>Ga0208789_1000803_pt1 | contig 23662 bp, 19 predicted proteins | sample Methanotroph_Enr_FD_187368 | JGI IMG/M metagenome (GOLD analysis project Ga0208789, IMG submission 187368) | Enriched soil microbial communities from Old Woman Creek wetland in Ohio, USA - Methanotroph_Enrichment_5 (SPAdes) (version 2) | ecosystem: Environmental > Terrestrial > Soil > Wetlands...
TTCGACGGGTTGTCCACAGGGATCTCGGTGCCGTCCGTGAGGTGCACGTGGTAGCGCACGCTGGGGGCCGTGGTGATGAGGTCCAGGTCGAACTCGCGCTCCAGGCGCTCCTGCACGATCTCCATGTGCAGGAGGCCCAGGAAGCCGCAGCGCAGGCCGAAGCCCAGGGCCGTGGAAGTCTCCGGCTCGTAGGTGAAGCTGCTGTCGTTGAGCCGCAGCTTCTCCATGGCGTTGCGCAGATCCTCGAAATCATCGCTGGAGGTGGGGAAGATGCCCGCGAAGACCACGGGCTGGATCTCCTTGAAGCCCTTCAACATCTCCGAGGCCGGCTTGGTGGTGTTCGTCACGGCGTGGGTGATGGTGTCCCCCACCTTCACGTCCACCAGCTGCTTGACGCTGGCCACCAGGTAGCCCACCTCGCCCACGCTCATCTCGGGCTGCTTATCCATCTTGGGATCGAAGATGCCGATCTCATCCACGCGGTACTCGGATCCGTTGCTCATGAAGCGGATCTGGTCGCCCTGCCGGACCCGGCCGTTCATCACCCGGATGAGGCTCACGATGCCGCGGTAGGGGTCGTAGTAGCAGTCGAAGACCAGGGCCTGCAGCGGCGCGTCGGGATCGCCCTGGGGCGGCGGGATGCACTTGACGATCTGCTCCAGGACCAGGTCGCAGTTGTCGCCGGTCTTGGCGCTCACGTTCACGGCATGGGCCGTGTCCACCAGCCCGATGACCGTGTCGATCTGCTCCAGCACCCGGGCGGGGTCGGCGCTGGGCAGGTCGGTCTTGTTCAGGACGGGGAACACCTCCAAGCCGTTTTCCAGGGCCAGGTAGGTGTTGGCCAGGGTCTGCGCCTCCACGCCCTGGGTGGCGTCCACCACCAGGATGGCGCCTTCGCAGGCCGCGAGGCTGCGACTCACCTCGTAGGTGAAATCCACGTGCCCGGGGGTGTCGATGAGGTTCAGGGTGTAGGTGTTCCCGTCCAGCGCGGGGTACTTCAGGGTCACCGCGTGGGCCTTGATGGTGATGCCGCGCTCCCGCTCCAGGTCCATGTCGTCCAGGATCTGGGCCTGCATGTCCCGGTGGGCCACGGTCTTCGTCAGCTCGAGCAGGCGGTCCGCCAGGGTCGACTTGCCGTGGTCGATGTGGGCGACAATGGAGAAATTGCGGATGAGCTTGGGATCGGTCAACGCGGAACCTCGAACCGGCCATTGTACCGTCGGATGGCCCCTGCGTCCGCGCCGCATTTCACGGCTCTTCCTCAATCGGAGGTTGAACCGGGTCGAGCGGGCCTTTACCCTCGAAAGACGAGTGCAAGGAGCCCGTTTGGCCGCGACCCAGTCCCCCTTGACCATCCTGATGGTGGAGGACAACGCCCTGCAGCGCCGTCAGCTGGAGGCCCAACTGCAGCCGTTGGGGCACCGACTGGCCACCGCCGGGAACGGCCAGGAGGCTCTGGACCGGATGCGGGAGAACCCGCCGGATCTGGTGATCATGGACGTGGTCATGCCCTCCATGGACGGGTTCAAGGCCTGCGAGGCGATCAAGTCCGACCCGAGCACCGCCGACATTCCCGTCATCGTCCTCACTGCCCTGAGCCGGGACGCCAAGGACCGCAGCTACGCGGCGGGGGCCGACGACTTCCTCCGCAAGCCCGCGTCCACCCTGCTGCTCCAGGTCCGGGTCCAGACCCACCTCCGCATCCACGCCCTGGCGCGGTCCGTCGGCCACCTGGCCCCCGCTCGGCCCAAGGTCCTGGTGGCCTCGGGCAGCCCCCTGGTGCGGGCCCAGGTGCAGAACCACTTCGGGAAGGACCAGGGCACCTTCCTCGAGGCCCAGGGCGAGGGCCAGGCCCGCGCCCAGATCCTTGCCCACCGGCCCGACGTCCTCGTGCTCGACACCGAACTGATGGAGGGCAGCGCCCAGACCCTGGCTGTGGCCATCCAGCAGGCCGAGGAACTGGCCGGCATGCCCATCCTCCTCCTGCACGGGCCTGGGGAACTGGAGCTGTGGTCCAAGCTCAGGGAGCCCGTGTCCGATGCCATGGAGAAGCCCCTGGTGGCTCCGGAGACCCGTCGCCGGGTGGCCCTCATGGCCCGGCTCGCCCACCTCCAGAAGCTCACCCGGCAAGCATGAGGGGACTCCTCCGCATGGCCGCCCCGCTCCTGGTCGGCCTTACCCTGGCCGCCGCGCCCGTGGAGGGCCGCGTCACCGATGGGCACCGGGGCCTTGCCGGCGTGCGGGTCTACCCCGACCGGCTGCCGCGTGTCTCCCTGGACCTGGATCCACCTGTGGCCGTCACGGACGCCGAGGGCCGCTTCCGCCTCACCCTGGATCCCACCGACACGGTACTCGCCGTGGAGAAGGACGGCTGGCACCGGGACCTGGTCCCCGCCGTCGAGTGGGGGAGGGACATCGTCCTTGCCTCCGAGCCCCACCACCACGTGGAATCCGTGCTGATCGTGCGCCTGGACTTCGACGACGAGGCCTCCAAGGTCCCGGACGGCGCCCTCCGGCAGCTGTTCTTCTCCCGCAGGCCCGGCGTGGCCAGCGCCGCCAACTACCTCTACGAGGTGTCCAAGGGAGCCCTCTCCCTGGAGGAGGGACGGCTGCTCCATTTCAGGACGGCGGATTTCCCCGCCCCGCGGACTGACGGGCAGAAGGCCGACATGGTGCGCTGGGTGCTCCAGCGCCTCCATGGCCAGGACCTGGGCCCCTGCGATCGCGTGAACAACCGCACCGGCGCCCCGGGCGCGGATGGCAAGCCCGACCACCTGTGGGTCGTCACGCCGGGCAAGCCCCAGTCCCTCACGGCGGATGAGAAGGACCTGAAGGCCGTGAGCCTGCTCATGCCCCTGCCCTGGGACAAGTACGACCGGTGGCCCGTGGTGTTCATGACCGAGGAAGTGCCCCTGGGCAACATCGTGCACGAGGCCTTCCATTCCATGGGCGAACAGTCCGTGGACGATCTCTACCTGGGCTGCGACGACCCCTCCACCGCCGGCATCTGGGACCTCATGGACGCCGGCCAGTACCGGGGCTGGGACCGCTCGCACCCTGGCGAAGGGCCCTGGGTGGACGACACCGGCTACAGCCCCTCCCATCCCCTGGCCTGGGTCCGTTCCGAGTTGTGGTACCGCGGCCGGTACCGCGAAACGATGCCCCGACTGGCCCTGAAGGGCCGCAGCTGGGAGGGCTGGATCGCCCCGGCCTCCCGGGCCCCAGGGGCCGATCCTCAGTGGGTGACGGTCCCCGATCCCCGCCGGAAGGGCCGCTTCTGGAGCCTGGAGGTGCGCCGCCCCTGGGGCTTCGAGCGCGGCCGCGTAGGGAACCGTTTCGGCCCGGGGCACGAGGGCCTCGTGGTGGCCCGCATCGACCCCTCGCTTCTGAGTCCGGACGAACCCAAGGGCGCCGTGCGCGTGGTGGACGCCCATCCCGGCACCCCCGAGCCGCCCAAGCCCCGCTTCCCCTGCGGCCGCTGGGAACTGGACGACGCCGCCTTCAACCTGGGCCCCGGGGAGATCCCGAAGGGCCGCAGCGGCCCCCTGTCCTGGGAGGTTCTGGAGATCGACGCCACTGGCCGGATGAAGGTCCGGGTGGAGCTCCGGAAGCCCCCCGCGAGGACGCCGGCGCGGAAGCGGAAGAAATAGCGCGTGACGACAGCCTAATGCCCATTAAGCTGAGGCATGCGCAGCCCCGTCCTCCTCGCCACCCTCGCCCTCGCGGCTTCCCTCCAGGCCCAGCGGCCGCCGGAGGACCTCCTCGCCGCCTCGGACCGGATCAAGGCCGAGGCCTTCCGGACCCACGGCGCCTACCGCGACCTGGCCTCGCTCTGCGACGGCATCGGCCACCGCCTGGCCGGTTCGCCGGAGCTGGACCGGGCCATCGCCTGGGCCCAGGAGCGCATGAAGGCCGCCGGACTGAAGAACGTCCACGCCGAGCCGGTCATGGTGCCCCACTGGGTGCGCGGCGCCGAGCACGCAGAGATGGTGGCCCCGCGGCCCCTGCCCCTGCACATCCTGGGCCTGGGCGGCAGCGTGGCCACGCCCGCGGGCGGGATCACGGCGGACGTGGTGGTGGTGGGCTCCTTCGCCGAGCTGGACCGCCTGGGCGATGCCGTGAAGGGGAAGATCGTCCTCTACGACGTTCCCTACGCCGGCTACGGGCCCACGGTGGCCTACCGGTTCAGCGGCGCCTCCCGGGCAGCGAAGTGGGGCGCCGTGGCGGCCCTGGTTCGGTCCGTCAGCCCCGTGAGCCTCGACACCCCCCACACCGGCCTCATGGCCTATGATCCCGCCCTGCCGAAGATCCCCACGGCCTCCGTCACCCTGGAGGCCGCCACCCAGATGCGCCGCCTGCAGGCGGCGGGCACGCCCATCCGCGTGCACCTGGAGATGGGCGCGCAGACGCTGCCCGACGTCCCCTCCGCCAACGTGGTGGGGGAGATCCCCGGCTCGGAGAAGCCGAACGAGGTGATCCTCCTCAGCGGCCATCTGGACAGCTGGGACGTGGGCCAGGGCGCCCAGGACGACGGCGCCGGCTGCGTCATCTCCCTGGAGGCCGCCCGTCTCATCCAGGCCCTGGGCCTCAAGCCCCGCCGCACCATCCGGGTCGTGTTCTTCGTGAACGAGGAGAACGGCGTGCGCGGCGGGAACGCCTACCTGGCCGCTCACCGGACCGAGCTGGATTCCTTCATCGCCGCCGTCGAATCCGATTCCGGCAGCGAGAAGGCCCTGGGCTTCAGCCTGGACCTGCGTCAGGCCACGCCCCAGGCCAAGGCCGCGGCCCTGGCGAAGCTGCAGACCCTCGGCCCCCTGCTCGAGCGCCTCGGCGCCGGGCGGCTGATCCCGGGCGGTTCGGGCGAGGACGTGGGCCCCCTGGTGGGCGAAGGCGTCCCCGGCCTGGGCATGAACCACGCTGCCACCCACTACTTCGACATCCACCACACCGAAGCCGACACCCTCGACAAGGTGGACGAGAACGACCTCGCCCAGAATGCCGCCATCCTCGGCACCTTCGCCTACGCCCTGGCCCAGTCGGAGGTGAAGTTCCGGTAGTCCGTCACAGGCTGGTGGCGAAGTCGGCGGAGAGGCTGTAGCCTCCCGCGGATGTCGCTACCATCTTCTTCATGGTCACATCCGTCCTGCTCGGCACCACGGCCCTGCTCCTCTACCTGGGGGCGGAGGGATTCTCCATCGCCCATCTCCGCACGGAGAAGCCGTCCCTCGGCATCGTAGCCAAGATCCTGCTCACCCTGGGCTTCGTGGTGCACTTCGGGGCCCTGGAGATCGGAGGGCGGATCACCCACACGGTGCCCTACCGGGACCTCTCCGCCTCCATGTCGCTCTTCGCCTGGATGGTGGCCGGATCCTACGGGATCCTGCGATTGAGGCACCGGGAGGCATCCGCCGGCCCCTTCCTGATTCCCGTGGCCATCCTGTTCCTCGCCGCCTCCCTGGCCACCCACCCGGCCCAGGCGACGGCGCCCGATCCCCGGCTCACCGGCGTCCTCTTCGCGTTCCACGTCACCCTGGCCATCCTGGGCTACGCGGCGTTCACACTCTCCTTCGTGCTGGCCCAGCTCTACCTGATCCAGATCCATCAGATCCACAAGCGCAAGCTGGGCCTGCTCTTCTCCCGCCTGCCGGCCCTGGACGTGCTTTCCCGCATGCACCACACCTCCATCGGCATCGGCGTGGTGGCGATGTCCGTGGCCTCCACGCTCGGCCTCATCTGGGCGAAGCAGAACTGGGGCACCTACTGGGATCCCAAGGTGGCCGTCACGTTCCTGCTGATCGGTGTCTACGTCTTCTGCCTGCTGGCCGGACGGCTGCTGAGATGGAGCGGCAAGCGCGTCGCCCTCCTGTCCTTCGCGGGCTACTTCCTGCTGCTGTTCTCCTACACCATCGTGAACCTCTTCATCACCCAGGAGCACGTGTTCCGTTGAGCAACCCGAACGAATCACCGCTCCTTCTCGTGGGTTGGGATTTCCGGCAGACTCCGGTGGAGTTGCGGGAACGGCTCGCCTTCTCCCCCGAAAAGATCGAGGCGGCCGTCGCCCGCCTGCGCCAGGAGGGGCTGCTGGCCGAGGCGGTGATCGTCTCCACCTGCAACCGCAGCGAGGTCTATGGCGTGCGCGGCCCCGCCGCCGTGGAGGGGGATCCCCTCCTGGCCCTCACCCGCTTCGTCTCCGAGTTCCACGGCCTGCCGCATCCCGAGGTCGAGGGCGCCGGCTACCGCCACATGGGAGCCGATGCGGTCCGGCACCTCTTCCGGGTCTCCGCCGGCCTGGAGTCCCTTGCGCTGGGGGAGGACCAGATCCTCGGCCAGGTGCGCGAGGCCTTCCGCTTCGCCTCCAGCGCCGGCCTCACCCGCACGGTGCTGAACCGCCTCTTCCAGAAGGCCATCGAGGCGGGCAAGCGCGTGCGGTCGGAGACGGGCCTCAACTCCCGTCCCATCTCCATCCCCGGCGTGGCCATCGAACTGGCGCAGAAGATCTACGAGGACCTGGCTCCGCGGCGCTTCCTCATCCTGGGGGCGGGCGAGACCAGCTCGATCTTCTTCGACCTGCTGGTGGCCCGCGGCGCACGCAATATCGAGGTGGTGAACCGCACCCTGGAGAAGGCGGAGCTTCTCTGCCAGCGGGCCGGCAAGGCCTATCCCTGGGAGGAGCTGCCCTCGCGGATCCACGCGGCCGACGTGGTCGTAAGCGCCACCTCCGCCACCGAGCCGGTCATCACGCGGGAGGATGTCCGCAAGGCCGTATCCCGGCGGCGGGGCCAGCCCCTCTTCTTCCTCGACCTGGGGATCCCCCGCAACGTGGATCCGCGCGTGGCGGACCTCGACAACGCCTTCCTCTACGCCGTGGACGACCTCCAGGAGATCGCAGAGCGGAACCGCCAGGAGCGGCAGCGGGAGGTGATCCCCGCCATGGAGATCCTCGAGGAGGAGCTGCAGGACTTCCTGGCCTGGTTCGGGTCCCTGGCCGTGGTGCCCACCATCACCGCCCTGCGCCGGAAGTTCGAGACCATCCGCGAGGCCGAATTCGACCGCTCCCTCGAGAAGCTCAGCCACCTGGCCCCCGCCGACCGGGAGAAGATCCGCCTCATGGCCCAGTCCATGGTCCGCTCCCTGCTCCGCCGCCCCACCGAGGCCCTCAAGGAGGAAGCCGATCCCACCCGCCGCCTGGAGCGGGCCGAAGCGGCCCAATACCTGTTCGACCTGGACCTCGACTCGAAGGAGTGACGGGCGCCGGGGAGCCTGAGGCCGGTGCCCCCCTTGGAGAGGGTTGCGAACCAGGGCCCCGGCATGGAAAAGTGGAACAAACAACCCGAGACTCCACTATGCACCCACGCCTGGCCCTCCTCCTGGGATTCATCCTCGGTTGGTCCCTCCTCACGCCCCGCCTCCTGGCCTCGGGCCTTCCCGGGGCCCCCCCCGTCACAGCGCGCGCCGCGGCGTTCGATCACCCGGCCCTCGATCCGCAGCCGGTCAGGGTGGAGGGGCTCTCCTTCACCCTTGGGCACCTGACCCTGAACCTGGCCCATGGCCGGGGCTCGGTGGTGAGGGTGGGTGGGACGCCGGTCGGACTCTTCTTCTGCGGCGAGGGGAGCGTCAGCTACCTCTCGACAGACCCCGCCGAACACCAGGTCCTGAAGTTCAACCTGCTGCGGAACACCAGCCTGGAAGCCAAGACGACGCCTGCGGGGCTCCGGATCGAGGACACCCTCAAGACGGTGCTGATCTGGTTCGGGGGCATGCCGCTCCCGGCGTTCAACGGCGCTCCGGCCGAAGGACTTGCGGACGAGTTCAAGGCCCAGCGCGCCTATTTCGCCATCCGCGACTGGGCCCAGGTGGGGAACCTGATGGCCCTCCGGGCGGACAACGCCCCCGACCGCCGGGTCGCGGTCGCCGAGATCGAGGGCAGGAACCACCGGGGCGTGTTCCTGTACGACGATGCCATCTCTCACAAGGAGTCCTACTGCTCCACCAACTGGCGGGACACGCCGGGCGCACCGGCCATCACCAGCGTCCCCCTCTCGGAGTCCTTCCTCCAGGGAAGCCGGAACAACCCGCTGGACCCGGATTTCCTCCTCACGGCCGTGGACCTGGACCTGGAGGCCTCCAAGGGATCCTTCGTCCGGATGCAGGTGATCGAGACGGTGGTGCCGATCCGGCCCTCGCTCCGGACCCTCCGGTTCGACCTGAACTCCAACCTGTTCAAGTGGAACGGCGGGGGCTACCTCCGGGCCCCCATCCGGGTCGACAGCGTGACGTCGGAAAGCGGGGAGCCCATCCCCTTCGAGCATCATCAGAACTGCCTCCTGCTGACCTGGCCCGCCCCACTGGAACCCTCCCGGCCCATCAAGCTCCGCTTCGGGATCTCGGGTCCCTTCCTCCTCCGCCACGAGAGCGACAACTATTGGGAACTCGGGGTCGATCACTGGTTCCCCCAGCCGGACCTGGCGGGGCAGACCTACACCGTGCACTGCAGGATGAAGGTGGAGACCCCCTTCATCCCGGTGGCCCCCGGCCGGGTGATCAGGCAGGAGGCCACGGCGACCCATCACCTCCTCGAGACCGCCATCGACCGGCCCGTCTGCTTCTTCTCCGTGGCGGCCGGGAAGTTCCAGGTCCAGGAATTCACGAGTCCGCACACCTCCGTCAAACTGAGGCTCTATGGCTATGCCGGCCTCAGCCAGATCTCCGGCGGGCAGCTCGCCAAGACCATCCAGGGTTTCATCGGGTTCTACGAGACCTTCCTGGGCCGGTTCCCCTTCGACGATCTCGCCGTCGTCGAGCGGAACGAGCTGGGCCATGGCCAGGCCCCGCCGGGCCTGCTCTTCCTCACCGGAGAGGCCTTCAACCCCTTGGCGGACGAGGTCAAGCGGGCCTATGCGATCGCCTGGATCAACCAGGGCGTGGCCCACGAGGTGGCCCACCAGTACTGGGGCATCCAGGTGCGGATGTTCGCCGCTGACGACCAGTGGATCACCGAGGCCTTCTCGGAGTACTGCGCCGCCCTGGCCATGCGGCAGATCAAGGGCACCGGCAAGGACCGGTTCAACCGGGCCTTCGCGCGCTGGACGAGCGAGGCGACGACCGCCAACGGGGCCACGACCATCTCGCACGCCAATTGGCTCAGGTCCAATGCGCCCGGGGAGTTCTGGTTCCGGCAGTTCAGCATGTACGACAAGGGGGCCCTGCTCCTGGGGGCCATCCACAAGGAGCTGGGCGACGACGGATTCGCCCGCTTCCTGAACACCTATCAGCGGGAGTTCACCTGGAAGGCGACCATCACCCAGGACATCCCGGATCTCCTCAAGCGGCTCACCGGGAAGGACTGGGAGCCCTTCTTCCGGAAGTACTACTGGGGCTCGGAGATCCCGACAGCCCGGCCCTGAGGCCGCCGCCCCCGCCACCGAGCCGGTCACCGCGCGGGAGGATGTCCGCAAGGCCGTATCCCGGCGGCGGGGCCAGCCCCTCTTCCTCGACCTGGGGATCCCCCGCAACGTGGATCCGCGCGTGGCGGACCTCGACCCGTCGATGCACCGCCACCCTCGACCCACTCCGCAGCCTGGCTCTGGCACGGGGAATTTTCGCCGGGATCGCAGGGCCGAATGACAGCGTTGCCAACGGCTTTCTTGCCCTCCCGCTCTCGTATGGGTGGAAAATGGTACCCGGCAGGCCTGACGATCGAGGGACCTGTTCACGCACAGGAGTCCAAGCTGCCGAATGACTTCGGGGACACGTCGGCCAGACCCGCCCTCCTGGGCAGGGGATGGCGCGGCCGGACCGGTCCAAATCCGGAGTGGGGCATCGCCGGAGGTGGCCGGGATGACGCCTGAGGTCTTCGCCGAATGGCTTCGGCGCCTGGGGCACCGGGTCGTCCGCACGCGAAGCACCTACTGGTTCGATCAGGGCCCCCGGGTGTTCCAGGCCTTCCCCTACCACTGGATCATCCAGCCGACGGAGGACGAACTCCGAGCATTCCTGTGCGAGGAGAAGGCGATCGGGCTCCGGTATTCCACCCCCCTGGATGCAGGCGAGGGATCGTGCAGCTACCACGTCGTCTGCGAACGCTCCACCTACGGGCTCAAGGACGTGGACCCGTCGGTCCGCTCCAAAGTCCGCCGTGGCCTGGAGGCCTGCAAGGTCGGCCCCATCCCGCTGGAGCGCTATGCCAAGGAGGGCTGGTCCATCGAGCGGGACACCCTGGATCGCCAGCATCGCCATTCCCGTCGCGGACACGCCGACTGGAAGCGGATGGTGGACGCCGCCGCGGATCTTCGGGGATTCGAGGCCTGGGGTGCTGAAGTCGAAGGCAGACTGGCGGCGGCCCTCATGTTCGTTCAGATCGACGGCTGCATCAACCTGCTCTACCAGCAGTCCCACCGCGACTACCTGCCCCTCCGGGTGAACAACGCCCTGCTCTTCGAGGTCACCAGGGCCCTGGTGGCGCGGCCGGACGTCCACATGATCCACAACGGCCTGCACTCCCTGGATGCCCCGGCCACCGTCGACCAGTTCAAGGCGCGCCTCGGCTACACCATCAAGCCGATCCGGCAGCGCGTGGTATTCCATCCCCGTCTCGCCCCATGGTTCGGCCATGGCACCTCCAGGTTTCTCGAGCGCCTGGTGGATCTGTACCCGGAGAGCGAGTTCATCGCGAAGGCCGAAGGCCTGACGAGGTTCTACTGCAACGGGAAGCTGCCACTCAACCGACAGCAGTTTCCCGAGATCCTCGAACCGGACCGGGAGGCCCTCTGCCGGGACCTCGGCGTCCCGTTCCCGGCGAATGCCGGGGCCCCGGTCCTGGAGGGGCAGAAGGTCCGGATTTCTCCGGCCACGCACGCGGACGTGGCGATGCTGACCGCCCTGCACCTCGCCTGCTTCTCCGAGGATGAGCATTTCGCCCTGATGCTGGGACAGCCCTTCATCCGCGCCGTCTACCAGTGGTTCGTCACGTCCCCCGGTACCCTCGTCCTGGCGGCCCGGCTCGGGGATCGACTCGTCGGCCTCACGGCCTTCTCCGACCGTCCCTACAACCTGCCCATGCTCAGGGCCTGCAAATGGCAGGCCCTGCTCGGCCTCCTTTCCCGGCCCTGGCTCATCCTCCGCCTGGACTGGCTGAGGCGGCTCGCGGCCCTCCTCCTTCTCAGGAAGCCACCCTCGCCACAACAGGTCGCCCAGATCGCCTTCACCGGCATCGCGCCAGGGTTCCAAGGACACGGCATCGGCCGCGCCCTGAAGCTCGCCTCCATCCAGGCCTGCCGGGAGTGGGGCGTTGGGAGCGTCATCACCGGCGTGCGAGCGGAAAACCTCCGGGCCAGGGCCCTGAACGAGCAGGCCGGGTTCGTCGAGGTTCCCGGACTCAGCTCGGCGCGCCTGGTCTACCTGAAGCTCGACCTGACAGCGCCCGGCCCTGCCGCCGTTGGGGGCAGGGAGCCCGGACTCCCCGGGTCAGCCTCCCCCCCCGGGATTCCCGGAGGGCGGTCACTCCACTGAGGGGAGAAGGGGCGCTGGCGCCGGTTCCGGCCTTCCCGCGCCCGGTGCCCTACCGCGCCGCCGCCCGCTGGAACCGGAACATCACGCGCCGCTGGAGGGCGCGGCCCTCGGGGGTTCCGGGGTCGCCTTCCGTCTGGGTATCACCGCGCGCCTCGATGGCCAGGCGGGTCGGATCAACCCCCAGGTCCCGCAGGTAGCGCCAGGCGGTCTGGGCCCGCTCGGAGCTGAGGGCGAGGGCATCCGCGCCGCGCCCCTTCTCGCCGGGCGCCGCGTGGCCTTCGCACACCAGGGTGAAGCCGCCGTACCGCTTGGTCAGCTCCGAGATCCTCACCAGCAGCACGTCGCTGCCCGTCGTCAGGGCTGCGCTGCCCTCATCGAAGAGCAGGGCCCCCCGGAAGGACACCACCCGCAGGCGGGTGCCCACCTCGGGTCCCTCGTCGGACTGCATCGCGTTCAGCAGCTTCTCCAGGTCCGAAGCCTTGGCAGGATCCAGGCCCCGCGAGCCGGGCAGGATGCCATCCCCCTGCCCCGCCACGGGCTTCACTCCCAGGGCCTTTTGGATGGACTGTACGGCCTGCTGAAGCTTGGCCGTGTCATGCACGGAGAAGGAGTAGAGCAATGCGAAGAAGGCCATGAGCTGGACCATCAGGTCCGCGAAGGTGATGAGCCAGAGCCCTTCCATGTCCGCCTTGCGACGGGCGAGACGGAGCGGCGCCTGATTACCCACGGCCGCCCCGGCCCCGGTCGGAGGTCCGCTCCCGGGGGGCCAGGAAAGCGTTCAGCTGAGCCTCCAGCACCGAGGGATTCAGCTCCGCCTCGATGCCCAGCACGCCCTCCATCATGATCTGCTTCAGCTGCAGTTCCTCCCGGCTGCGCAGCTCCAGCTTCCCGGCGATGGGGATGGCCAGCAGGTAGGCGATGACGGCGCCATAGAGGGTGGACAGCAGGGAAAGGGCCATGGCCCCGCCGATGTTCGAGGGGTCCTTGATGCTGGCGAAGAGCTGCACCATGCCGATCAGCGTGCCCACCATGCCGAAGGAGGGTGCCGCCATGGCGATGAACCGGAAGATCTCCTGGCCCTGGTGGTGGCGGTCCTGGGTGGCCCGCAGTTCCTGGGCCAGCACGTCCCGGATGTGGTCGCGGCCCGAACGGTCGACCACCATCCGCAGCCCCTGGGCCAGGAAGCCCTCCACGTCGAGGTACTTCTCCAGGTTCACCAGCCCCTCGCGCCGGGCCCGCTGGGAGAGACCCACGATCTGGCCGATCACCGCCTGCGTTTCCGGCGTGCGCGTGAAGAAGGCCCGGGAGGCCACCCGGAAGGCGTAGCGCACATGGTCCAGCGGGAAGCGGATCAGCGTCGCCGCGATGATCCCCCCCACCACCACGATCGTGCTGGGCGGATTGAAGAAGATCCGGGGATTCGGCCCCAGCCCGATGGCCACCCCCAGCAGGAGGAAGCCCAGCAACACCCCCAGGAAACTGCCTCGATCCATGGTTCGACCTCGAAAAGCCTATCGGCCGGGGGTCCGGAAATCCCCAGAATTGGCTCACAGCCCCGGCGGAAACCCCACGGCGAGCCTGATGCGGGCGATGGCGGGGTCGACGCTGCCGTCGGCGCGGCGGATGAGAACGGGGGGCTCCACCTCGGGACACTGGGCGCGGGACCCGAAGTCCTCGGGGAGGTCCTGGGCGCGGGCGGCGGCGAAGAGGTCGATGCCGTAGGGCTCGCCTTCCTTGAAGACCACCTCCCGGCGGTGCAGACAGAGGAGGCCGGCCTCGCGGAGGCCCGCCAGGGCGCGGTCCCGCTGGTCATTGGGGAAGACGCAGGCGAAGGTCCCGCCGGGGGCCAGAATGCGTGCCGCAGCGAGGGCGTAGTCGGCGATGGTGCCACGCACCTCCAGGCGGGCCGGCACGGCCTGGGCGTGGGCGGCGGCCACGCGGCTGCCCTCGGGCCAGTACGGAGGCGTGCCCAGCACCAGGTCGAAGGGCGGCTCGCCCCGCAGCACTTCGGGATCCCGCAGATCCCCCTCGTGGACGAAGACCCGGTCCCCCACGCCGTTGTACTGGATGCTCTTGCGGGCCAGGGCCGCGCTCTGGGCCTGGGCCTCGACGGTGTGGACGGTGGCCCCCGGGCAGCGCCACGCCGCGGCCAGGGCCACGCTGCCGATGCCGGAGCCCAGGTCGGCGATGCGCTCGGGACGAGGACACCAGGTGGTGCCATACCAGGCGGTCAGGAGGTCGTCCACGCTGAACCGATGGCCCCGGGCCTTCTGGAAGATCCGCCAGCGGCCGCAGAGGCCGTCCAGGGTCTCGTCCGTCTCGGGTGTCAGCCCACCCGGGGGCGTGGGACCGGGGCGGGTCCAGCCCTTGTAGGAAGGGGCGTCATCGGGATGGGGGCTTCGCGGCATCCCTCGAGTGTCCGATGAATCGCCCGGTGGAGGCAAAACCTTGGGGCTCCTTCCGTGCCTCCTTCTAAGATCGTTCCATGGCCACGACCTCCCTCCGCGTCGCCCTCGTCCAGCAGGCCACGGTCTGGGAGAACCCCGCCGCCAACCTGGCGCGGGCCCGGGACTTCGTCGCGGAGGCCGCCGAATCCGGAGCGAGGGTCGTCGTGTTCCCCGAGCTGGCCACCACGGGCTTCACCATGGCGCCGGAGGGCTTCGCAGAGCCCCTGCCCGGCCCCACCACCGAGGCCTTCGCGGCCCTGTCGCGGGAGTTCGGCCTCCATGTGCTCGGCACCGCCGCGGAGGCCCACGCGCCCCATCCCCGCAACGCGGCCTTCGTCACCGCGCCGGACGGCTCGCTCCTCACCCTCTACCGCAAGCTCCACCCCTTCACCTACGGCGAGGAGCACCGGCACTACGTGGGCGGGGACGACTGCCCGGTCTTCGAGCTCGACGGCATCCCCTGCGGCCTGCAGATCTGCTACGACCTGCGCTTCCCCGAACCCTTCCGGGCCCTGGCCGCGAAAGGGGCGGAGGTGGTCTTCCTGCCCGCCAACTGGCCCGTCCGCCGCATCGACGCCTGGTCCACCCTGCTGGCCGCCCGGGCCATCGAGAACCAGATGGCCGTCTGCGGCGTCAACCGCGTGGGCCGCGATCCCCTGGCCGAGTACCCCGGCCGCTCCGCGATCCTCGATCCCTTCGGCGTGGCGGTGGCCACGGGCGGCGACACCGAGGGCCTGGTGATCGGCGACCTCGATCTCACGAAGCTCCGCGCCTGGCGCGAGCGCTTCCCGGCGCTCCGGGACCGGCGGCCGGAGGTGTACGGGCGGTTGTGATCCGGACCGACCTTCCGGTAGATTCGGATCATCCAGTCAGGGAGAACCCGTGCGACATCGCCTGTCCACTCTGTTGCTGCTCCTGGCCGCAGGCCTGCTCCGGGCCCAGTCCTCCGGGGCCTTCCTGCAGGCCTTCCCGGCGCTGCCGGACCACGGGCTTAAGGACCAGGTGGACGGGCGCGCGGGGCTCGGGCTGGCGGGTGGCTGGTGGTCCGAGAACGACAGCCTGCCCTTCCGGGCCCGGGTGCTCGTCCAGGCCTGGCCCAGCGGGTCGGTGCGCGGCCTGCCGGGGGCCTCCTCCAAGGTGACGAACGCCGCCTTCACCTTCGAGCTGGCGAGCCTGGCCTCGCCCCGGTCGCGGTTCTACGGGGCGGTGGGCCTGGGCGCGGACCACTGGATCGTGGAGAGGCCCGGCGCCCCGACGGGCCGCACGACCCACCTCTGCGGCGTGGGCGCCATCGGCTACCGGTTCCCGAGTGGGCTCTTCCTCGAGCTCGGCGACAAGCGTGGCGCCTTCTTCCACGGTACTGAGGCCGGGACCACGTATCTGTCCGCGGGGTTCCGTTTCTGATCGCCCCTTCCCGGCCCGACCCGCAGACGTAGATTTGTAGACATGCGAAAGGTGCCGCGCTGGGCCGTTCTCCTCCTCGCGGTGGGGATCGGGGCGGTGATCCTGAAGGTGGCGGTCTTCCGGGACGCGGGCCTGGAGGTGAAGGTGGCCCGGGCCGAGCTGGGGCCGGTGGAGGAGATCGTCACCAACACCCGGGCCGGGACGGTGAAGGCCCACCACCGGGCCAAGCTCTCGCCGCAGCTGGGCGGCCTCGTGACGGCCCTGCCCCACCGGAAGGGCAGCCGGGTGGCCGCGGGGGACCTCCTCCTCCAGCTCGATGACTCGGTCCAGCGGGCCCAGCTGGGCCTGGCGGAAGAGCAGGTCCGCACGGCCGAGGCCCGGACGCGGGAGGCCTGCCTGGCGGCCGGCCTCGCCGAGAAGGAGCTGGCCCGGGGCCTCTCCCTCGCCCGGAACGGCGTCCTCAGCCAGCAGGCCCTCGATGCCCTCCAGAGCGCCCGGGACCGCGCGGCGGCCACCTGCCAGGCCCTGGGCGCGGCCCTGGACGAGGCCCGGGCCCAGGTGCGGATGGCCCGGGCCCAGCTCGCCCTCACCCAGATCCGGGCGCCCTTCGCCGGGATCGTGGCCGAGTGCTCCGGCGAGGTGGGCGAGTGGATCACGCCCTCGCCCCCCGGCATCCCCATCCCCGCCGTCCTGGACCTCCTCGATCCCGCCTCCCTCTACATCAGCGCGCCCATCGACGAGGTGGACTCCCAGCGGGTGAAGGTCGGACAGCCCGTCCGCATCGCCATCGACTCCCGCCCCGGCGAGAAGCTGGCGGGCCGTCTCGACCGGGTGGCGCCCTACGTCCTGGATCTCCAGGAGCAGAACCGCACCGTGGAGATCGAGGCCGTGCTGGCGGATCCGGGCTCGGCGCAGGGCTTCCTGCCCGGGACCTCCAGCGATGTGGAGGTGATCCTCGCCCGGCGGGACGGCGTGCTCCGCGTGCCCACCTCCGCCATCGCCGAGGGCGGCAGGGTGCTCGTGCTGGCGGGCGGGCGCCTGGCGGAGCGGACGGTGAGGACCGGCCTCCGCAACTGGCAGTTCACGGAGATCCTCTCGGGCCTCGCGCCGGGCGAGCAGGTGGTCACCGCACGGGAATCCGCCGAGGTCCGCGCCGGGGCCCGGGCCCATGCCCAAGCTCAGTCTGGGGCCCGGGAGGGGCCATGATCGAGCTCGAGGGCGTGTGGCGCACCTACCCCATGGGGGAGGGCGTGGTGCATGCCCTGCGGGACATCAGCCTGGCCATCGCCCCCGGCGAGCACGTCGCCCTGATCGGGCCCTCGGGCTCCGGCAAGTCCACGCTGCTGCACATCCTGGGCTGCCTCGACCGCCCCACCCGGGGCCGCTACCGCTTCGAGGGCCGCGAGGTGGGCGCCCTGCCGGACGGAGAGCGGTCCCTGCTCCGGCGCAACCGGATCGGCTTCGTCTTCCAGTTCTTCCACCTGCTCCCCCGGCTCACCGCCCAGGGCAACGTGGAGCTGCCCATGCTCTTCGCCGGGATCCCCCGGGACGAGCGGAAGGAGCGGGCGGCGCGGGCCCTGGCGTCGGTGGGCCTCCTGCCCCGGGCGGCCCACCGGCCGGACCAGCTCTCGGGCGGGGAGCGGCAGCGGACGGCCATCGCCCGGGCCGTGGTCATGAACCCGGCCGTCCTGCTCGCGGACGAGCCCACGGGCAACCTGGACCGCGCCTCGGCCCAGGAGGTGATGGGTGTGCTGGAGGCCATGAACCACCAGGGCCTGACCCTGGTGGTGGTCACCCACGACCCGGTCCTCGCGGGGCGGGCGAAGCGGGTGGTGCACCTCACGGACGGGGCCCTGGCGGACCCGCTTCCGGCGGAGGCCTGAATGGCCCCCCTGGACCTGCTCGGCTTCGCGGTCGGGGCCCTCCGGGGCCACCGGCTCCGCACCGCGCTTTCCGTGGCGGGCGTGGCCATCGGCATCGCCTCCGTCCTCGCCCTCACGGCCCTGGGGGAGGGCGCCCGGCGCTACATCGTGGACGAGTTCGCCTCCCTCGGCTCCAACCTCGTCATCATCCTGCCCGGGAAGGTGGAGACCACGGGCGGCATGCCCTTCGGCGGCGTCACCCACGACCTCACCCTGGAGGACCACGCCGCCCTGGCCCGCCTGGGCCGCCTGCGCCTTGCCGTGCCCCTCGCGGTGGCCACCGAGACCCTGCGGTTCCAGGGCCTGGGCCGCTCCGTGCCGGTCCTCGGGACCACCGCCGGGTACCTGGAGATCCGCCGCCTCCGCATGGCCGCCGGCAGCTTCCTGCCGCCCGGGGGTCCGGACCGGGCGGGCACGGAGATCGTCCTGGGGACGAAGGCCGCCCGGGAGCTGTTCCGCGGGGAGAGCCCCCTGGGCCAGGTGCTCCGGGTGGGCCCGGCCCGCTTCCACGTGGTGGGGGTCCTGGCCCCGCGCGGGCCCTCGATGCTCGGCGTCGACCTCGACGAGGTGGCGTTCATCCCCGTGGCCACGGCCATGCGCCTGTTCAACCGCACCTCCCTCTTCCGGATCGTGGCCGAGGTGCGGATCTTCGCGGAGATGGACCTGGCCAAGGCGGAGGTGCTGGCCCTCCTGAAGGAGCGGCACCGGGCGGAGGACGTGACCGTCTTCACCCAGGACGCCATGGTCGCCTCCTTCTCCGCCATCCTCGGAGCCCTGACCCTGACCCTCGCGGGCATCGCCTCGGTCTCCCTGGTGGTGGCGGGGGTGGGGATCATGAACGTCATGCTGGTGTCCGTGACCGAGCGGCGCGCAGAGATCGGCCTGCTCAAGGCCCTGGGCGCGGCGGATCCGCAGATCCTCCTGGCCTTCCTCGCCGAGGCCACGATGCTGGCGGCGCTGGGCGGCTGCATCGGACTGGCGGCGGGGGCCGCCGGCGTGCGCCTCCTGGCCTGGGTCTATCCGGAGTTCCCCGCGGCGATCCCCCTCTGGGCGGTGGGCGCCGCCCTCACCCTCTCCTTCGTGGTCGGCGTGGGCTTCGGCGTGTGGCCGGCGCGGCGGGCCACGCGGCTCGACCCCGTCGCGGCCCTGGCGAGGCGGTGACCATGACCGTGCCCGCCGCCGAGCTCTTCCGGTTCGTCCTCGGCGCCGTGGCCGGGCACCGGCTGCGGTCCTCGCTCTCGGTGCTCGGCGTGGGCATCGGCGTGGCGGCGGTGGTGCTGCTCACGTCCCTGGGGGAGGGCACGCGCCGCTACATCGTGGGCCAGTTCAGCCAGTTCGGCACCAACCTACTGGCGGTCAATCCCGGCAAGGTGAAGACCATGGGCCTCCCCGGCGTGTTCGGCGGCACCACCCACCCGCTCACGCCCGAGGACGCCGAGTCCCTCCGCCACCTCCCGGGCGTCGCGGCCGTGATCCCGGTGGCCATGGGCCAGGGGCGGGTGGAGCACGGCGGACGGGGCCGCAGCGTCTACCTCTACGGCGTGAACCACGAGCTGCCCCGCGCCTGGGGCGTGGGGACGGCCCAGGGCAGCTTCCTGCCGCCCATGGATCCGGGCCGCCGGGCCTCCCTCACCGTGCTGGGCCCCAAGCTGGCCCGCGAGCTCTTCGGGACGGCCTCGCCCCTCGGCCAGCGGGTCCGCATCGGCTCCGAGAGCCTGGTGGTCATCGGGGTCATGGAGCCCAAGGGCCAGCTGCTGGGCTTCGACCTGGACGACACGGCCTACCTCCCCGTGGGCACCGCCATGGGCCTGTTCAACCTCTCCGAGCTCCAGGAGGTGGACCTGCTCGCGTCCAGCAGCGAGGGGGTCCCCGCCCTGGTGGCCCAGGTGAAGGCGACCCTCATGGCCCGGCACCGCGGCGAGGAGGACTTCACCCTCACCACCCAGACCGAGATGCTGGACGTCTTCGGCCGCGTGATCGGCATCGTCACCCTGGCGGTCACCGCCATCGCCGGGATCTCCCTCCTGGTGGGGGCCATGGGCATCCTCACGGTGATGTGGATCTCCGTGAACGAGCGCACGGCGGAGATCGGCCTCCTGCGGGCCCTCGGCGTGGACGGCCCCACCGTGCAGGCCCTCTTCCTCCTCGAGGCGATCCTCCTGGCGGTGGGGGGCGGCCTGGGCGGACTGGCCCTCGGGGCCCTGGTGCAGGCGCTCCTCCGGCTGCTCGCGCCCGGCCTGCCCCTGGCCACGCCGCCCGAGGCGGTGGCCGCCGCCCTCCTCATGACGCTGGGCGTGGGCGCCGCCGCCGGGGTGCTGCCGGCCCGGCGGGCGGCCGCCCTGGATCCCATCGAGGCCCTGCGGGCCGAGTAGCTCAGACGGTCGCCACCAGCAGCTCCTCGGCGGGATCGGGGGGACGGAGCCCGTCGGCGCGGCCGGCGAAGTAGCGCCGGGCCAGGCTGCCGGAGGCTTCGTGCCGGGCCTCGCGGAAGCCGGCGGCGCGGGCGAGGGCCACCAGCTCCGGGGGCTCGAAGAAGCTGAGGAAGGGGGTGCCGCTGGCCCGCGCGCCCTCCAGGGCCCGCGCCATGCCCGGGCGCACCTCGGGATCGGAGGATTCGAGGGGCACCAGGAAGGACATCACCAGCGTGGAGCCCGGCGCCAGGGCCGCGGTCCGGCCCAGGGTGGCCGCGACGGCCTCCCGGGTGAGGTACATGCTCACGCCCGTGGAGGCCACCACCGCCGGCCGCGTCGCGTCGAAGCCCGCCGCCGCCAGCCGGTCCCATTCGCCGTCCCCGGCCTCGAAGTCCACCGGCACCAGCCGCAGCCCGTCGGGAACGCCGTAGCCCAGCTCCAGCAGCCGCTGGCGCTTCCAGGCCTGGGGCCCGGGCCGGTCCACCTCGAAGACCGTCAGGCGGGCGGCCAGCTCGGGCCGGCGCTGCACGAAGGTGTCCAGTCCCGCGCCCAGGAGCACCACCTGGTCCACGCCCCGGGCCGCTTGGTCCTCGATCCAGTCCTCGATGAACCGCGCCCGGGCCACGATGGCCGCCCGGAAGGGCCGCGTGAAGGGCCCCATGTCCGGCCGGTCGCGCCACCCGTCCTCCGGCGCCGCCAGCCGCAGCCCCACCTCGTCCCGGAACACCGGCGGCGGCCCATCCACCTCCAGGTGCAGCGCCCGCCACAGCGCCACCCGCACCGCCGTGCTGTCCGGCACCCCTTCAGGTTCCTCACGCATCCGGCCCTCGCCAAAGCAACCACAGAGGGCAGTCTAGCGGGGGCCGCTCAGAGACCCGGGACTGTGGGTTGATTCAGCGCTAAAAAGAGCAAAATGAACCACAGATGAACACAGATGAACACCGATAAAAGCTGATGAACACCGATTAATTGGAGGAACGAACGAAACCAATCTGCCCAGATTGTGCCGAGGTGAAGAGCGGAACCGAAGGAGCCGGAAGCCGAAAAGATGTGAAAAGCAATGCAGGCAAGGCCGAGATGAGCGGATGGTTAGAGGCATTATATATATTTACCGCGTACCAGATTTCATACCTGCCATGGCGATAGGGACATTCAGTGTGTAAGAATGTTCGGCTGGACGATATTCGACAGTAAATATTTTCCCGCTGAGGTCGCTCCGTTTGATTGCTGCGCCTCTGAATGAACTCAAAAATGTCCCATCGGGGGTCTGCTTGTATCGTAATTGGCATTGAACCGGGTTGCCATCTAGGGGGTCGCCAAATTCAAAATCGAGGGCCCCAGCCTGCCAATCAGCATGGGAGACCTTCAGATTCCCTTCAATCGTCGAATAGTGTCGAATATCAATATCTGAAAGGTTTGTACCTTTATAGATAATAATTCGTTCTAGTTGGCAATAGATACCTCTATCGCGAAACATTGGTGTATAACAAGGGTCTTGGCATTTCAATTCCCATTTTTCCCAGGTGGAAGTGACAGGTTTCCCATCCTCCCATCGGTCCATCCCGAATCCATAGAGATTTACCTCATTCTGAACCTTGCCATCCCTGACTCGAGTTCCAGAAAACGCTAGGAGTGGGCCAAGCCCATTCTTTACAAATGGGATATCAGATTGAGCCTTAGATTGCCATGGACCATCAGCTTCAGATCGAGACTTCTCAGCTCTGTTTCTGCCGTGGCAACCCGTGAATAGGAGTACTGAGATACCCAACGTTGTGATACCAAATTCCTTTAGGCGATTCATGGACACCCCGGCAATGTTCAGAACTTACTAAGCGAAACAGGGAGACAGTGCGCACATAAGGAAAGAACCTCACCGCCTACGTCGGGACGACGCGCGAGGCCGAGCAAGCGGGAAGATGAGAGAGAGCGACGAACAATGCAGGCGGGGCCCGAGTTGAGCAGAGGGTTATGGCTCTTTGAACGGCCATTGTTCAGAATGAGTATAAACAGGGTTCACTGAACCTACGAAAACATGATACTCGTGGTCAGTGAATTGAGAAAACAATCGAATAAATACATGGATATCGCGACCTGAGCACCTGACAAGAATTGTATGCAACCCGGAAAGCGAATACTCGTGCTGAAAAGTAGAAGAGCCAACCCAGTAACCCAATTTGAAGTCTTGACCAAGTATTGCGGAAATGATTGGCAACCCTCTAAGTGGTTCAATGCCTAGGGATTTCACAGCTGCGCAGAACCCAATTTTTGCTATAGATCTACTAAAGTCGGTTGGAGAATAATTCAACCGTGAGGCAACGGTGGCATAGGCATTAGACTTTGCGTAATCCTCGGTGCTAGGCCCTGCTATATGCCGAAATTCGATTTCGACTGGATACCCCGGATCAGGGGGGCGACCGCAGATCGCCCCCGGTGGGCGTAATTTGGGAATAGGCAGGTATAGAGGATATTCTTCTAGTTTAACGTCTTTGGTCGGGCCATCGAAATCGAATTCGGTGTAGATTTTGAGATATTCCAGTCGTGGCCTAGAATGGCGGGATCTCATTCGAAGAACATTGCGTGCATCAAAATACAGACACCTTAATGTGTCTCTCTCGAATCGAGAAGTCACCTTTTCGCATGCTGTACAGCTTGCTTCTGGAATGGTGTAATCGCCATTCAATGCATAAGGAATGATGTGCTCGGTCCCGAGAACGACATTGCTGGCCCCGCAATAAATACATTCACGCACTTTTTGGGGCCGAGGCAATGGGAGCAGCAATTGTCCCTCTGATGGCTGGGGGCCTAATATTGAATTAAATGAATCACTATAATGCGAATGACTTCCTCGTTCATTATGAATTCTTAGCAAGCATCTTCAATCCGAACCGACGCCCTGTCCACCCTTCCTCATTTCATCGGTGTTCATCAGCTTTTATCGGTGTTCATCTGTGTTCATCTGTGGTTCGTTTTCCCGTTTTCAGGCCCCGGGATTCGCCGGGGCATCCCGCTTGAACCACGAGGCCTGACCGTACACCGGCCGTACCTTCTGTTCCAGCGCTTCCAGCTGAGCCTGATTCAGTGGCAAGAACTCGCGGGCGATGCGGACGTTCTCTTCGAGCTGGGCGACGCTGTCCACGCCGAGGATGACGGTGCTCACGGGGTGGCTCAGGGTGTAGCGCAGGGCCTCCTGGATGGTGAGGGTGCCGGGGCGGTCGTGCTTGGCGGTGCCGCGCTGGGCGCCGGAGGATGGGGGCTGGACGCCGGCGAGGAGGCGGCCCCGGGCGGGGATCTTCATGCCGATGATGCCCATCCCCTTCTCCACGGCCAGGGGCAGCAGCGTCTTCTGGAAGGGCAGGTGCCAGGGGTCCGCGGCGTTGAAGGCCATGAGCACGGTGTCGAAGGGGAAGCGGCGGATGGCCTCGGCCAGCACGTCGGGATCCGTGTGGCCGCTGAGGCCCAGGAAGCGCACCAGCTTCTGGTCGCGGGCCTTCTGGAAGGCCTCCAGGGCCCCGCCCTTCGCGCAGACGTCGTCCACATCCTTCAGGGTGCTCATGGCGTGGAGCTGCCAGAGGTCCACGTGGTCAGTCTTCAGCAGCGTGAGCGAGCGGTCCAGCAGGCGCAGGGAGCCCTCCGCCGTGCGGTCGTGGGTCTTGGTGGCGAGGAAGGCCTCCTTCCGCCGGTGCTGCATGACGGCCCCGAAGTACTGCTCGCTCCATCGCTCCGGGCCGCCGTAGCGGGCGGAGGTGTCGCAGTAGTTCACGCCGAGATCCAGGGCCCGCTCGATGAGGGGGATGGCCACCTTCTCGTTGTGCGGCTGCTCGATGGCCGCCTGCCCGCCGAGGCTGAAGAGCCCCACGCGGTGGCCCGTGCGGCCCAGGTTGCGGGTGGGCATGGCGCCGGCGGTGGCCGGGTTCCAGGGGGCGATCGGGGCCGGCGCGGGCAGCGCCCCGGGGGCGGCCTCCGCGGCGCC
>Ga0208789_1000806_pt1 | contig 23550 bp, 14 predicted proteins | sample Methanotroph_Enr_FD_187368 | JGI IMG/M metagenome (GOLD analysis project Ga0208789, IMG submission 187368) | Enriched soil microbial communities from Old Woman Creek wetland in Ohio, USA - Methanotroph_Enrichment_5 (SPAdes) (version 2) | ecosystem: Environmental > Terrestrial > Soil > Wetlands...
CGAGGGGGACCCCGTGCTCCTCCAGGTAGCCCAGTCCGGGGTGGGACCCGGGCGCCGGCGGCAGGTGGAGCGGCAGGTCCCGGGCCCCGCGCTGGAGAAGGCGGTCCAGGCCGCCGCTGCCATCGGCCCGGTAGCAGGCCAGGCCATCGGGGGACCAGCGCGCCTCCACCCGGTCCAGGAAGGGGCCCACCGCCGCTTCGAGCGAGGCAGCCTCCTGGGCCCGGGCCGTGAGGCCGCACAGCTCCAGGGCCTCGCGCTGGACCTCCCGCAGCTCCCTCGTCCGCGCGTAGATCCGGGCCTCGAGCTCCTCGCGGTAGGCCGCCAGCTTCTTCAGGAGCCGGGCGTGATCCAGGGTGCGATCCAGCACCACCTCGATCTCCACCATCTGGAAGGGCTTCTGGATCAGGTCGTAGGCGCCCTGCTTGAGGGCCTGGATGCTGGTGTCCAGGGTGGCGAAGCCCGTGACGAGGACGCAGAGGGTCTCGGGGAACCGCTGCCGGATGGCGGCCATCAGATCCAGGCCGGAGGCCCCGCCGGGCATGTTCAGGTCGGTGACCACCACGGAGAACTCGCGCTGCGCCATGCGCACCAGGGCCGCCTCGGCGCTGCTCACGGCCTCGAGGGTGTACCCCCGCTTCTCCAGGGCCTCGCCGAGGGTCTCCCGCGCGACGGGATCGTCGTCCACGATGAGGATGGCTTCGGGGATCACGGGCTGCCCCAGGGGCGGCTGGCGATGCGCTCGTAGATCCGGGCCTCGATGAAGATGCGCAGGATCTCCGGGTCCAGCAGGTTGACCGAGGCCTCCTGCTCGAGGATCTCCAGGCTGCGCTCCACGCTCACCGCTGCCTTGTACGGCCGGTCGGCCGCGGCCAGGGCGTCGAAGACGTCCGAGACGGCCATGAGCTTGCTCTGCACCGGGATCTCGGGATCCTTGAGCTGCCGGGGATAGCCCATGCCGTTCAGCCGCTCGTGGTGCGCGTAGGCGATGTCCGGGACGCCGGCCAGCTCGCTGGTCCAGGGGATCTGGCGGAGGAAGCGGTAGGTGTGGGTCACGTGGCTCTGGATCTCCTCCCGCTCCTGGGCGGAAAGGCTGCCCTTGCGGATGCGGAGGAGGTCCAGATCGTCAGGTTCGATGAGGGGCCGTCGCGGCCCGCTCCAGTGCTGATAGCTCAGCCCCGCTACGTGGTCCAGTTCCTGGGCGGCGTCCTGGGGCAGCACGGTGGGCTCGTTGCACCGCCGGACCAGCTCCAGGATGTGCCGGGCCTCCTCCTCCTGCTGGCGCATGAGGTCCCCCACCTTGGCGGAATCGAAGGGGATGCCCCGGCTCCAGGCGTCGAGCATCCGGTCCCGCATGGCCTCGAGGGTGCGCTGGTGCAGCCGCTGGAAGATGCTCTCCAGGCGCTCGCCCTCGATCTTCTTCGCCTTCACCAGCACCTGCTCCCGCACGCCCACCTTGCCGAAATCGTGCAGGAGGCTGGCGTACCGGATCTCGCGGATCTGGATGGGCGTGAAGTGGTGGCCGCCGTAGGGGCCGTTGGGGGTCTGGTTGATGGCCTCGGCCAGCCCCACGGTGAGGTCCGCCACGCGGCTGGAGTGGCCGGAGGTGCTGGGATCGCGGGCCTCGATGGCGGTCACGGAGGCGTTCACGAAGCCCTCGAAGAGCCGCTCGATGTCGTTCTTCAGGCCCAGGATCTCCTGGGTGCGGGCCTCCACCATGCGCTCCAGGTTCTGCTGGTACTCCTCGTTCTCCTGGCGCAGGCGGTAATGGTCCAGGGCCCGTTCCAGGCTGGCCTCGATCTCGGCCAGCTTGAAGGGCTTCTGGATGAAGTCGTAGGCGCCCCGCTTGAGGGCCTGGATGGCGGCTTCCGTGGTGGCGTAGCCCGTCATGAGGATGCCCATGGTCTTCGGGTCCTCGTCGTGGATGGCCCGCAGGAGCTCCAGCCCCGACAGGCCGCCGGGCATGTTCAGGTCCGTGAAGACCACGGGGAAGTGCTTCTCCCGGACGCGATCCAGCGCCTGGTTGCCCCCCTGCGCGCCCTCGGCGCCGTACCCCTGGTCCACCAGGGCCTCCACCAGCAGCTCGCGGAGGTCGGTTTCGTCGTCCACGATGAGGATGGGGATGGGGGAGGTCAGCGGCACAACAACTCCACGGGCACCCACCCTCATCGGCCGGGGTCCGGCGGAAGGCAAGTTCCGGCCTGGCCCCCGTCCTGTGCCGGGCCGGGGCCTACTGGACGGCCTGGGCCTCCACCGCCAGCTCCCCGTCGCGGAGGAGCAGGCGGGCGAGGCCGCCGGGGCGGAGCTCCCCCTTCAGGACCAGGCGGGAGAGCGGATTGACCACCACCTGCTGGACGAGGCGCTTGAGGGGCCGGGCGCCGAGCTGGGGGTCGGTCCCCGCCTCGGCCAGCCAGACGAGCGCCTCCTCCGGCACCTCGAGGTCCAGGCGCTGGGACCGCAGGAGCTCCTGGACCCGCTTCATCTGGATCCGGGCCACGGCCACCATGTCCGCCCGGCCCAGGGGGTGGAAGACCACCACCTCGTCCAGGCGGTTCAGGAACTCGGGCCGGAAATGACCGTGCAGGGCGGCTTGGACCGCGGCCTGGGCCCGGTCGGGGTCCCCCCCGGCCTCGAAGATGGCCTGGCTGCCCAGGTTGGAGGTCATCAGCACCACGGCGTTGCGGAAGCTTACGGTGCGGCCGTGGCCATCCGTGAGCCGGCCGTCCTCCAGCACCTGCAGGAAGAGGTCGAAGATCCGGGGGTGGGCCTTCTCCATCTCGTCGAGGAGGATCACGGCGTAGGGGCGGCGGCGGAGGGCCTCCGTGAGCCGGCCGCCCTCCTCGTAGCCCACGTAGCCCGGCGCCGAGCCGATGAGGCGGGTGGCGTCCGCCTCGTGGGTGAACTCGCTCATGTCGATGCGGACCATGGCCGCCTCGTCGTCGAAGAGGAACTCCGCCAGGGCCCGGGCCACCTCGGTCTTGCCCACGCCCGTGGGGCCCAGGAAGAGGAAGCTGCCGATGGGGCGCTTGGGATCCCCCAGACCGGCGCGGTTGCGGCGCAGCGCATCGGAGATGGCCGTCAGCGCCGGGTCCTGGCCCACCACCCGCTCCCGGAGGCGCTCCTCCATGTGCATCAGCTTCTGGACCTCGCCTTCCATGAGGCGGCTGACGGGGATGCCCGTCCAGCGGCCCACCACGGCGGCCACATCCGGTTCGGCCACCTCCAGGCGGAGCATGGCGCTCTCCTTCGGGCTGGCGGCGGCCAGCTGCTTCTCCAGGGCCGGGATCTCCCCGTACTCCAGGCGGGAGGCCCGCTCGTACTCGCCCCGCGTCTTGGCCTGGTCCAGCTCGATGCGCAGGTCGTCCAGCTTCTTCTGGAGGGCCCGGGCGCCTTCGATGACCTGCTTCTCGTTCTCCCACTGGGCGCGCAGCTGGCCCAGCTCCTCGTTCAGCTCGGCCAGCTCCTTCTCGAGATCCGCCAGGCGGGCGCGGCTGGCGGCATCCTTCTCCTTGGTGAGGGAATGACGCTCGAGCTGCAGCTGCATCTCCCGCCGCTCGCGGACATCGATCTCCGTGGGCCGGCTGTCGATCTGCATGCGCACGGCGCTGGCGGCCTCGTCCATGAGGTCCACGGCCTTGTCGGGCAGGAAGCGGTCGGCGATGTAGCGCTGGCTCAGCTGGGCGGCGGCCACGAGGGCCGCGTCCTGGATGCGCACGCCGTGGTGCAGCTCGTAGCGCTCCTTCAGGCCCCGCAGGATGGAGATGGCGTCCTCCACGGAGGGCTCCTCCACCATCACAGGCTGGAAGCGCCGCTCGAGGGCGGCGTCCTTCTCGATGTGCTTGCGGTACTCGTCCAGGGTGGTGGCGCCGATGCAGCGCAGCTCGCCCCGGGCGAGGGCGGGCTTCAGCAGGTTGGCGGCGTCCATGCCCCCGGAGACGGCGCCGGCGCCCACCAGCAGGTGCAGCTCGTCGATGAAGAGCACCACCTGGCCCTCGGCCTTCTCCACTTCCTGGATGACGCCCTTTAGGCGCTCCTCGAACTGGCCCCGGTACTGGGTGCCGGCCACCAGGGCCCCCATGTCCAGGCCCATGACCCGCAGGCCCTTGAGGCTCTCGGGCACGTCGTTCCGGGCGATGCGCTGGGCCAGGCCCTCCACGATGGCGGTCTTGCCCACGCCCGGCTCGCCGATGAGCACGGGGTTATTCTTCGTGCGCCGGGAGAGCACCTGCAGCACCCGGCGGATCTCCTCGTCGCGGCCGATGACGGGATCCAGCTTTCCGGCCTCGGCCTGGGCCGTGAAGTCCTTGGCGTACTTCTCCAGGCTGGCGAACCGCTCCTCGGCCTTCTCGTCCTCCACCTTCGAGCCTTTGCGGACCTCGCGGATGGCGGCCTCCAGCTTCTTCCGGTCCAGGCCGAAGCGGTCGAGCACCTTGCGGGCGTCTGTGTGGGCGTTGGCGAAGGCCAGCATCAGGGCGTCGGTGGCCAGGAAGCGATCGCCCAGACCCCGGCCCGTGTCGCTGGCCACCTCGAGGAAGCGCCGGAAGCCCGCGCCGATCTGGGGCTCGGCCCCGCCCACGGCCCGGGGGAGCTTGGCCACCAGGTCCTCGGCGGCGTCCAGGAGCCCCTGCTGGGACGCCGGGGCCAGTCCGGCCCGCTCGAGGAGGGGGCGCAGCCCGGCCTCGGGGGCCAGCAGGGCCAGGAACAGGTGCTGGGGCAGCAGCTCCGGGTGCTGGTCCGCCACGGCCCGCTCGCGGGCGGCCACCAGGGCCTCGTTGGCTTTCTGGGTGAAGGGCAGGAGGGACATGGAACACCTCGGATCCATGATGAAATGAATATGACTTTGATGCACTAAAATTTTCTTCAAGAAATAAAACATTCGTCGATCGCCTGGATTCGATCAGGGGACCTTGACAGGGGTTGATGGCGGTGTATTTTCTGATGAGGTTAATTAACTGGATGGTTACATGCTTGCTGCCGACCCCCTCAGCGCCACCTTCGCCGCCCTGTCCGACCCCACCCGCCGGGCCATCCTCGCCCGGCTGTCCGCGGGGGAGACCACCGTCAAGGCCCTCGCCGAGCCCTTCGACATGAGCCTTCCGGCCATCTCCAAGCATCTGCGCGTGCTGGAGCGGGCCGGCCTCGTGGCCCGGGGTCGGCAGGCCCAATGGCGCCCCTGCCGGCTGGAGGCGAAACGTCTGCAGGAGGCCTCCGACTGGCTCGGGCAGTACCGCGCGTTCTGGGAAGCCCGCCTCGACCGCCTGGAGGCCTACCTCCAGGAGCTCCAGTCCCAGGGCCCGATCGACGAACCTCTCCGCCCCTGAGTCCGCGGCCCCGCCGACACCCCCCGGGCCGCCAGGCCGGCCCCTCCCCTGGAGACACGCCATGAGCGTTCCGACCGAACTCATCCTGAACCGCCTCCTCGACGCCCCGCGGGAGCGCGTCTTCGCAGCCTGGACCGACCCGGCGCACCTGCAGAAGTGGTGGGGACCGGAAGCCTTCAGCAACCCGCGCTGCGAGTGGGATTCCCGGGCGGGCGGCGGGATCCACGTGGACATGCGCGGTCCCGACGGCAGCGTGTATCCCATGGGGGGCGAGGTGGTGGAGGTGGTGCCGCCGGAGCGGATCGTCTTCCTGACCCGGGCCCTGGATGCCGCGGGGGAGGCGCTCTTCGAGTCCCGCAATGTGGTGACCCTCTCGGAGGAGGGCGCGCGGACCCGCCTCCAGCTGCAGGTCCGCGTGGCGAAGATCCGGCCCGAGGCGGCGCGCCACCTGGCCGGCATGGAGATGGGCTGGGCCCAGAGCCTCCTGCGCCTGGACGCCCTGGTGTGGGAGCCCCTCTCGGACCGGGAGCTCGTGGCCCAGCGCTGGGTGCCCGCCACGCCCGCCCAGGTGCGGGCCGCCTGGACGGATCCCCAGCGGCTGGCGCGCTTCTGGGGTCCGCATGGCTTCCGCACCACCTCCGAGGTCTGCGAGCCCAGGCCCGGCGGCGCCTGGCGCTTCGTGATGCACGGGCCCGACGGCAAGGACTACCCGAACGAGTGCGCCTTCATCGAGGTGGGGGAGGGCCGGATCGTCATCGACCACGTGTCGGCCCCACGGTTCCGCATCACCGTCACCTTCACGGCGGAGGGCGCCGGGACCCGGGTCGTCTTCCGCCAGGCCTTCGAGGACGCGGCCACCTGCCGGTTGATCGCGACGTTCGCGCTGCAGGGCAACGAGGAGAACCTGGACCGTCTGGCCGCGGAGGTGGCGCGCTGAGCCTCCGCTTCCGGAGGGGCCGGTTCAGGCCAGGCCCCTCCGCACGGCCTCGCGCCTCAGCGCGGGGTTGAGCCCCAGCGCCTCCGCCGCGAGGGCGCGGGCCTCCCCGACGCGGCCTTCCAGCCTCGCGAGGTCTGCGGCCAGCAGCTGGGTCCAGCCGTCCCAGGGGCGGGCCTTGGCGGCGGCCCGGAGGGCCGAGGCGGCGCCGGGATCCAGGGGCAGCCCCAGCTCCCGGGAAGCGTCGAGGGCCAGGGCCCCCCAGGCGATGCGCAGCCCGGTGTTCCCCGGCGCCGCCGCCACGGCCTGCTTCTGGAGCCTGAGGGCCTGGCGGGCTAGGGCGGCATCCCGGCCGGCCCGGGCGGAGAGCATGCGCTCGCGGGCGCTGGCGGCCAGGACCTCGGCGTCCCCCGGCCGCCGGGCGAGGACCCCCTGGAGCTCCTTCCGGGCCTCCGCGAGATCGGCCCCCATGTCGCGGTTCCGGTCCCAGGCCGCACGATCCAGGAGGGTCGAGACCAGGCCGAGCCGGGACTGGAGCGAGGATGGCTGGAGGGCCAGCCCCTTCCGGTGGCAGCGGAGGGCCTCCCCCAGTGCGGGATGGGGATCGCCGCCGGTCCAGGCCTGGTACTGGGCGAGGGTCTGGTAGGCCGCCCCCTCGCTGAAGTCGTGGCCGACCCAGGGACGGAGGGCGGAGGCGGCCTCCAGCATCCCGGCGGCCGTCTGGACTTCGGCGGAGGGGTCCTTCCCGGTCATGAGCTGGCGTTCGCCCCGGAGGGCGTGGATGTTGCCGAGCGCATCCAGGAGGTAGTCGTGCAGGCGCGGCTGTTCGAGGGCCTTCTGGAGTCCGGCTTCCGCCCGCGCGAGGAAGGGCTCCGGATCCCGGCCCTGGGCCATCTCGCGCTCCGCCCGGTTGCGCAGCACGGTGGCCCAGTTCACCCAGAGGGCCGCTTCCGAGGGGCGGAGCTGCAGGGCCTTCTCCGCGTCCGCCGCAGCGGCATCCAGCTCGGCCGCGGGATCCTCGCCGAGGTTCAGGAGGTGGGTGGCCCAGCGCCGGTGGATGGCGGTGCTGAAGCTGCGGGCGCGCCAGCTGTCCGGGTCCACCTCCAGCGCCTCCCGGACGGGCTGGAGCGCCCAGTCCCGGTCCGCGGCCGTAGCCTGGCCCTGGTCCAGCTTCAGGCCGAGCAGCACAAGGCGGCGCTGAGCCTCCTCCACCAGGGGCTCGGGGGCGCTGCGGGCCCGGTCCTGGGCGGCGGCGAGGCAGGCGCCTTCCCGCTCCATCTGGGCCAAGGCCTCCTCCCGCTTGCCGGCGACGAGGAGGTTCATGGCCAGCTCCTTGCGGGTTTCGGCCTCCAGCAGCCAGGGCTCGGAGAACCAGGGCTGGCTGGCCTGGGCCGCCTTCGCCATCTGCAGCGCCTCCTCGAAGCGGCCCTGGACAAGCGCGAGCAGGCCCTCGGCATAGGCGGATCCCTCCAGGCTGCGGCCCTGGGCTTCGCGCAGGAGGGCCAGGGCGGGGGCGCGGAGGGTGGGTTCCAGGTCCCGGCGGCGCTCCTCCAGGGCCTGGCCGTGGAGGCCCTCGAGCTCCGCCACGTAGAGGCGGGCCAGGGTGGTGCCCAGGGCCTGGGCGGCATCGGGATCCCCGGGCGCCGCCTTCCGGGCGGCCTCGAGCTGGACGCGGGCCTTCTCCAGATCGCCCAGGGCCAGGTAGCCGCGGCCCAGGGCCAGCCGGGCGGGACCCTGGGCCCACCGCCCCTGCCGCCCAGTCTCCGCCTGGAGCCGGGCGAGCTCGCTCCGGACCTCCTGGAGCTCCCGGCTCGCGTCGTGGCGGGGCAGGCTGCGCACCTGGAAGATGCGGCCATCGAGCCGTTCCACCTCCTGGGCCAGCTGCTGGGCGAACCGCGCCTGGGACCGGGCCCGCAGGGCGGAGGAGAGGCCATAGCCGGCTGCGAGGAGGAAGGCGGCCAGGAGGGCGGCCACCAGGCGGTTCTTGCGCAGGTGCTTGCCCGCTCGGTAGGCCAAGGAGGGCCGCCGGGCGAGGATGGGATCGCCATCCAGGAACCGGCGGAGATCCTCGCCGAAGGCCCGGGCGGAGTCGTAGCGCCGCTCGGGCTCCTTCTCCAGGGCCTTGAGGATGATGGTCTGGAGGTCCCTGGGGATCTCGGGCGCCAGGCGGGAGGGGGGCGGGGGCTCGTCCTCCGCGATGCTCCGCAGGAGGGCCAGCGGCGTCTCGCCCCGGAAGGGCGGCGCGCCCGTCAGGCATTCGTAGAGCAGGGTGCCGAGGGCGTAGACATCGGAACGGCGGTCCACCTTGTCCGCCCGGCCCAGGGCCTGCTCTGGGCTCAGATACATGGGCGTGCCCATGATGGCGTCGGCGTGGGTGCGCGAGGCGCTGTCCAGGTCCCGGGCCACGCCGAAGTCCATGAGGTAGGGGTGCCACCCCCCATCCTGCTTCTGCAGCATCACGTTGCCGGGCTTCACGTCCCGGTGGACGATGCCCGCGCGGTGGCAGGCGTGCAGTGCCTCCGCCACCTGGAGGAGGACGTCCACCTTGGCGCGGAGGTCGAGCCGTTCCCGGGCCTCGCGCAGGGTCGGGCCGTCCACGAACGGCATGACGAGGTAGGGATGGCCCAGGGCCTCGCCGGCCTCGAAGATGTGGCAGACGTTCGGATGCTCCACCTGGGCCTGCGCCCTGGCCTCCTGGAGGAAGCGTGCCGTGTCCTCCGGCTCCAGCCGCTTGAGGAACTTGAGGGCCACCGTGCGCTGCAGCTGGCGGTCGAAGGCCCGGTAGACGACGCCCATGCCGCCCTCGCCGACGACCTCCAGGGCCTCGTACCGGCCGTCGTCCCGCAGGGGGAAGCGGGCCAGCAGTTCCTCGCGATCCATGCCGGGCACGGGGGCGCCGGAGTCGCGGGAGGACCCGTCGAGCCGGTGGAGCCCGGTGGCCTCGTGCCCCGTTTCCGGCGCCGCGGCGGTCCAATCACCCGTCGCTCCAGGGGAGCCGGCTGGAGGGGGCGGAGGATCCGGAACGTGATCGGTCATGGGGTGGCCCCAGGATAGTCGCCCCCGGGGGGGCGGCCATGGTGGATCCTGCCGGATCCTGGGGCGGAGGCCGGCCGCGGTGCGAAGCCAGGCGCATATAAAATTTCGAGATCAGGTGATTAGTTATTAATTTTTTACCATTTTCTACTTGAGGGGCATCTTCGGGTCCCCTAGCCTTGTCCTGTCATCCCGTGGGAACGCAACTTCCCGGCCTGATGGCTCCAAGAGCGTCTCTGGGCCCGCCTCCGCGCCTCGGTCCGGATTCAGGAGCCGATATCGCCGTGCCTCACCCCGGCCCCTCCATGGGGGGGTAGGTCGGGTCCACCACCCAATATCGTCCGGCCGGACCCTTCCGGGTTCCCTGGGCCGGGCTCTAGCTCCAAGGAGCCATCATGCGTCACCTCATCACCCTCGCCCTGGTCGCCGCAGCCCCGGCGCTCTTCGCCAACGGCAACAGCGCCACCGCCACCGCCACGGTGGGCGTCAAGATCGTGGCCCCCATCGCCCTGGTGAACCCCGACCAGTCGAAGCTGGACTTCGGGATGGTCACGGTCTCCGACCCGACGCTGCCCATCAAGGTCGTGTTCCCCGGCGGCGCGAACGCCATCTCCTCCTACGAGAACTGCGACCCCTATGCCGGCGGCGCGAACAAGGGCAGCCAGGCCTGGTTCCACATCCGCAAGGATCACGACCTCGGCTGGGGCAATGTGAACATCGCCGTGCCTCCCACGGTGGACCTGGGCGGCGGCGTCCTGGTCACGACCGATTCCACCGTCCTGCAGCCTTGCTTCACCCTGAACGGCCAGCCGGTCTTCCTCAGCAACACGAGCCAGGACGACATGAAGCATTTCTGGGTGGGCGGCACCCTCGACGCCCCCGCGAACACGTTCGGCGCGTTCTCGGGGATCATGACCGTCACGGCCAGCTACCAGTGATCGTTCCTCCTGAACCGGTGAGGTGAACGCCTCATCCCATCCGGAGCAACCGATGCGAACAGCTGCACGCCTTTTCCTCCTGCCCGTCCTCGCATGCGGGCCGATCTGGGCAGGTGGCAACAGCTCCTCCGCGCATTCGACCGCGAGCATCACGATCGTCCGGCCGATCCTCATGAGGAAGACCCAGGACCTCTACTTCGGGGCCCTCCTCGTGGATCCCGCTTCACCGGGCGGCGCGATCAAGCAGCATGCGGCATTCGGGGGAGGCACGAGGGAAGGGGACCCTGCGGGGGTGACCCAGGTCGCCCTGAGCACCGAGCACTGGCACAACGCAGAGTTCGAGATCCGAGGTGAACCCGGCGCCAATTTCTCCGTCCATATGCCCAGGGGGACCATCCAGATCAGTGCCCCGTCCCCCTCGGCGACATCGTCCCTTCCCGTGGTGGCCTTGAACTACTACGCGGAAAGCGCGATCGACCCGGGCGGGATGACCAGGATCTGGATCGGAGGGACGCTCCAGCTTCCCGTGAATCCATCTCCAGGCCATTACACGGCGCTCTTCCCCGTGACTGTCGCCTACTACTGATCCACCTCGATGCGTTTCATATCGTCCACCAAGGGGCCACCTGGTCAGCCGGGGTGGCCCCTTCCGTGCCTGGAAACAAACCTCTCTCTGGTAGGGAAAACATGAGACTCCCATCTCCCATCAAAATGCTCCTCCTCGGCTGCCTGGCGGGCTCCTGGGTCCTCGGCCAGGGTCCGACCCAACCTCCCGGAGCTTCCCAGGTCCCTGGCAAGGGCGTGGGCGACCTCACCATCCTGCCCACGCGGGTGGTGCTGGAAGGGCGCGTCCGGGCGGGGGAGGTCCTGCTGAAGAACGCGGGAAAGGAGCCTGCCACCTACCGGATCTTCCTCCAGGAGATGGAAATGACGCCGGAGGGCCGGCTCCAGGGCCGCACCAAGGGCCCCGGGGAGCTGACGGCGGCGGACGTCGTCCGCTTCTCCCCCCATCAGGTGGACCTCGCCCCGGGAGAAGCCCAGGTGGTTCGCATCCAGGTCCGCAAACCCGAGAATCTTCCCGAAGGGGAATACCGCTCCCACATGGTCTTCCAGGGGATCCCCCCGGTGGAGGCGCCCGTCTCCACCGATCCCGCGGCGGAAACGAAGGGCCTCTCCATCTCCATCAAGCCGGTCTATGGAATCTCCATTCCCATCATCGTGCGGCACGGGGAGACGCAGGCCAGCCTGAAGCTCGCGAACCTCGCCTTCCACGGGGTGCCCAGCGACCAGTACCTCCCCGCCCTGACCCTGGACATCCTGCGGCAGGGCAACCGGAGCGTCATGGGTGACATCGAGGTCGTGGTGGCGTCCGGCGGGCCGCTCAAGAAGGGGACCGTCGTCGGCACCAACAAGGGCGTGGCGGTCTATTCGAACCTCCCCACCCGGAACGTCACGATGCCCCTGATGCCCGGGAAGGGGGTGGATCTCAAGGGCAGCCGCCTGATGGTGACCTTCACGCCGAGGGACCCGAAGGGGGCCCCCATCCAGGCGCTGCTCGACATCCCCTGAACGCCCCCGGATGTTGAGATCCCTCACTCCGGGGCTGCTGCCCGCATGCCTCGCAGCCCTGGCGGGGGCCGCGGCCATGGGGCAGTCCGTCCCGCCCAGGGACGAGGAACCGGAACCCGTCCTGCTGCAGCCCCTGCTGGGGCGGGTCCCCCTGGCGGACAGCCTCGGCGCCTACCCTTCCCCGGAAGGCGTGCTGGTCCCCCTGGGCGAGATCACGCGCCTCCTGGGCTTCGGCATCCAGGTGGACGCGGCGCGGGGGCGGGCGGAGGGCTTCTTCATCCGGGAGTCCCGTCGCTTCCGTCTGGACCTGGGATCGCAATCCGTGGACGTGGAGGGGAGGAAGTTCTCCCTTCCGCCCGGCAAGGTGCGCCGGCTGGGGCAGGAACTGTACGTGGAATCCTCCCTGCTGGCGGTCTGGTTCCCCTTCGAGGTGAAGGTGGACCTGAAGGCCGCGAGCCTCCTCCTGAAGCCCCTGGAACGGCTGCCCATCCAGGATGAATGGGAACGGGAGGGCCGGTACATCGGGGGCCTGCCGTCCCTGGCGGGGGGAGGCGGGGACGATCGTCCCGTCGGGCAGGCCCTCCCCATCCCCTACAGCCTGGCCGACCTGCCCTTCGTCGATCTCTCGGTGTTCTGGGGGAAGGTCCAGAATGCGGCCTCCACCCAGCCTGCCGCCACGGCCACCCTCGCGGGGGACCTGCTCTGGATGAGCGCCATCGTCAACGTCTCCCGCGACCAGCAGGGGCGTTCGGAGGATTCCACCTGGACCCTCCTGCGGGAGGATCCCCATGCGGAGCTGCTCGGGCCCCTCCACGCGAAACGGGTGGAGCTGGGCGACATCCTGCAATCGCCTACGCTGGGCCCCGCGGGGATGCTTCCCAGGGGCAGGGGGCTGCTGGTGGACAACTACCCCATCGGCTACCGGTCCAGGTTCGCCACCCGCACCTTTTCAGGGTTCCTCGCCGCCGGCTGGTCCGTGGAGCTCTACCAGAACTTCGGCCTCATCGGATTCCAGAAGGCCCGCCCCGACGGCCGCTACGAATTCCAGGAGATCCCCCTGCGCTTCGGGCTCAACCTGTTCAAGCTCGTCTTCCATGGCCCCTTCGGACAGATCCGCGAGGAGCAGTACCGGGTGGACATCGCCAACGACCAGCCGAAACCCGGGGAGCTCTTCTACCGGGTCGCCGGCGTGAGGCCCTCGCCGGTCCGGAGTGGTTCGGCCCTGGTGGATCCGCTCGCCGTGGAGGAGGCCAGGAAGAAGGTCGCGGTCCTCGCCCAGGTGGAGTACGGGCTCTCGAGGATCTTCGCCCTGAGCGCGGGCAGCGCCAGGGCCACGCACCCCGACCAGACCGTCCACACCTACGAGGATGTGGGCCTCCGCGCGGCGCTTCCCTACCTCTCCGTCCAGGTCGATGCCACCCGGGATCGGGTCGAGGACCGCCCCCCCGGGTCCGCCAGGGAGATCCTGCTCCGGACCGGCTACAACTACTCGACCTTCACCCTCCAGCGTACGGACTACCGGGATGGATTCCGGATGCTGGACTCGCTCGGCAGCCTCCAGTTCATCAGGGAGCTGTCCCGGGATTTCCGCGCCCAGTGGGACGGGACCGTGGCCTGGGGGAAGCGGCCCATCGCCTTCTCCCTGGCCCGCCAGCAGCGCATGTATGCCGATGGATCCTGGAGCACGACCGACATCGCGCGATCGACCTTCACCTTCCCCTCCTTCACCCTCACGCCCATCCTCAGCCGCACGCGGGACTCCTCCATGGGCGGCTCCACCCCGCTCGACGGGATCCTGTTCCTCACCGGCCAGCGGGCGGAATACAGCCTCCAGGGCGAGGCGGATTTCCGCTGGAGCGAGGGGAAGACCAGGCTGACGGCCCTGGGCCTGCTGGGGGACCGCATCGCGCCCTCGGGGCTCATCTACCGCGTGGGATTCCGCAGCTCGGACGCCACCCTGCGCGGCACCGCGCTCGTCGCCAGCATCAACAAACTCACGGGCCGCTTCGGATGCGGGCTGGAGGCCCAGTATTCCAGGGGCCAGGGCTACGGCGTCAACCTGCGCCTCCAGGCCTCCTTCGGACGGGAGCCCCGGACCGGACGTTGGGTGAGCGAGGCCCGGCCCATGGCCGGCCTCGGGGCGATGTCCGCCGTCGCGTTCATGGATGCCAACGGGAATCGGGTCCTGGATCCGGGGGAGCGGCTGCTGGAGGGGACCCAGTTCAAGGTCGCCCGTGTGCCGGTGGAGAGTGCCATCAAGGATCCGAGCGTGGTCCTCCGGCCCCTGATGCCCCGGGCCCAGGAGGTGACCGTCCAGGTGGATGAGACCACCCTGGAGGACGCCTCGCTGCAGTCCGTCGTGAAGGTCTATCGCATCGTGCCCAGGCCCGGGAAGGTCGCCAAGGTCGACTTCCCGGTGGCCCCCTTCGGCGAGATCAACGGCACCACCCGGATCCGGCGGGAATCGGGAACGGTGGAGTTCGGAGGGCTTGAGCTGGTGCTCAGCAGGCCCTCGGGCGAGAAGCTGCGGTCCCTGCGAAGCGCCTACGACGGATTCTTCGAATTCCGGGATCTGCCCCTCGGGGACTATGTGCTGCGGGTGTCTCCGGAGGATGTCCGGCGGCTGAAGCTGAAGGAGCCTCCGTCCCGGTCCTACCATCTGGACACCAGGAAGAATTTCCTCGAGGGACAGGATTTCATCGTCGAGCCGCGGGACCTGGCCCCCCGGCAGGAGGTCCCCAGGGACCCCGCTCCGGGCGAGGCGGCCCCGCCCTCTCCGCCTTCCCCCACACCGGCCCCGGCGGGTGTCGATCGGCCGATGGAACCGGTCCCGCCGCCCGCCTCGGGCGTCCAGCCAGGGAAGGAAGGGCCCGGACCGCAGCCTTCCCAGGCGCCCGGGGCGGACCTGGAGGCGAGGCTCCAGGCACTGGCGGGGGGCGATCTCCCGCAGGCCCTCCGTCTGGGTGAGGCCTACCGGAGGGCCCAGGCCCCCGGCTCCTGGACGCTTCGATTGGAGACGGCGCGGCGGGGGGAGACGGTGAGGCATGCCGCGGACCTGTTCGGGGAACAGAAGCCGGACCTCTGGATCCTGCCCCTGCGGCTGCGGGACGGGGGCATCGGCTCCCAGGTCTTCCTGGGCGCCTGCCGCACCAGGGCCGAGGCCGAACACCAGATCAGGACCCTGCCGGCCCCGTTCCTGGCCCACGGGAACCTCCCCCAGGCCTACCCCATGGACAAGCTCCCCAGTGAAGAAGGCGAGCCTTCGTACTGAAACCCGAGGTGATCCCATGTCCCGATCGATCCCAGCTCCCGCCCTTCTGCTCCTGCTCGCAGTTGCGGTGCTGAGGGGGCAGGCGCCCGCCCCCCCCTCGGGCACCGCCCTCGAGGTCCAGGTGGCCCATCCCATGAGCTTCGGCGGCCTGCTGATCGGCGCCGCCGGGGGGAGGATCACCCTGACCGAGGACGGGGTCCTGGTGCCGGATGGCCCGGGGGTGCTCCCGGGCAGCCTGCCCCCCGCCCGGGAGGCGCGCTTCGTGCTGACCGGCCCGCCCCTGGCGGCCTTCTCCATATCGGTGCTCCCCTCCGCTCCCATCCTCACGGGGCCAAAGGGCGGGACCCTGCGGATGTCGGAGCTGCGCTGCTCCCTCCCGAACCTGCAGGGCAGCTTCGATGCGGCCGGGAGGGCGGAGCTGCGGCTGGGCGGGAGGCTCGACATCCCCGCCCAGGCCGGACCGGGGCCCTATGTCTCGGGCCCGCTCTCCATCCAGCTGATGGTGCCCAGTGCGCCCGGGGAGAGGACCTTCCACAAGACCTTCGTCATATCGGCCTTCGTGCGGGCCCCCCTCCTCCTTTCCAACACCGGCCCCATGGACTTCGGGTCGCTGCTGCCCGGAAGCCAGGCGGGCTACTTCGAGGTCCTGGCCGATGGGGGCCACCGGAGCGCCACCCCGGGCGGGCCTTCCCTGGTGAGCGGTTCCCCACGCCCGGCCACGTTCACGATCCAGGGCCCCGAGGGCACCTGCTACCACATCCTGGTGCCCGACCGGATCCTGCTCACGGGGCCCGGGGCTCCCATTCCGGTGGAGGCCTTCACCTGCAGCACGCCCCTCGACGGGAGCATGCCCACGGGGGGGGTGACCTTCGGCGTGGGCGCCCGTCTGCTGGTCCAGCGGGACCAGACCCCGGGAGCCTACCGGGGGACCTTCCTGGTGGCGGTGATCTACCAGTAGGTTCAGATCCGGCTGGAGGAGGGAGCGGGGCTGGGATCGGCGGGCTGCCGGACGGGTTCCCGGGTGAGGCCTGCGCGGACCGCCACCTCCCCGGCCAGCGCCAGGGCGGCGGTGAGGCCGGGGGACTCGATGCCGTAGAGGTTCACCAGGCCCGGCACGCCGTGGACGGCCTCGGTCTGGAGGACGAAATCCGGCTGGGGATCGCCGGGCCCATGGATCTTGGGCCGGATGCCGGCATAGGCGGGCTGCAGGGCACCGTCCGGCAGGCCCGGCCAGTACTTCCGGACTTCGGCATAGAATCCGTCGGCGCGGCGGGGATCCACGTCGTAGGCCTCGCGCTCGATCCACTCCACGTCCGGGCCGAAGCGCGCCTGGCCCGCCAGGTCCAGGGTGAGGTGGACGCCCAGGGCGCCCTGGCTGGGGATGGGATAGACCAGCCGCGAGAAGGGCGCCTTCCCGGAAAGGCCGTAGTAGTTGCCCTTGGAGAGGAACTGGGGCGGGATCGTTTCCGGCGGCAGGCCCTCGAGGCCCCGGGCCACCCGCTGGGCCCCCAGGCCCGCGGCGTTGAACACGCGGTCGGCCCGCAGGGTCATGGGATCGTCCCCGCCCACGCGCAGCTCGATGCCGTCGGCCCTCGCCCGCCCGCCCGTCACGGGGCTCCGCAGCACCACGGTGGCGCCGTGGGCCTCGGCGTCCAGGGCCAGGGCCCGCATGAGGCCGTGGCTGTCCACGATGCCCGTGGCGGGGGAATGCAGGGCGGCGGCGCAGCGGAGGTCCGGCTCCAGCGCGTGGATGGCCTCGGCCTCCAGCCAGTCCAGGCTCACGCCGTTGGCCGCGGCCCGGGCCTGGAGGTCCCGCAGGGCGTCCAGCTGGTCCGCCTGGGCCACGATGAGCTTGCCCAGGCGCCGGCAGGCCACGCCGTGGGCCTCGCAGAAGGCGTAGAGCAGCCGGTTCCCGGCCACGCAGGTCCGGGCCTTGAGAGAGCCCGCCGGGTAGTAGATTCCCGCGTGGACCACCTCGCTGTTGCGGGAGCTGATGCCCGTGCCGATGCGGTCCTCCGATTCCAGGACCAGCACCTCCTGCCCGGCCAAAGCCAGGGCCCGGGCCAGGGCCAGGCCCACCACGCCGGCCCCGATGACGACGGACTGGATGCGTTCCATGGCCGGCCTCCCGGGGGATTATGGCCCGGCCCGCCTGTGACGGTTTCAATGATCTCCACGAAGGGCACGGAGGCGCAGGGGCTCAGGGCCAGCGAAAGGGCCCCCTTGGTGCCCATGGTTCTTCCTTCGTGTCCTTCGTGGTGGGTTTTTGCAGTCTGGTTCAGCCGATCTGCGGTCCGGCCGCGGCGACCTCGGGCGACACGTCCGCGTCGAACTTCTTGAAGTTCTCGATGAAGCGGGCGGCCAGGGAGCGGTAGCGGGCCTCGTACTGGGCCCGGTCGGGCCAGCTTTCGGCGGGGTACATCACGCCGTCGGGCACGTCGGGGCAGTGCTTCGGCACGTCGAAGCCGAAGACGGGATCCCGGTAGCACTCGGCCCCGTCCAGCTTCCCCTCCAGGGCGGCATTGAGCAGGGCGCGGGTGTGCCTGATGCTGATGCGCTTGCCCACGCCGTAGGGACCGCCGGTCCAGCCGGTGTTCACCAGCCAGCAGGTGGCGCCGTGGCGCAGCATCTTTCGGCGCAGCAGCTCGGCGTAGACCGCCGGGTGGTGGACCATGAAGGGGCCGCCGAAGCAGGGGCTGAAGGTGATCTCCGGCTCCCGGCCCAGGCCCGCCTCGGTGCCGGCGAGCTTCGAGGTGTAGCCGCTGATGAAGTGGTAGAGGGCCTGCTCGGGGCTCAGCCGGGCCAGGGGGGGCATGACGCCGCTGGCGTCGCAGGTGAGCAGGACGATGTGCTTCGGGTGCGGGCCCATCTTGGACAGGACCGCGTTCTCGATGAAGTCGAGCGGGTAGCTGGCGCGGGTGTTCTCGGTCTTGACGTCGCTGTCCAGGTCGATCCGCCGCGAGTCCGGATCGAAGGCCACGTTCTCCAGGATGGTGCCGAAGCGGTGGGTGCAGGCGTGGATCTGGGGCTCGGCCTGGGGGTTCAGGCCGATGACCTTGGCGTAGCAGCCGTCCTCGATGTTGAACACGCCGTTGTCGCTCCAGCCGTGCTCGTCGTCGCCGATGAGGCCCCGGGTGGGATCGGCGGAGAGGGTGGTCTTGCCCGTGCCCGAGAGGCCGAAGAAGAGGGCCGAGGTGCCGTCCTTCCCCACGTTGGCGCTGCAGTGCATGGAAAGCACGCCCTGCAGGGGCAGCAAGTGGTTCATGACCGTGAACACCGACTTCTTGATCTCCCCGGCGTAGGCCGTGTTCCCGATGAGGCACAGCTTCTGGTCGAAGTTCAGGGCGATGGTGGTGGGCCCCGGGGTCTGGTCGATGGAGGGCGTGGCCTGGAAGCCGGGAATGGCGAGGATCGTGAACTCCGGCACGAAGCGCTTGCACTCCTCCGTGCTGGCGGGCTTGATGAACATGTTGCGGGCGAAAGCCGAGTGCCAGGCCAGCTCGGATACGATGCGCACGGGCAGGCGGTAGTCCGGGTCCGCGCCGCCGTAGCAGTCCTGCACGAAGAGGTCGCGGCCCTGGAGGTAGCCCTGGAGGCGGGCGAAGAGGGCGTCGAAGGTGTCGGGGGCCATGGGGCGGTTGTAGGGCCCCCACCAGACCTTGGCCTCGCTGGTGCCCTCGCGCACGATGGCCTTGTCGGCGGCCGCCCGGCCCGTGTGCTGGCCCGTGTCGGCGAGGAGGGGGCCCTGGTGGCTGAGGCGGGCCTCGCCCCGGAAGATGACCTCCTCGTAGAGGGCCTCCATGGGCAGGTTCCAGTAGACCTTCCGCAGGTTCGACAGGCCCAGCTGGGCCAGGCCGTAGTCGGCCTTGAGGACCGCGGCCTGGTCCTCGGCCGGCGTCTTGAGGTTCAGCAGGTTGTTGGCCATGGCCAGCTCCAAAACTCACCACGAAGACGGGAAGACCACGAAGAAAAGGAAGCAGGCCTTGAACATGGCCAGTGTCTCCTCCTCAAGCGGGCTTCGCGGTCCTGGTGGTCTTCGTGGTTCAAGAGGTCACATCCAGTCGCGGACGAGCTTGCGGTCGCCCAGGTAGATCTCGTTGGCGCTGGTGGGATCCAGGGCCCACTTCATGCGCGCCACGGCCTCCTGCAGCTCCTTCACTGTGCCGGCGAAGGAGAGGCGGAGGTGCCCCTCCATGCCGAACTCCTTGCCCGGCACCGTCACGACCAGGGCCTTCTTCAGGAGGAAGTTGGACAGCTCCACGGAGTTGTTGGAGTAGGCGCGGAAGTCCACCAGGGCGTAGAAGGTGCCCTCGGGCTTGCGCAGCTTCACGCCGTTGAAGGTGCGCAGCTCCTGCATCAGCACGTCGCGGTTGTTCTGGATGGTGAGCCGCAGGCTCTCCACCACGTTCTGGACGCCCACCAGGGCACCTTCCGCGGCCACCTGCATGGCCGGGCTCACGCAGCTGGTGGTCTGGGCCTGCACGTTGGTCATCACGCGGACCAGTTCCCTCGGCGCGATGGTCCAGCCCACCCGGAAGCCGGTCATGCCGTAGAGCTTGGCCACGCCGTTCACGATGATGAGCTTCGTGGATTCGCTGTCCGCGCGGGTGAAGGCCGTGCCGGGTTTCGGGCGCAGGCCGTCGAAGACCAGCTTCTGGTAGATGTCGTCAAGGATGAGGTAGATGCCCTTCGTCTCGCAGAACTCCACCATCCGGCCCACGAAGTCGTCGCTGTACACGGCCCCGCTGGGGTTGTTGGGGCTGTTGAGGATGATGGCCTTGGTGTTGGATCCCACGGCCCGGACCACCTCCTCGAAGCGGGGATGGAAGCCGCCGTCCTCGGGCGTCACGATCACGGGGATGGCCTGGCACATCCGGATGATCTCGGGGTAGCTCACCCAGTAGGGGGCCAGCACCACCACCTCGTCCTGGGGGTTGCAGAGGGTGAAGAGGATGTTGAAGAGGCACTGTTTGGCGCCATCCGAGGCGATGACGTTCTCGGGCGCCACCAGGCGGTCGTAGGTCTCCTCCGTGTACCGGATGATGGCCTTCTTCAGTGAGGGCAGGCCGTCCGTCGGCGTGTACTTGACGTCCCCGGAGGTGAGCCGGGCCGCGCCCTGGAGGATGGCGTTGATGGGGGCCTTGTTCTTGGGCTCCCCGATGCCCAGGTTGATGACCGGCTCCCCCTTCTCCCGGAGGATGCGGGCCTCCTCGTTGAGCCGGAGGGTGGGCGATTCGGCGATGGACCGGGCGAGTTGGCTGAGGCTCATGGGGCGTCCTGGAATGACTGGGGCTTGGGAAGGCCTTATTCTGGTCCCTTCCCGCGCCAATACCAAGCGCCCGTGCCACCCGCGAGGATGCCAGTCCCATGTCGACGCCCATGATGCAGCAGATCGCCGGTCTCAAGCGCGAGGCGGGGGACGCGGTGCTGCTCACGCGGATGGGAGACTTCTACGAGATCCTGGGGGAGGACGCCGTCCGGGCCGCGCCGGTGCTGGAGATCGCGCTGACGATGCGGGGCAAGGGGACGGAGTCCGAGACGCCCATGTGCGGCGTGCCCCACTTCGCGCTGGAGTCGTACCTGCCGAAGCTGCTGGCGGCGGGGTTCTCCGCGGCCATTGCCGAGCCCACGGCCAAGGCCGAGGAGGTGAAGGGCCTGCTGCCCCGCGCCATCAAGCGCATCATCACCCCCGGCACCTGGCTGGACGACGATGCCCGCTGGCTCTGCGCCCTGCACCGGACGGGTGGCACCTGGGGCCTGGCCCTCCTCCAGCTGGCCTCGGGCGCCCTGCGGGTGCTGCCCGGCGAAGGCGAGGAGGCCCTGCGGGCCACCCTGGAGCGTCTCGGCCCCCAGGAGCTGATCCTGGCCGAGGGCGCCGCGGACGTGCCGGACCTGGAGGCCGCCCGCACCCGGCTGCCCGCCTGGCGTTTCGAGGCCTCCCGCGCCCGCCAGCAGGTGCTGGCCTTCTTCGGCTGGCAGCACCTGGAGGGCGTGGGCCTCGATCCCCATCCGGCTGCCGTGGGCGCCCTGGCGGCCCTGCTGGACCATGTGGAGGCCACCCAGAAGGGCCGGCCCGCGCACCTGCAGGGCGTGAGCCTGGAGCTGGGCGCCTCGGGCCCGCTGCTGGACGCCACCAGCGCCCGCCACCTCGAGGTCTTCGCCAATGGCCTGGATGGCGGGAAGGTCGGGACGCTGGCCGCCCTGCTGGACCAGTGCCGCACCCGCATGGGCTCGCGGCTGCTGAAGGCCTGGCTGGAGCAGCCCCTGCGCGATCGGACCGCCCTGGAGCGCCGCTGGGCCCAGGTGGCCTGGCTCACGGAGGACCGCCGCCGCGGGCCCCTCCAGACGCTCCTGTCGCGGGTGCCGGATCTGGACCGCCTCCTGGGCCGTGTGGCCCTGGGCCTTGCCACGCCGCCCGAGCTCGCGCAGCTGCGCGAGGGCCTGGCGGTCCTCCAGAAGCTGCCCGAGCTCCTGAAGGACGAGGGCTGGGCGCCCGAGGTGGCGGACCTGGGCCTCTGGCCCGCGGAGACACCCCTCTGCGGGCCGCTCCTGGCCGAGCTGCAGCGCTGCCTGACGGAGGCGCCGCCCCTGGACCTGGAGAAGGGCGGGGCCATCCGCGACGGCGTGGATGCCGAACTGGACGAGGTGCGCCGCCTGGCCCGGGACGCCAAGCAGGTGATGCTGGAACTGGAGGAGGAGGAGCGGCGCCAGAGCGGCATCCAGAGCCTGAAGATCAAGTACAACCGGGTGTTCGGCTACTACTTCGAGATCACCAAGGCCAACCTGGGCGCGGTGCCGGCCCACTTCCTCCGCAAGCAGACCCTGGCCAACGCCGAGCGCTTCACCACCGAGAAGCTGGTGGCCTTCGAGCAGCGCCTGCTGAGCGCGGAGGGCGACCAGGCGCGGCTGGAGGCGGCCCAGGTGCAGCGCCTGCTGGCCCTGGTCCTGGCGCACCGCGCGGACCTCACGGCCCTGGCCCGGGCCACGGCCGCCCTGGACCTGCTGGCCGCCCTGGCGGAGCGGGCGCGGCTCTCGGGCTGGACCCGGCCCGAGCTGGGCGAGGAGCGGGACCTGGTGCTGGTGTCCGCCCGCCACCCCATGCTGGAATCCCGGCTTGGCCGGGAGTGCATCCCCAACGACCTCCAGTTCACGGCGGCCCAGCCCATGGCCGTGGTGACGGGCCCGAACATGGGCGGCAAGTCCACGTTCCTGCGCACGGCGGCCCTGCTGGTGGTGCTGGCCCAGACGGGCTCCTTCGTGCCGGCGGAGCTCATGCGCTTCGGGCTGGTGGACCGCATCTTCACCCGCATCGGCGCCTCGGACCAGTTGGCCCGGGGCCAGTCCACCTTCATGGTGGAGATGACGGAGACGGCGCGGATCCTCAATCAGGCCACCTCCGCCAGCCTCGTCATCCTCGACGAGATCGGCCGCGGCACCTCCACCCGCGACGGCCTGGCCCTGGCCGAAGCCATCGCCGAGGCCCTCCGGGATCTCAAGGGCGGGGCGCCGCGAACCCTTTTCGCCACGCACTACTTCGAGATGACGAAGCTGGCGGACGATGCCCGCGTGCAGAACCTCCACGTGGAGGTGCAGGAGTGGGAGGAGCAGCTCCACTTCCTCCACCGCGTGGCGCCGGGGCCCGCCGACCGCAGCTACGGCATCCAGGTGGCCCGCCTGGCGGGCCTGCCCCGCCGCGTCATCCAGCGGGCCCAGCGCCTGCTGGCCCAGGCGCCGGAGGCCCCGCCCAAGGCGCCCACACCCCTGCAGCCGGCCCTGCCGCTCTTCGAGGCCGAGCCGGATCCCCTCCGCGCCGAGCTGGAGGCCCTGGACCTCAGCCGGATGACGCCCCTGGAGGCGCTGAACTGGCTGGCGGCGCGGCAGGGGCGGGGCTAGACCACGACTCCCAGGCCGTGGAGCTCCGCCTCCAGGGCCTCCGGCCCGGTGTAGTGGATCCCGTGCAGCCCGGCGGCGCGGGCGCCCTCGACGTTCTCCGGGAGGTCGTCGATGAAGACACAGGCCCCGGGGGGCAGGGCGAGCTTCGCCAGGGCGTCCGCGTAGATGCGTCGATCGGGTTTCATGGCCCCCACCTCGTAGGAGAGGGTGACGGCGTCGAAGAGGGGGAACACCGCCGTGGTGCGAATGCCGTGCTCGAAATGCCAGGGGTTGGTGTTGGAGAGGAGGCCCAGCTTGTAGCGGGGCTTCAGCGCCCGGACCAGTCGCCAGGTGGCCTCGATGGGCGTGAAGATTCCCGAGAAGGCCGGTACGAAGGCGGCCTCCGGGAGGGCGTGGCCGCAGAGGCCGGACATGCCGGCCAGGAAGGCCGCGGATTCGATCTCGCCGGATTCGTAGGCCCGGGGCAGATCCGACCCTTCGATCCGCCGGGCCAGCGCCTCCGGCGGCAGTCCGCAGAGGGGGGCCAGGGCCGCCAGGATCCGGCGGTTGTCGAAGGTGCAGAGGACGTTGCCGAAATCGAAGATCACCGCCTCG
>Ga0208789_1000808_pt1 | contig 23416 bp, 28 predicted proteins | sample Methanotroph_Enr_FD_187368 | JGI IMG/M metagenome (GOLD analysis project Ga0208789, IMG submission 187368) | Enriched soil microbial communities from Old Woman Creek wetland in Ohio, USA - Methanotroph_Enrichment_5 (SPAdes) (version 2) | ecosystem: Environmental > Terrestrial > Soil > Wetlands...
ATCGTGGATTTGATTTTCGGTATATCGGAGCGTTTTCATCTGTGTTGATGAAGGCGGGAAGCTGTCTTTTTCAGAATCCAGATTTGCAGTCCAGGTGGTGTCGGCAGCAAGCCGTTCAAGCATTTGGGCTTCTTCTGTATTTTGCAGGTTTCCGGTGGCGCCAACGATGTAATTTGATGGTAGCGTAATGCTTACGTCGAAGCTTCCAAATTCAGCATAAAATTCGCCCTGATCCTGATTGGACATTGGATGCCAACCCAATTGGTCGTAAACCGCAGGTTTGGGATACCATTGCGAAATCTGGTACGATTCGCCGATATGGCCCAACCGGGAAGTTACTCCTTTGGGAATTTTTACATGGAATGGAGTCGAAATTGTTATGGAATTGCCTGTTAATAGTGGACTATTCAGGATAATTTGGCAAATATCGGTCTGCGCGGGCAGTAAATTCCACAGGACTGCCAGTCCGTTGACTTTAAAATCCAGTGAATCGATGTATCCTCTCAATTCCGGATCGTCAAACAACTTTTGCTTTCCCTTAATGCTGAACAGTTGTTTGGCCAATTCGGTGTGATTGTTGGAATAAGCATTGGGCCAAAGATGAAAGTAGAGTACATGAAGCGTATCGGGCGAGTTGTTTGTGTATTCAATGGTTTCTGAAGCATTTAGTTCATGGAGCTTGTCGTTGAGTGTGACATTGATCTGGTAATTCACCTCTTGCTGAAAATATTCCTGAGCTGTGGCAACCTGAAAAGTCGTAAAAATGATGGCGCAGACGAGTAACAACTTCAGGATAAACGGAGGGTAGGGAAGTGGCTCCCAGTTGAATGTGCAAGAGATTTTGTCCTTCATTTTTGATCGTGGAGAGTTGAAAAGCAGATGCTCTGAATTCAGGATTGTATATAAATAAAATGAATGTCCGGATGCATACCTAATTGATCCTACAATTGGGGCTTTGCCCCAAACCCTAATTACTTTTTTGTCTTCCTGCCCGCCGAGCTTGGCAGGCGGGAACACAAAAAAAGTAATCAAAAAAAGTCAAGGCTGCGTCTGCTTCGCTCGAAAAACCTCCGCTTGACGGCTTCCCGAGTCCTCGGGATAAACTCCCCCGAATTCTCGGGCTCAGACAGAAAAGATTTTTTAACGCCGTCTTCACTTGTTTTTCGGCTCACCAGACAAGGCCGCTCTTTACAGGAAGGATCGCTTTTTATTTTAGGTAAAGAAAAGGACACTCATATTAATAAATATGCAACACCAATGGTATTGCATATTTTGATAAGGTACTGATACCAAACATTTATCCCGGGCGTTAATTATGCAGGGAAAGCTGCAAAACGATCATTTCAGGGACACATAGAATATGAATTAAATCAAAACGATGATCAAAATAATCAGCAACAGCGTACCTCCGCTGATATAAATAACCTCGCCGCTTTTGCGTACATTTTCTTTAATTCCCTTGCTTTCTTTGCGGAGTTCGCGTTTTTCTGATGTTGTCATTTCCGATTTGTCCATGTTACGAATTTCTTCCACACGGTTTTTCATTTGGCTTAACTCTTCTGTCGATAGTTTATTCTCGGTAGCAACCGGAGCAGTAGATTTCGAGTCATTTTTAGCTGCAAATGTTGTTGTTGCGCCCAATGTGAAAATCATCATGATTGCAATAAAAATTGTCTTTTTCATTTTGTGATTTTTTAAATTATTAGATATAGTTAAAGGTAAGGGTACTGCCTTTTAACTTGTTATATTATTCTGGAAATAAGTTACATCATTCACACTTTGACTGAGTGTGACTGACTTATTTTTCGGCGAATTTGATCAGTTCTGTATTAAACTTATGAGTTTCTTCCAGGAACAGGCTGTGTCCGCTTTTCTGAAAAGCAATGAGCTGAGAACCTGAAATTGCAGCTTTCATCTGTTCTGCCAGGTCGAAAGAACAGATTTTGTCGTTTTTGCCATGTAGAATCAACGTTGGGATGGTAATTTTTGCCAAATCGGGTCTGAGGTCTGTGTCGCGCAAGGCAACTAAACATTGTGCCATTGCATAAGAAGATGCACTTAGACCAATTCCGTTTAGCCAGGTGCCAATGCCTTCGTTTAATGAAGTTTCGGTAGCCGAGAATATCTTTGCAAAATCGGCTAACAGCTTGGGACGGTCAGCAAAGTTTAGTTTAATCAGGTCGTCAACTGCAGTTTTCGGGAGGTTGTAAGGAAAATCTTCGCGTTGTGTCCAAATTGGGGCGGCAGCACCAGCCAAAACCAGCTTCGAAACACGGGCGCTTTTATACTCCGACACATAACGTGCAGCAATTGCCCCACCCATCGAAAAGCCAACCAAAACGGCGTCTTCAATATCAAGCTTTTTCAAGACTTTCTTTATATCTGCTGCATGTACATCATAATTGTATGCTTCGTATGGTTTATCCGATTTCCCAAAACCTCTGAGCGTAATTCCAATTGTCCTGAAGTTTTTGTTTATCAGGTCGTTGTATTGATACTCATACATCTCATCGCTTAGCGGCCAACCGGGTATTAAAACAATGGGGCGGCCTTCGCCTGCATCTGTAACGTGAAGATTTACGTTGGTTTCTACTTTAATGTACTCGGCTCTGGCCGTTACTGCTTTTTCTTTATGTTTCTTCATGGCTTAAAATATTTGTTGTTATTCAGGAATGTTATATAATTTGCAAACGTCTTTGTAGGACATACTGCGCAGTTTTGCTTCATTTATGTCTTTAAATGATGCTGATTTTAGGGTTGGGATGTTACCCGGAATGGCGATAAATCTAAATTTATTGCCTGTAGTGAGCGGTTTTAAACCCATGTCTGAAGTAAACTCAATACTTCCATATTGGTGGATTAAAAAACTCCAGTTGGTATCAAGTGCATAAGCGGGTAGGGGTCTTACTGAAGTTGCATCGTACAAATCGCCAGCCAGCCAGACATAGGCCAGAACTGCACCATTCTCCACAACATCAGCGGTTAAATCGGGTGCATTAACATCGAAATACCAATCGCCCGAAGTTCCCAACCAAGCTGTTGGCGTCATCCATTGGGAGTAATATACTTCAGCATTCAATCCATCGAGGCCCGCAGGCCCCGGTTCACCCTGATCGCTACAGGATGTAAAGCCAAGTATTGTAAATGCGATTAAAAAAATAGTTTTAGTGCTCGTTTTCATTCGTATATAATTTGTTTTTTAATTGTCAGATGGAACTCGCCATCCGTCTGTTTAATAAGAACTAAGAGTTTTGACATGGCTCGTTTCATGTTTCTTTATTTAAGTGACCACGTTATTCTTTGATTTTTGGATATTCCAATTTGTATTTATTCACCATCGAAATCAGCGATTCATAATATGCTTTCAGTTGATTCAGTGTTATTTCCGGATCTTTTCCTGAGGGAATAGTTACCGGCATTTCCTCTAAATATTTCGATAGCTCCGGATAATGATCCTTTATCTTCATAGTAATCTCCAGAATTTTTGAATTCAACTCCTTTTCAATGTTTTGGTAAGCTTCATTCTTATTTAAGTTTATCCCATGAAGCTCTGGTTGGACGGCTTCCGATAAATTACCGGACTTTTCATTCTTTGCCATTTGATTCGTTGGATGTTGTTTCATTTTTTTTTATGATTTATGGATTCCCTGTCCTCGTTTTATTGAATAATTATTAACCGAGGAAACAAATTTCTCAAGCTGGATATTGAATTCGTATGAATTCTCAATGTTGCTTAAATGGCCGGCATGTTCAATGATTTTTAGGATTGAACCTTTAATGCTTTTTTGCATCATCCGTGCGGCATCCGGCGGAGTGATCCGATCTTCTTTTCCAACCACGATGAGCACAGGAATGCTTATTCGATTCAGGTTGGTGCATGTTTCTTTGCGTCTGGATAATGCAAACAAAGTTTTGGAGATTGATTGTACCGAAGTTTCCATAATCATCTCCTTTACCACTTCAATTTTTTCCTTGTTGGTTACAAAAGATTCAGGGGCGAAAAGATTTTTCACGCTATCGTTGGCATATTGTTCCAGTCCTTTTTCCTGAATACTTTCAATGGTTTTCATCCGTTTATCTGCAACTTCAGGTGTATCGGCCACGCAGTTGGTATCACATAATATCAGAGCGTTGAACCGTTTCGGAAAGCTTTCCAATGCATTTAAGGCAATGTATCCTCCCATTGACAAGCCACATAGCATGGCTGTTTCAATTTTCAGTGTATCCATCAAGTCAATCAAATCGTCAACGAAAAGCTCAATCGAGAAATCGGCTGTTCCGGCGCCTGAACTTCCAAAACCGCGAATATCATATGCAATTACCCGCCAGTTCTCTATTAGCGTATCCACCTGCTTGTTCCACGTCGACTTATTGAAAGGAAAGCCATGGATGAGGATAATTACCGGTGCATCGTCCGGTCCTTCATCGGTGTAACTAATCGTGTGATTATTTATTGTCATCTCCATATTGGTTCCCTTGTATCGCATAGTGTTTTTTTGTTATATCCCTTCTGAATTTAATCTCATTCATCGTTTGTATATTTGCTGAAAAGAAGATGCAAGAGATTTATTTGCACCTTCTTTCGTCATTTGCTGTTCAACTTTATTGAGGCATGCTTCTCGTTATATAGATGAGATTGTTTCTTTATCAGCTTGCCGGACTTTCAATTTGGCTAACCAGATAATTCTCCAGTCCCATCTGATCGATTTGCGCCCGTTGAATTTCAGCCCAATCAACATGGCCTTCTTCCATTTTCAGGATTTTGGTCAACAGGTCGGCAGTGCCTTGATCTCCAACTTCTCGGGCAAGCTTAATCGCATTATTATAAACGAGTACAGCATCAAGTTCGTCCCCATTGTCGTTACTGATCATTTCCAGAACAGTTTTGCCAATCTTCATCGGATTTAGCTTGGATACTGTTGGTGCTCCCTCGAAAAAGATGATCCGTTCGATCAGCCATTCAGCATGGTGCATTTCGTCCATTGCTTGTTTTCTGATAGCCATATGCAGTTTTCCGTAACCCCAGTTTTCGCACATTTCAGAATGCACCATATATTGGTTTATAGCAGTTAATTCATCTGCCAATAGCGAATTCAAGACTGTAATTAATTCGTTGTTCCCTTTCATCGGTATGAGTATTAATGAATGAATTTTTGAAAGAACTAAGTTGAGAACCTTTAGTCGAAAATGGGTTACAGAATTTTGAATATAAATTACATCATTCACACTTTTCGAATTGATATTTTTCTGGTGATTTGATTCTTGCAATCGAGGTAAAAGGTATAAATAGGGTAGGGTTACTAAATGTAGAACTCCCAATGTTTAAAGCCATCTCTAAACGAACTATTTTGCGCTATTTCAAAGGGCTTGTCATGTCTTTCGGAACAACCCATTCATCGAATTGCTGTTCGGTTATCAGGCATAATGATAAAGCAGCGTCTTTCAAACTGATATGATCAGTAAAAGCTTTTTTTGCAATTTTTGCGGCATTTTCGTAGCCAATATGTGGATTTAATGCCGTTACCAGCATCAACGAATTTTGGAGATTTTCGTCGATCCGTTCCAGGTTAGGTTCAATTCCGGTAACACAATGATCGCTGAATGATTTACACGCATCAGCCAAAAGCGTTGCAGATTGCAGCAGTGAGTTGATCATAACTGGCTTATAAACATTCAATTCGAAATGTCCATTCGCACCCGCAAACGAAATAGTTGTGTCGTTTCCCATCACCTGCGCACAAACCATGGTCAACGCTTCTGTTTGGGTTGGATTAATTTTGCCAGGCATGATGGACGAACCTGGTTCGTTTGCCGGAATAGTTATTTCTCCGATTCCTGAACGAGGACCAGAAGCCAGCATCCGGATGTCGTTTGCTATTTTCATTAAACTAATGGCTAATTGCTTAATGGCTCCATGCGTCTCGACCAAAGCATCGTTTGTGGCCAACGATTCAAACTTGTTTTCGGCAGTAACAAAAGGAAGATTGGTTAATTGGGCAATAACAGCAGCAACTTCACGGTCGTATCCTTCAGGAGTATTCAATCCTGTACCGACCGCACTTCCGCCCATGGCAAGCTCCGCAAGATGGGGCAGTGTGTTTTTCAAGGACTTAATTCCGTGTTTCAGTTGCGACACATAACCCGAAAATTCCTGTCCAAGCGTAATTGGAGTGGCATCCATAAAATGTGTTCGTCCAATCTTTACAATTTCGCCCATTTCAATCGATTTCTCGTTTAAGGTATTCAGGAGTAACTCAATTCGCGGAATGGTATAATCAACAATCATCTGGTAGGCTGCAATATGCATGGCTGTAGGAAAAGTATCGTTCGACGACTGTGACTTGTTCACATCATCGTTTGGATGAATCAGTCGTTTCCCTTTGCCTAACTCATTGCCCATTAACACATGCGCACGATTGGCAATAACTTCATTGCAATTCATATTGGTATGCGTTCCTGAACCGGTTTGCCAGACCACCAACGGAAACTGATCGTCAAGTTTTCCAGCAATGATTTCATCGCATACTTGCGAGATAATTTCCATTTTCTTGTCGGCTAATAATCCAAATTTACGATTAGTTATTGCAGCCGCCTTTTTCAGGTAACCAAAGGCATGAATAATTTCAGTGGGCATCGATGCTGGCTGTCCAATCTGGAAATTCATCAACGACCGCTGGGTTTGTGCCCCCCAATATTTGTCGGCTGGTACTTGTACTTCGCCCATCGTATCTGTTTCTGTTCGGTAATGCATAATTCGGTTGTCTGTGTGTTTATAAATCATTTATTATGAACAATTTAATGTCGGTTCTTGTTCATTAATTGCAATGACCTATTTGTATGCCAGGCTGGAATTATTCAGAAATATTTCTAAAAACACGAAACAATGAAAGCATTCACAAAACAAGAAGTTGAGCTGTTCCTGACCGATAATTTAAGCGACTGGACCTTTGACGAGAATACCATTATCAGGGATTTTAAATTCAAAACCTTCGTTGAAGCTTTTTCATTTATGACAGCGATTGCTCTTGAAGCCGAAAAAATGAATCACCATCCGGATTGGAGCAATTCGTATAATAAAGTAAGTGTAGCGTTAACCAATCATGTAGCGAAAGGTGTAACCCAGCTCGACTTTGATTTGGCCAATAAAATTGACCGGATATTTCGGAATTATTCCTAGTCGGTGATTAACTTGAGGATGAATTGTCGGAGAATGGCTTCAGGCAATGGTTTTGAAATCAATACTTTTCAATTGGTTCACACATTCTCAAGTACTTCGCGGTGTTTGAGCCTGAGATGCCTGTATTGGGAAGGGGTTAATCCGGTCTTCTTTTTAAACTGATTTGACAAATGGGCTATGCTGCTGTAATGAAGTAAATCAGCTATTTCAGTAATGTTTAGTTCATTGTAAATCAATAACTCTTTTGCTTTTTCAATTTTGTGGGTGAGTAGGTACTGTTCAATTGTTGTACCTTGATTTTTTGAAAAAACGTTGGCCATATAAGTATAACTGTGTTTAAGTTTTAAGCTTAAATAGTCTGATAAATTCACTGCTAATTGTTTCTCAGAATAATGAACCAGTTCAATGATCATTGTTTTTATCGTTTCGATTAAAATACCATTTTTTTCAAACATTAATGAGAAGCCCGATTCACCCAGCTTTTCACCAAGAGCAGAGAGCTGTTCTTCAGAAATATCTTTGATAATTTCAACTTCGCACAACTTAACATCCACATAATGCAGCCCAAGCGTCTCCAAATCTGATCTTACCATCATTTTGCAGCGATTGCTCACCATATTTTTGATATAGAGTTTCATGCCACGCTATGCTGAATTTGTGTAAATAGCTGAAAAATAAGCAGTTTGTAAAAAAAAAGTTTTTCATCAGGTTTTCCGGTATTTTATCGTACGAAGACATCTCTATATGGTTCAGCTTTTTAAATTCGAGATATTAATTACAGAAAGAAGGCATTTCTGGTCATCGTCGGCAACAATGCCTTCCATGTAGACCAGGCATAACGGATTGTTGTCGTAACCAAGCATCACTTTGCACGACTCTTTTCCATGACGGGAATAAACCTTCTTGAAGAAATCGTTAAATACAGATCGTGATTCATCAGAAACAAACAACTTAAAGTTGCTGTTTATCAAACTAAAGCGTTTGTCGCCAAGCAGATCGGCTCCGGTAAAATTTAGTTCACAAATACTTCCATTGCTATCGAGGGTAAAATAGCCCATTGGAGCCAGGTCGTAAAGCATGGTGTATTTTTTTAGGGCAGTTTCAGCCGTTTCATAAGCCAGGCGCAATTCTTCGTTTTGCATTTCCAGTTCAATCTGGTGTACTTGCAGTTCGTGCAAAAGCCTTTTCTCGTCAATTCCTATCTCTACCGGGGCTGTATTTTTCTGTTTTGCCTTCAATTGTTGTTCGGCTTTTTTGCGCAGAGCCTTGGCATCTGTCAAATATGGTTCTTCGTAATTCATCGCTTTATTGTTTTGAGGTTAAAATCATTGCTGTTGCTACTTCCATCTTGTTCTGAAGTATATATACCGACCAATCAATAATTGGTTTATTTTCTCCTGAGGCCGTGATCGGCATTTTGAATCTGCCATCTTGCCCTTCGTGAAAAAGTTTTTTCAATTCTTTTTCAATCTTTAGTTGTTTCGGTTCAGGAATAAAGAGCTGGATAAAATTTTGATCAGCAACATCCTTCCTTTTCTTCCCGAAAAACAGTTCGGCTTTAGGGTTAAACTCAAGTATTTTCAGTTCGGTCGAAAGTTTAATAATTACTTCAGAGGCCGAATTCAGGAACAACCGGTTTGTCTGTTCAGCTTCCTGTAATTTAATATCCATCTGCTTGATATCCGAAGTATTGATAAATGTGATGACCAGGCCGTCGATCCGGTCGTCGTAAGTGCGGTAGGGCATAATGCGAATAGAAAACCATCGCCCGTCTTTGGTCGAAATTTGTTTTTGTATAAAAACAAGCGACTGCAATACTTCGAGGGCATCGTCGGCTAATTCGGGGTAATCAAGATCTGAAACCTGATCGGTAAAGGGGCGGCCAATGTCGCTTTTTATAAGTTTAAAAATTTTGGTGGTCTGATTGGTAAAGCGGCGGATATTCAATTCTTTGTCGAGGAACAACGTAGCAATATCGGTACTGTTGAGCAGGTTTTTCATATCGTTGTTCACCCTCGAATAATCATCAACTTTCGACTGCAATTCGGCATTCACCGTTTGAAGTTCTTCATTAAGGCTTTGCATTTCTTCTTTCGAAGTGGTCAGTTCCTCATTCGTTGACTGCAATTCTTCGTTGGTCGATTGTAATTCCTCGTTGGTTGACTTCAATTCTTCCTGCGAAGTCTGCATTTCTTCCAGCGTGCTCTGCATCACTTCCCGCGTGTGCTGCAATTCGCTCTCCAACTCCGATTGTTTGATGCTGTTTAATGTTTTCCGGTTCGCCTTGGGTTTGCTTGCATAAACTTCATGCACGTCATTAAAGACGACCATCACCATACCTCTTAATGATTCTGGTTGATCAATCCATTGAATATTAACATCTAATGTTTGCGAGTATCCATTTGCACCTACTTTGAGATGGTGCATGACTTCATGTCCTTTAGTTGAAAGTACTTTACGAAAAGCAATCGGAAACTCGTTCCGTAAACCTTCGCGCAACATGGCAAAAATATTCAGATTTGCTTTGCCTACTGCCGGTTCCAGGTATTTACCCGTTCGTCCATTGATGTAAATGATGTCGCCGTTTTCGTTCACCAAAACCGCTGGCGGCGAAAAATGCTGCAACAGCAGTTGTTCGGCAGGTGTTTGAATATTCTGAGGTAATTTGTCAGGCATTTGGGTTTCAATATTGGTCATTTTTGTCCGTGAAAACGAAGATGGAAAGTCGAATAAATCAGGCATTAAAGCGTTGCTTACCCTTTTGTATATTTTCAATTTAGATTCAATTGTTGTAAAAAGCGGACCCTGTGTCCCAAGTGTTTCGGAGCTGCCAAGCAGCATAATTCCATCAGGGTTAAGGCTGTAATAAAACAACCCGATTAACTTTTTTTGTAACTCGCTGTCGAGATATATCAGTAGGTTGCGGCAAGTCAGGATATCGATTTTGGTAAAAGGCGGATGCATAATAATGTTGTGCTGTGCAAACACAATCATTTCGCGTATTTCAGTATTGATACGATAGCCATCGTCTGATTTTATAAAAAAACGGTTCAGCCGGGTTTGCGACACATCGGCTGCAATATTTGCAGGAAATACGCCTTTCCGGGCTATATCTACCGCACTTTCGTCGAGGTCGGTAGCAAATATCTGAAACGTAATGCCTACATGTTTATTGATTTTTTCGAGCGCTTCCTTAAACACAATGGCCAATGAATAGGCTTCTTCGCCGGTAGAACACCCGGGAACCCAGGCCCTCAAAACAGATCCGTCTTTTGTGTTGGCCAGAATATCCGGGAATACGGATTCTTTCAGTTTTTCCCACACAGGGCTATCGCGAAAGAAGTTTGTTACGCCAATCAGCAATTCTTTGAAAAGAATTTCCACTTCGGCCTGATTATCTTGTAAATAGTGAACGTATGAAACGATCTTGTCGATTTTATGGATACCCATTCGTCTTTCGATGCGGCGGTATAAGGTGTTTTTTTTATACAGCGAAAAATCGTTTCCGGTATAGGCGCGAAGCAGGATAATAATTTTCTCAAGAGCGCTTTTGTCTTTATTCTCCATCTCCATATCGGATTTGAGGTTCGGGATATTCTTAAAAAGATTGATGAGTTTTACCGGCAATTCGTTAACCGGAGCAATTATGTCGACCAGTACAGAATCGATGGCATTGCGGGGCATACTGTCAAATTTTGCAGTTGCTGGGTCTTGCACCATTACTATCCCGTTATTCTCCTTAATGGTATGTAATCCTATGCTGCCATCAGAACCCATGCCTGATAAAATAACGCCAACACTTCTTTCCTGTTGGTCAACAGCAAGCGAACGTAAAAAAAAATCAATTGGTAGCCGGAGCCCTCTTATTTCCATCGGTTCAAACAGGTAAAGCACACCTTTTAATATCGACATGCTTTTGTTTGGCGGAATAACATAAACGCAGTTTGGCTTTACTGCCATGTGGTCCTTTACCTGAAAAACCCGCATTTTGGCGACCCGCTGAAGTAGCTCGGGCAGCATTCCTTTTTGTGTCGGATCGAGATGCTGGATAACGACATACGCCATTCCACTGTTTTCGGGCACGTTGGCCAGAAATTGTTCCAGCGCTTCAAGCCCCCCGGCCGAAGCGCCAATACCGACGATTGGAAACAAGCCATCCGAACCAGCTTCTTTTTCTTTTGAAGGGATTGCCAATTTAAATTTTTCAGGTTTCATGCGTATTTAATTCTTTCTCTGTGAATATCGGCATTTAAAATGAAACGGGCATGTTGGGTATTCACGATATGGTTTAAATTTTATTTCCTAACGTTTATCTCTATGTCAGAATTTAATACCAGATTTTAGTACTTCTTTTTTTAGAGAAAACCATTCCAAGTAAAAAGCCTATGACTAAACTAACTATGATTTGGAGCCAGCTAAAATTATTCGGGCTTATCGATAAATTACTTTGATTCTCGCCCAGGTTCATAAAAACTAATACAAAAACCAATACCATTGCTAAAATGAGTAGTGTTGTCCTTGATATACTTCTCATCGTTTTATTTTTAATGGGCTTAACTTTATTGTCTATTATTTAATCCTGAATATCAATAAATTGTGTTGATATGGCACGAATATGCGCGGTTATGTCAAAGTCGGGTTCAGATAGGAAGGACTTTAACATCCATACTATCTTTTGATGTTGTCCCAGTATTTCGGTTAAAAAGTCGGCTGTGTCAGCATCTTTAAATTGGTGTGAAATTGGATCCATTTCATGATGGATAACGCGGATAATCGCTTCGTGATCGTGCAGAAGAATTTTGAAAGTTTGCCCTGAATTATTCAAATTGCCATTGTCATCAATCATTTGCGAGATACTCAGAAAATTTTTCAGGGAACCTAACGCAAAATGCCCAAGCGATCGTATCCGGATTGCTATTGCATCAATTATTTCATCTAATTTGTTATATTGGTTTTCCAGTAATATATGCAATTCGAAGTTGCTCTCCCCATCAACGTTCCAGTGGGCAGTTCTGGTTTTGGTATAAAGTACATATTCATCAGCCAATAAAAGGTTGAGAAAAGTAACAACAACCTCATTGTTTTGGGCTGAAATAGCAGTAACTGGTTTCATGATTTTAAATTTACATTTTGTTTATACAAAATATGATACATCTAAAAATACAACCCGGTATAATCTAATGCGTTATATAATTTTTGAAAAAAATTATATAATTCACACATTTTGTAATTTGTCGGGAAAGACTTTAAAATCAGGAGTTAAGTCAGTTTCCGTAAACTTTTTCAGAAGAATGATCAAATATCCCGTTCAGGAATCAAATAATGATGTTGAATATTTATTTCCTGATTCCCGACAAGTTGGTTTGTAATTGCCCGAATATGCGTAGTTGCACTGAAATGAGGTTCTGACAAGAATGACTTCAGCATCCATGCCATCTTTTCATGTTGCTCCATTACGCCGGTTATCAAATCGGCTGATATCGAATCGTTGAGTTTTTTGGTGAGCGGAATGATATCTTTGCGGATGATTCCAATGATCGTTTCGTGATCTGTGATCAACGTTTGTGTGATGCGTGTTGAATAATCAAAATTGTCGTTTCCCTCGATTAGCCGGGTAACACTCAGAAAATCCTTAAGTGAACCCAATGAAAAATACCCCAGGGAATGAACCCGATCAACGATTTGATTTACCATCTCGTCAAGTATTTCATATTGAATTTTGAAAAACTTATGCATTTCATAATAGTTTGGGCTACTATAATTCCAGTAAACATTCCTGATTTTAGTATAAAGCACATATTCATCAGCTAATAGCGTATTGAGGGCGATTACGATTTCTTCAATAGCCTTTTCTGGAATTTCTAATTTTAATTTCATAATTTTTAGATATAATGAGGTAATGTAAACTTGAACTTGCTTCCTATATCGGGAGCGCTCTCTACCCAGATTTTTCCGCCATGCAAACCAATAAATTCTTTGCAAAACAGAAGGCCCAGGCCGGTGCCATGTTCATTATTTGTGCCTAATGTCGAATGAAACTCGTCTATTTTAAAGAGTCTCTTTTGAGTTTTCTCCGAAATGCCAATACCATTATCTTGAACTTCAATTTCAACAAACTGTTTGCCTTCTGTTGCCCTGATAAAAATGGTTCCACCTGTTTTTGAAAATTTCAGGGCGTTGCTGATCAGGTTTCTGAATATGGTCTTAACCATCTGCAGGTCTGCAGTTACATGTAGACTAGGGATAACGGAATGATCCATTGATATTTGCTTTTGAGCGGCTGATGAATTGAAGCTCTCAAATTCATTGATAATTAATTCGCGCAGATTGATTTTAACCGGATTGAAGTTTTTTTCTGTGTTTTGCGAAACAGACCATGCCAAAAGGTTATCAAGAAGATTTAGTGTCCTGATTGCTGAATTATTCGCGATGCTGATTAACTCCTGAATCTCGCTTTTACTGTAATCATCAAAACTTTCCCCTAATAAATCCAGAATACCTATAATAGCGTTGAATGGGTTTCTTAAATCATGCGCTATAAGTGAAAGGAATTTAGCATTTGTTATAACAACATCGGCTAGTTTTTTTCTATCGTCTTCTACAAGATCATTAAGCTGGGCATTGATTTCTTCCATTTTCTGCAAACGTAACAGCAACTGGGATTCTCCTTTTTTTTCTTTGTCGCCAGACTCTTTCGAATGATTATCAGGGCTAGTGCTTCCATCGATAAGGCCAGATATTTTTCTAACCGAACCTAAATTAATGCGCTGTTTTGTATTCATGGTAATGAAATAAATGTTGAAATAATTCAGCTAATCACCGGAATACAAATCCTGTCGTTCCTGAGTTGCCTGAAATGTGCCGGAGTCAAACCAGTTTCCCGTTTAAACTGGTTTGACAAAGCAGAAGTAGTGCTGTAACGCATTTTAAAGGCAATTTCATCCAAATTGAGATCTTCGTACACCAACATTTCTTTTATCCGTTCAATTTTTCGTTTGATGATGTATTTTTCAATCGTAATGCCTTCAATTTCTTCAAATAGTTTATTTAGTGAAATGAAGTTGTCGTCTACAATCAAACTGATATAATCAGAAAAGTTTGTTTTTAAATCTTCATCCGAATAATGCTCCAAATCAAGAATCGATTTTTTCAACTTCCCAATCAGTTCATTTTTCTGATCATCGATCAGCTCGAACCCGTTTTGCTGTAATGCCGCCGATAGTTGTGCCCGCTGTTCCGAAGTAATTTTTCCTTCTGTAATTACTTCACCAATTCTTACGTTATCGTATTGAATCCCAATTTTATCGAGTTCATATTTTACAGTTGCCTTGCAACGATTGCAAACCATATTTTTAATGTAGAGCTTCATATCCAGATTTTAAGATTGCAAAAGACAGATGTTACTCATGTCGTTTTTTATTTTCTTTTTCTTGCCTATTCCTATCGTTTTTCTCTTGCCGGTTAATTTGTCTCTGTTCCCTTACATTATTTTGAGGTGCGTTAACTTTTTGTTGCTGAGCAGGCTGAGCATTGTTCTTATCCATATTCTGCTGTTGCTGCTGTCTGTTATTTTCAGATTGATTCACTTTCTGCTGCTGTTCATGCTGAGCATTACCTTTATCAATATTTTGCTGATCGATATTGTTCTGCTGCTGTTGTTGCTGCCTTCTGTTATTTTCAGATTGATTTATTTTTTGTTGTTGCTCACGCTGAGCATTACCTTTATCAATATTTTTCTGATCGATATTGTTCTGCTGCTGCTGCTGTTGTTGCCTTCTGTTATTTTCAGACTGATTTATTTTTTTTTGTTGCTCACGCTGAGCATTACCTTTATCAATATTCTGCTGATTGATATTGTTTTGCCGTTGCTGCTGTTGTTGTTGGCGCTCCAATCGTCTATCTGCAGGAGAATTTACATTTCGTTGTTGCGATGGCTGTTCAATCTGTTTATTTCTCTGTTGTTTCACATTATTTAATTGCCGTTCTTGTTGGTTATCATTGGTTGGATTAACCTTTTGCCGCTGATTCACAGCATTTCTGTCTGAAGGACGTTTTACGTCCTCTCTTTTGGTAATCTGGGTTGGGGCCGGCTTTCTTCCCGTCTCGCTATTATTTCTTACTTGTGGTCGGTATATCTGTAACTGGCCATTTTTCAAAACTTGTCCAGGCGTATTGTTTTCCCTAACAGTAACAGAACTGACCCTTTGCCCTGTGGTTCGTTGTACCTCATCTCTTGCTGGTCCTGTAACATAGGTTGTATTCCGGCTATTATCAATGTAAGTATTGTTAATCACCATCGAATTTCTGATGATCCTGTCGCGACTCGTTTGATTGACATAGTAGCGACTAACATTTGACCTTTGAAAATCCCTGTCGCTTACAAACATCCAGTAATCGTTATAATTGTTGTAGTAGTCGTTGCCAAAGCTTAAACTGATACTAATTCCGGGGCGCATGGGTTGCCAGCCATAATAACCACGGGCACTTCTCCAGGTTACCCACGAAGGTCCCCATTCGTAATCGGGTACCCAAAGCCAGCCGTAATAATTGTCGTAATCCCAACGGCCATAATGGAAAGGAGCCCAGCCCCATTCGTAATCAGACACCCATGTCCATCCGTAGTCTGTAAAAATCCATTGCCCTCTGGAGGAATAAGGCATAAAATCGGACCCGGCGTCCGGAATCCACACATAACCATATTTAGGATAGTCAACCCATTCGCCATAAGGGCTTAATTCGTCGTAGAAAACCTGCAAACTCACATAGTCTTGCTGGGCTGATGCTTGTTTGGGAGAGATTACAGTTGCTGTAACCAATGCAAACAGGAATCCTAAAGTTCTGATATTTGTTTTCACGGTGTTGTATTTACTGTTTTTTGATTATTGTATGAGCTATTTTTAATCTTCAGGAATCTCAGGGACTTGCCTCTATGAATGATTATCTTTATTAAATATTTTCCGATAACACTCAATTTTAACCAGAAATGACCTTAAGGAGAGAAGATTGGATATTCATTATTCAGCGAATTTACTTTCAGTATTAATATCGGTTCCGGTGGTTTTCTTCACGCCCTCTTTTCTGCCAGTGACCTTTCGACCAATATTTTCCTCTCGGTGATGTTTGCCATTGACCTGAAACATACACACGCCTTTGATCTGGTGCAGCCCAATAACCATTTCGTTGCACATATGCATGAGTTTGACTGTTAAATACCCAATCGCCATCAATCCAGATATGGAGTTCGCTCGGACGTTGTGGCCTTGAATATTCTACGTATGATGGCTCAGTGGCCACATAGCCCGTAGCACAGCCATTAAGGAATAACCCAATTCCAGCCATGCTGGTTATGAAAATCAGTTTCTTGAGTACTTGTGTTTTTTTCATCGTATTTATTTTAGGTTGTGAATGAGTTATCACATGATTCAAAGTTGATCACTTTATTTATTGCATGCGTTACACAATTTCGGTTAAGAGTTACATCATTCACACCTAAACCAGGCATTTAAAACTGGCTTAATCAAGTTGAATCTGATTATTTCTGTGATTAATTTTTTTAGCGTATGGAATTGTGAAAACAAAGCTTGAACCAATACCAAGTTCTGAATCAACATGAATGGTACCCCCTAGTTTCTCAACGAGGGCTTTTGAAATTGACAATCCCAACCCATTTCCACTAATTAATTCTTTATCGGTTGCCTTTGCCTGAGCAAAGCGTTCAAAAACAATAGATTGGTCTTTTTGCGCAATACCAATACCATGGTCTTTAACGTAAAATTCCATGAAGTTCGTCTTCGTTTTATACCCAAATTCAATTTTGCCTTCTTTGGTAAATTTTATGGCATTGTTCAGCAGGTTACAAAATATCTGCTTAATCCGGTTACCGTCTGTTTGTATTTGGATGAGACGGTCAGGGTGGTCAGTGAATAAAAACAATTTCAGGTTTTTAGAGCCAATAACTTTTTTATAGGTCAGTAATAATTCATTCATTAGCTTATTGATGTCAACAAGTCCTGATTCGACAGAAATTTGGCCTGCTTCAATTTTTGAAATATCAACGATATCGCTTATGACTGACAAAAGTTGCTTGCTACTTGCCTGAATAATGTGGACATACCTGTCTAGTTCCGTTTTTGAAGCCCCGGGTTGCAAAATAAATTCTGAGAATCCGACAATTGCATTCATTGGTGTGCGTATCTCATGGCTCATATTTGCCAGAAAAGCCGATTTAAGATGGTCAGACTCTTCAGCCTTAACTTTGGCGAGAATTAAGTCATTATTTATATGCTGGATTCGATTAATGCTTTCAGTTAACTCTTCATTAAGTACCGCATATTCTTTATTTAAATCAGAGTAATTGATATTTTGTTCATTTAGCTTTTTTTCACTTAAAATCAATAAATTCTCAATTCTCTTTCGTTCAGTAATGTCCCTGATGTTGCATTGAATTACCTTAGTCTTGTTTTCCAGATAAACATTGCTTATAAATTCGACTTCCGCTACGTTCCCGTTTCGCCGTTTTATTGGCATGTCCTCAAAGCGTATATATCCGTTTATTTTCAGCTCAACAAAAGCTTGTTCCGATTCATCCTTATTACTAAACAATCCGATTTCCCATAGCTTTTTTCCCCTGATTTCAGATAGTGGACGATCTATAATTTTTACAATAAATGGGTTTGCTTCCAAAATACTTCCGGTTTCGAAATCGAGTATCAGAATGCCGTCTTTGGCCGTTTCGAACAACCTGCGGTATCGTATTTCCGATTCTTTCAGCTTCTCATCAGGTTGCGTATCTTCGTTTTTAGAGAACGATCCTTTAATCCGTTTATCTTTCGGAGAGTTTTTATCTGTTTTTGAAGATGAGTTGTCCATAATCGTTGAATGCGTTAATGTTTTATAGCGCTTCTATTATTTTTGCAAGATCCAGCTTGGGTATCTCAAGTTTATATTCAAGCATTTCCATCATTTCTTTTTCCTTGTCTTCATAGAAAATTAAGTCCTGATCGGTAATACCCGGAAATCTTTGTTTGATTTTTTCTTTTTTACCGTCCCAGTATCCGACTACCACTGTTTCCATGGTGATATTTTAAAGTTTCGACAATCACTTTTGTTTATGCAATTTAAAAGGTTTGATTTTTAAATGATTATACAATTTTTTAATAAATTTACATGATTCACACATTTTGAATAATTAAACCTCTTCCTTGGGGACTTTTAAACCGGCTTCCCTCGCTTCACTTATGCCAATGGCTATTGCCTGTTCGCGGCTTTTTACAACCCCACCTTTACCACCTTTGCCTGATTTTAATTTTCCTTGCTTAAATTCATGCATGACCTCTCCAATTTTGTCCTGGTGCTTTTTTTGAATATTTAGCCATAATTAGTAGTTATTAAAAATTGGGGGTTCTTCATCAATGCGGCTCGGATCATCCTTTTCGGGTTCGTTTATGCCGGGCTCGGGACTTGTTGGGTTCGGATTTTCATCTGGTGGTTTCGGAATGGATGGTTTGTCAGGAATTGGGTTGCCCGGTTCTTTTTGTGGATCTTCGCTCTTTTTTCCGTAGGAAGGCTGATTAGCCTTATTCTCAGATCGCTGATTGAATTGGTGTTTTTGATTCGTATTCATCTTTAGTTCCTTTTGAAGTGATGTTTAAAAACTACCAGATAAAGTTGAATCTATTTATAACGACAAGTATTACAATATTTTAGGAATAAGTTACATCATTCACACATTCTGATGAAGACGGAAGACCGGGGTCAGGAGACTGAAATTTAAGCCCATCCCGAAAAGTCTGAATTCAGTATTTTCAACAGGGGATTTTTTAGCGACGTAGGAAAGTTACGTTGAATTTTGCTGAATTATAGAAGACTCCTTATAGAGATTAAGGGGTTCAGACTTTTCGTTATGGACTTTTGTTTTATAGCTTTTGATTGTTCTATTGTCTATTCTTCAGTTTTAGTGATTTGAATTGCATCAAAGAATGGGGTGTTTTTCAGCTCTACACATTTTGCAGCATAAAGGTAGAGTGCGGCGCTCCATGTTTGCCAATCTTGCCCTTTAGGCTTTCCGTCCTGCGCTTTTATCCATTCGTTAAACCCAAAATCGATGGTTCCGGAGCTTGAAGTTTTCACAAGTTGAGTAAGTGCTACAAGCTTTTCCTCAGCGAGTTTATACTTTGTGGCAGCTACAAGTGCGGCCACATAAAATCCGCAGATAAACGGCCAGATTCCACCATTGTGATATTCGCCAGGATTATTGAAAATCGAATAACGCGGAAGCCAGTCGGGATCGTTAACCTTAGTGTATGGGAAAAAATTGGGTGGCAAATCAACGGCTAATTCTCCTCTGTCTCGCATCGCGGTACACTCAGTTTCAATCCATAGAATCATGTCTTCGGCGCGTGACTGCGATGCCAATCCCGAAAGAATAGCCAGGCTGTTTCCCAAAAGATCGAACCGTTCGCTACTGTAAATCTTATATGACCAAAACGCATAATATGGTTTGTATTTAACTACCAGGCCTTCCTGTAGATGATGGTGATTGGCATCGCTGGCAATGGTAAACCGGCCCATTTCGTGCCTGACTTTATTGGCCCGGTCGTGTTTTCCCAAAATGCGCAGATAGCTATAAACCAATGTGTTTACAAATAATCCATATCCAGTCATCCATTGTTCGTCGCGCCAGTCGCTTGTAGGTTGCTGTGCCACCAGGTATCGGTCGGATGGGCTTTGGTATTCCATCCAGAGAAGGGCTTTCTCAACAGCTTCCTGAAGGAAATCAGGTTCATCGGTAACTTTCCTGAAAATGCCAACACCCAGCAAAAATAGGGGAGTGGTGTCACTTGCACCGCGATCGTCGCTATTGTGCACAAGCGAAGGAATATGGCCATGTCCTGTTTGATTTATTGCCAGGGTCTCCAGCACTTTGCGAATACTTTCCAGCAGTTTTTGATTTCCTGAAACAGCAATTCCAAGGATGGAGAACATCAGGTCGCGGGTATATGGCTCGGGATAACCCCATCCGGCAGTACGCGGCAGCCCATGAAACGGCCCGTGGGCATTGTGAAGCAGCACTTCCAGCGCAGCTTTCTTTGCCAATTCAATTTCCTGTGAGTTTATTGTTTGCATGGCATTAATTTGTCAATTAGTGAATTAGTCAATTTGCCAATTATTTTTTCATTATCGAATTGACAAATTGGCACATTTCCAAATTAGTTTATTCCTAACTTATCGTTGATGATCCGGACGAACTTTTCGGCCACAATTCGGTAGTCGAAATTAGCTACAACCCTTTCCCTGCCTGCCATCCCCATTTTTTTGCGCAGCTCTGAATCAGTCATCAGGGTCATCAGGTATTTGGCAATGTCGTGTACGCTTGCCCGGTAGTCGACTGTGCGGGGCACTTTAAATTGAACCCGGTGCTGGTCTTCAAAGCCCGATTCGCCTCCAAGCATCACTTCGTTAACTACAATCTTTTTGGCAACTTCGGCCAAAAGTGCAGTTTCACCGTGAATAAGTGTATCGAGCATTCCCATCGCTTTTATACTGACAACTGGTTTTCCACACGCGCCGGCTTCCACTTGTGGCATTCCGAATCCTTCGAGCCGCGATGGCGCTGCATAAATATCGCAGGCACCAACCAGGTAAGGCATGAATGTCCTGGAAATGGTATTGGTTTCGTACATCACATTCTTGTCGATTCCAAGATCTGAAGCCATTTGCAGATCGGCCAGGTTTTGTTTTTTCGTTCGGGGCTGAGGCCACACTTTACAAACATATTTCCAATCGGGAGCTTTGGCATCGATGATTGCAAGCGCCTGCATTACCTCCTGAGCACCTTTCGATGCAGCATCGCCACCAACCGTGAGGATCATCAACTGATCGGGTGAAATACCCAGCGCTTCGCGCACCGCCAGAATTTTTGGGTCGTTTTTATCAAATGGAATAAACGAATCGGTGTCGCATCCAACCGGTAATACTTCAATTTTATCGCCATTAATGCCATCCCGGACATACATTTCCTTCACCCAATTTGAGGTGACCAATATCAACGGCAAATCATTTAAAACTTCCTGATAGTTGGCAATGTAGCCATCGGCAACTAGCCATGGAACCGGCTGAATACCATACCGCTGAGGGTGAAGTACCAATTGCGGTGTGTGCCCCCAATAACCTACGCCAACCACAATGTTCGGCTCAAACCAGCGGTAATACCATTCTTTTTCCTGTGCCGATTCGAAATGAACGGCGTGGGCATCAACTCCCATTTCGAGTAGTCCCCTGTAGAGCAAGTCTCCCTGAGTTGCAAGCCCTCCCGGCGATGGTGGATAATCATACATTACCAATACTTTCATAATATAGCTCCTTTATTATTTATTCTTCTTTTTACATCAAAAGGGTCGGTGAATTTCCAGAATGCTTCAGCAACTGGTGTGGTTTTGGCTTCCCAACTATCTTTATCAAAGCCATAGGTTTCTGTTATCAATCTATATTTCATTTGCCAGATTGGCGGGGTAAGTGTCGTATAAACAGACGCACTTTCAACAGCTAACGGATAGTACTTTTTATTTCCATCCTCGTAAGCAAAAGTCCAAAGTTCGCTGGCCGCTAAACGACCATCCTGCCACAGCGATAATACAGTCCGGCTGGTTTCTTCGTGGCGCAGGTGTTTGGTATATTCTCCGCTTTGGCTATGGGTTATTATCAGATCAAATTCAATGGAAGGTAATAGTTTAAGTATTTCAATTTCAATATCTTTTGCGTTTAATGGATGTTGATCAGGACCGTCATCCAGGTCACCCATGATTCCTTCAGCATTCAGTATTTTTAATGCTTTATAAAACTTCGGGGCCCGATCTGTATCGTTTCCACGGCAAAGACTGACTACAAAACACTTCCACGAAGGATTGCTCATTATCGTACCCCCAACCCATAAGGTTTCATCATCAGGGTGGGCTACGATAATGGCAACGGTTTTTGTTTTTTCGCCCATTTTATTCAACCACCCTGAGGTGATTGACCGATTGATTCATGAATTCTTTTAAAAATACATGTTGTTCGGTTTCTGTCATTTTATCGGCAGACTGAATTTCTACCTTTATCTTTTCGAAAAGGTGATTATCCTTCAGGATGTTTGCTAACTCGTTTTTAGCGTCAGTTGGGCCAAAAAGGATAACTTCTTCATAGTCTACGATAATATCGCTCAGTTTTTTATAATAGGCGGCGAGTTGACTTTGCTCTTTGTTGAGCATATGACTTTCGTCCTTATAGTATAAATCTTGTTCGTTCGCTGGAGATTTAGGCTTTGACTCGATGGTTTCTGTCATAAAATTACCATTCGACCATTCGCTTAATTGTGCAGTTGAATGATCCATCCAGATGCCAAGTTTTCTTTTTGTTTTCATTTTGTATCTCTGTTTTAATTACTATTTGTGTTACTAAGGCCATGTAAAATTCCTTTTTCTGGAGCCAGAATGCAACTTCTTCGATGGAATGCATTATTCGAAGTCCTCCGGAAATGATATATAGTTGTAATTGTCGTATTGATTTTCAAAGATGTCCGAACGACTATTCGGTTTTTGATTGGAATGCAAACTGTTTTGATTTCGGAATTGTCTTTTAACCGGAATATTCAAAACGGCATACTTTTCGATGGTTAGCCTTGCCATCAGGTAGCTTACTGTCGATTCGGCTCCCTGGTTCAGGTTTACATTCGATTCTTCAAGTCCGTCGTAACAACCCCCGGTACAAGGGTTATAAATAATCTGATGTAAACGGTTGTTCCCTAAAAACCAGTTAAATGCGATGGTCATTTTCAGACGATATTCTTCGTCTTTAAAAGCGTCGTAGAATTTACTTAAAGTCATTATGGTGTAGGCCACATCAATGGGTTGTTCGCCAAAACGATCACGCTTCTGTCCCTTCTGAAACCAGCCCTTGTTTGATATGACTTCAATGCCATTTTCGTTAAACGTATGAGATAACAAAAAATCAAACGACGAGATGGCGATCCTTCTGTAAATCGGTTCTCGGGTAACAAGCCAGGCGTACAGCATGGCCTCGGGCAATATACTGTTGGCATAAGTCAGGTAATCTTCAAACCATTCCCATTTTTTCTCCGATTCATGCTTATACATCTGAACCATACGGTTGGCAAAGGATTTGATCAAAATTATGTTTTCAGGCGAATTTATTGTACTGTTATAATAGTAGATTCCTTTTATCGCGAAAGCCATAGCCCGT
>Ga0208789_1000809_pt1 | contig 23410 bp, 12 predicted proteins | sample Methanotroph_Enr_FD_187368 | JGI IMG/M metagenome (GOLD analysis project Ga0208789, IMG submission 187368) | Enriched soil microbial communities from Old Woman Creek wetland in Ohio, USA - Methanotroph_Enrichment_5 (SPAdes) (version 2) | ecosystem: Environmental > Terrestrial > Soil > Wetlands...
GACAGAATTGAAAATGGTTAGGTTTTTTTCATGGGGTTTTCATCAAAATTAGAACTTTTTCTAAATACATCAAAATCAATATAAATATCAATACCCCCTTAACTTAATAGCATTGGGCGCGCGCCAGCGGTGCTACGCTTAAAACCGCCTGCCCTGAGGCATATTTATCCCACCACCGAGACCTCTGCAAAGTCCATCTTCCATCCCATCCGGATCAATCCTGCTTACCGGGTTGTTGCCCATGGCCATACAGGGGCTAAAGTATCGTTGACTCCGGGAAAAGCATTTGGCACCCTTTACATCAGTTTCTGATACGCCTGCCACCAGCGGTCGGGGATTTCATCTTCAAGAGCAGTTTGGTAGTCGGCAGCGGAGCAGGGTACAATATAATGCCGGCGGTACTTTTCGCGTATATTATCTGAACATTTGATTTCCATCCACCAGCGTTCGGTTGGTTTGCTTTTATAAAAAACTATACCCTCGTCGAAATCAGTAACCTGAACCGTGTAGCGCACATAATTATCAGCACCTGCCGAAGGATGATCGTCCTGCCGGTGGTAAAACCCATCAATAAAATACCATATCATCTGTGCCAGCAGGTGCGCTGTCTGCCCGTTCCTGTCCAATGCAGGGTTCATCTCGAAAAATCCGGCAGAAGTAATTTTACTACTCATTCCGGCATAGCGTACCATCTGGCATGCTTCCTCGCCATAAAATCCGTTGGGTGTGGCATTGGCATTCCCGGGGGCGTCGCTTTGCCTGATGGCAGACATGTCAAACGAAAATAAATCGGCGTTTCTTACGAGCGGTTCCACCTGTGTAATATCGCTGTGAAGCACTCCAAGGCGGTATATATCGAAGAAAAGGTTGCGCATCAGATCGATGGCTCCCTGTTCCACGAAATACGTCTGGTACCCAATATTGGTGAAATTAAACAGGTAGTTGGGCTTGTGAAGGATGATATGGCTGAGGTAAGATCGCGAATTAAGCTGGGCTTCGCTCTCGCCCAGATCGAACATATTATCAATTGCTGCAATGTTGATAATGTTTTTACGGTTTTTGTAGGCCCGGTACATGGCATATGTCAGATCCTGACCTCCGCCTATAATTACCGGAACTATGTTTTGTTCGAGCAGGGTTTCAACTACTGCTGTAACGGCAAAATAAGTGTCTTCAACCGTATTGCCCCGTACTATATCACCAAGATCGGCAACGCGGGTATTATAATTCCCTGGTAACAGTCTGTACAAATATTCGCGTACACTTATTGCAGCCATTCCACAACCCTGATTTTCGACAGCACTGCGATCGTCGTCAACTCCAAAAATAGCAAGATCTGTTTCGGTGAGATCGGGAAAACCACCATCGACTGTATGCTTTTCGAATACTTCACCCAATCGTTTACCTGTATGCGCTGCTACATGAGGCAGCATAATATCCTGAACTGGTTTAAAGTAGCTGGAGATATGCATGTGTTAGGTTTTGGGGGTTAGGGTTTAGGGGTTAGGGGGTTGGAAAAGGGGATGAGTTTTACTGTTTACTATTCATTATTCACCCAATCCCTCACGCCTTCTTTGACCTTGGAACAAACTTCTTTTTAGATGGAGCCGGTGCGGCATCTGCCAGTTTCAGGCACTCTTCGAGGGTAAGTTGTGCAGGATCCGAGCCTTTGGGTATTTTAATATTGTTCTTCCCCACAGCAATATAAGGACCATACCGTCCATTCAGAACCATTACATCAGGCCTTTCGGTAAATGATTTAATAGTACGGTTTGCACTTTCGGTGCGTTTTTCTACTATAAGTTCGATAGCGCGTTCCACAGTTATAGTTGCAGGGTCATCTGTCTTTTTTAAGGAACAGAATTTAGATTGGTGCAATACATAAGGACCAAATCGGCCTATGGCTACAGTTATATCTGCTTCTTCGAACTGCCCCAGGAGGCGTGGAAAATCAAATAGCTTTATAGCTTCTTCCAACGTGATGCTTTCAAGGGTCTGTCCTTTGCGAAGGCCGGCAAATCTGGGCTTATCGGGCGAATCCGTTTCACCAATCTGAGCAATGGCTCCGAAACGACCCAGTTTTACATAAATATTCATGCCAGTGTCAGGATCTTTCCCCAGCAGTTTTTCGCCTTTGGCTTTTTCACCGCTTTCCATGGTTTCAAGCACTTTCTTATGGAAAGGGGTATAAAACTCTCCAATCATCAGGTTCCAGGCTTTCAAACCATCGGCAATTTCATCAAATTCCTTTTCAACACTTGCCGTAAAGTTGTAATCCATTATATCTTCGAAATACTGCTGCAGAAAACGGGTTACCAGTTCGCCGGTATCCGTTGGAAAAAGTTTGGATTTTTCGAAACCAAATTTTTCGTGTTTGATGGTCTCCTTTATTTTACCATCCTTCAACAAAAGTTGTTGTATTTCGCGGGTATTGCCATCACGATCTTCTTTAACAACGTATTCGCGTTTGATAATGGTCGAAATTGTCGGAGCATAGGTTGACGGACGCCCGATACCCAGCTCTTCCAGTTTTTTAACCAGGCTGGCTTCGGTATACCTGGGCTGGCTGGTAGTATATCTCTGAACCGCTTCAACCTGCAGCATTCCGAGTTTTTCGCCTTTACTTACCGGAGGCAGTAGTCCTTCGGTTTGTTCTGCATCCTCATCAGTTGATTCCATATATACTTTAAGGAATCCGTCGAACTTAATTACTTCACCCAAAGCAACGAATTGCTCTTTGCTGTTCGACAGGTCGATGTTAATATTTGTTTTTTCAAGAATAGCATCGGCCATCTGCGATGCAATGGTGCGTTTCCATATCAGGTCGTACAGGCGTTTCTGGGCTGCGTCGCCTTCGATAGAGCTCTGATTCAGGTATGTTGGGCGTATAGCTTCGTGAGCTTCCTGGGCGCCTTTGCTTTTGGTGGCAAACTGTCTCGATTTGTGGTATTCGTTTCCATACTGCTTTGTGATCTCTTCTTTTGCCATCCCTAGAGCAGTTTGCGAAAGGTTAACCGAATCGGTTCGCATGTAGGTTATCTTTCCGCTTTCGTAAAGTTGCTGGGCAACAGTCATGGTGCGGCTTACCGAGAAACCCAGTTTCCGGCTGGCTTCCTGCTGAAGTGTAGATGTTGTGAACGGAGGTGCTGGTGAACGTTTTCCTGGTTTTTTTTCGACATCGGCAACGGTATACATCGCTTTGCTGCAAAGACCGAGGAAGTCGCGGGCTTCGTCAGCCGTGGCGAATCGTTTGGGAAGATCAGCTTTGAAAGTTGCTTTCCCTTTATCATTATTTACTTCGAACAATCCGCTTACCTTGTATGCGAATGTGGCTTCAAATTTTCGTATGTCTTCTTCACGCTCAACAATAAGTCTAACTGCAACACTCTGCACACGACCGGCCGAAAGTGATGGTTTTACTTTTTTCCATAGAATGGGCGATAACTCGAAACCAACCAGCCTGTCGAGCACACGGCGGGCCTGCTGAGCATTTACCAGGTTCTGGTCAATACGTCTGGGTGTTTTTATTGCTTCGGTGATAGCTGACTTTGTAATTTCATGAAAAACGATCCTGTTTGTCTTTTCAGGATCCAGATTCAGGACTTCGGCAAGGTGCCACGAAATAGCTTCTCCTTCGCGGTCCTCGTCAGTAGCGAGCCATACGGTTTCGGAACTGTCAGCAAGTTTTTTTAATTCGGAAATCACCTTCTTCTTATCAGGCATCACTTCGTACACAGGCCTGAAATGGTTATTTACTTCAATACCAAGCTCTTTGGTTGACAGATCGCGCACATGACCAAAGCTGGATTTAACAATAAAATCCTTTCCAAGGTATCCTTCTATTGTTTTGGCCTTAGCCGGTGACTCAACGATAACAAGATTCTTACTCATATTTTTGTGATTAAAACCAGAAAATCAGGTGCAAAGTAACGCAATAAAATTACAACAGCGGGGACTTTATGTTGCTTATACCTTAATAATATGCGATTTTCATTTTTGCAGAATCTCCTGGAATATGTATTGAAATATCGACTATATGTCTGATTAACTGATTATTGTTTACAACAATACGTACCTGAATTTGTTGTACTTTTGCATCCCCAAAAAATTCATGATTTACAAAAATTTTCAATTTTTAACGTGGAACTTAAAAAGAAAGCATATATTGAAACGTACGGCTGCCAGATGAATTTTTCGGATAGTGAAATAGTAGCCTCTATCCTTGAAAAGCAGAATTACGAATCAACAACAGATATAAAAGCCGCAGATCTTATTTTACTGAACACCTGTTCGATACGCGATAATGCCGAACAAAGAGTCCGGAACCGGTTAAATGAACTGCATGCCCTTAAGCGGCGTCATCCCGGCCTGGTAATAGGTTTGCTGGGCTGCATGGCCGAACGGCTGAAAGACAAACTGCTGGAGGAAGAACGCCATATTGACCTCATTGTTGGTCCTGATGGTTACCGACAGTTGCCCCAGTTGCTCGAACAGGTTGAAAGCGGTCAGAAAGCCATCAATGTTTTGCTTTCGACTGACGAAACATACGCTGATATTAACCCGGTACGTACCGGCGGCAGCGGCGTTACTGCTTTTATCAGCATCATGCGTGGATGTGAGAATTTCTGTGCTTATTGTGTAGTGCCTTACACCCGGGGCAAAGAACGAAGCCGCAACCCGCAAACTATTGTGAAAGAAGCCCGCGAGCTTTTCGATCAGGGTTTTCGTGAAGTAACACTTCTGGGGCAGAATGTGAATTCGTACCGCTGGATTGAAAACGACATTCCAATTGAGTTTCCGGCATTGCTCGGAGAGGTGGCTTCGGTTAACCCATTGCTGCGAGTGAGGTTCGCCACCTCGCATCCTAAAGACATTTCCGACAATTTGCTCGAAGTAATTGCAGCGCACAAGAACATATGTAATTCGATACACCTTCCCATACAATCAGGTAGTACGCGCGTTCTCGAAATGATGAAACGCAGTTATACCCGCGATTGGTACATGAACCGTATTGAAGCCATCAGGAGAATCGTTCCCGGTTGTGCAATTACAACCGATATTATTGCCGGGTTCTGCTCCGAAACTGAAGAAGACCACCAGCAAACGCTTTCAGCCATGCGCGAGGTAGGATACGATTATGCTTATATGTTTAAATATTCCGAACGTCCGAATACCATTGCCGCCAAAAAATACCCTGACGATGTGGCAGAGGAAGTAAAGAGCCGGAGACTGGATGAGATAATTTCTTTACAGCAGGAACTTTCGCTTAAAAGCAACAAAATGGATATTGGCAAAGTGTTAGAGGTGTTAGCCGAAGGTGTTTCAAAACGCTCGGATCAGCAGCTTTTCGGGCGTACCAGCCAGAATAAAGTGGTGGTTTTCCCTCGGGAGTCCTTTAATCCAGGTGACTATATTACGGTGAAAATTATTTCCTGCACCGCTGCAACTTTGAGAGGAGAACTTGTTAAATAAAACATTGCAAACGAAATTATGCCGCAAACTCTTATATTTATCCGTATTAATATTTATATCTTTGCAGCTTTATGTTATAATACTTTACACTGTTAACATTAAAATTTATGAAGAATAAATTAGTTGCATTTAAGCTGTTTTGTTTATCAATTATAGGCTTAGCTGTAATTTCCTGTGTACCTCAGTCGAAGTTGAAATATCTTCAGGACAAGGAGGGTGTAGCTCCCGTGTATGATTTTCAGAATTTAAAACCGGATTATAAGTTGAAAGCTGGTGACTACCTGTATATACGCATATTGACCCTTGATCAGAAAAGCAATGAAATATTTGCCAATATCACGGGTTCATCGGCCAGCGCATATATGAACTTGACTGATCAGAACCTTTATATTTCCAGCTATCTGGTTAACGACTCAGGCTATATTACATTTCCGCTGCTCGGAAAACTTTATGCCAACGGTAAAACTGTTTCGGAAATGGAAGTCAGCCTCAACAAAGCAACTTCCGAAATCATTAAAGAAGCCAGTGTTGTTGTAAAACTTGTACTCTATAATATTTCGGTGCTTGGCGAAGTTCAGTCTCCGGGCAAATACACCGTTTATAATAACCGGATCAACATTTTCGAGGCGCTGGCACTGGCACGCGATCTCACCACATTTGCCAACCGAAGCAAGGTGCAGATTATCCGGTCCGATGGAAACAAGAATACCATCATAACACTCGACCTTCTTAGCAAAGATATTCTTTCTTCTCCCGGATACTATCTTCAGCCCAACGATATCATTTACATTGAACCGCTGAAAAACAAATCATACGCATTCGAGTCCTTCCCATACGCTCTCATATTTTCGACTATCACCACCGCTCTGCTCATAGCTCAATACTTTAAATAATGGACAACAAATTCCCTAACTATACTGAAATGCAGGAGCAGTCAGTCGACATTAAAGCCCTGTTTTTTAAATTTCTCAGTTACTGGTACCTCTTTTTTATAACGATTGTACTGGTAATGCTTATCGCGTTTTTGTTTAACAAATACACCGAACCTATTTATAAGGTTAAAACAACTGTTCTGATCAAGGAAGAAAAAGGCGGTCTCAGTGATGCTCAGTCTTTGTTGGGCTTTGGAAATATTACCAATACACAGAAGCTTCAGAATCAGATTGGAATTCTTAAATCCAGATCACTGGTATCGCGTACGGTAAAATCACTGGATTTCAATGTGTCAAAATACAAGGAGGATAACTTTATTACTACCGAAGTATACAATGAATCTCCTTTTGATGTAATTATCGACACAGCGCAATTACAGCCTGTCGGGAATGTAAAATTTTATGTTTCTATACTCTCGGATAATGAATACAGGGTAGAAGCTGAAGGTCAGGATCTTGTTCTGTATAATTACAAAACCTACGCTGATAGTGATAAGAAAATAGTACTGCTCAAATACGACAAAAAGCATCGTTTTGGTGAGCAGGTTACCAATAAGTATTTTAGCTTTCGCCTGGAAAAGAGCCTGAAATATGACGCTAAAACCGTAAAGAATCAGCGCTACTTCTTCACTTTCAATTCCCTTAATGCCATGATTACCGAGTTTTCGGGCTACGAAATTGAGCCAATCAACAAAGAGGCCTCTATTGTGGAAATTGCATTGAAAGGAAACAATTCGCAAAAAGCCGTGGATTTCCTGAACCGGCTTACATTCGAATATATCAGGCAAGGCCTTGAAAAGAAGAATCAGATTGCCATAAATACAATATTGTTTATTGATGGTCAGCTGCTCGAAATCCGTGATTCGTTAGATACCAATGAGAGCGTGCTACAGAATTTCCGTACCAACAATCAGATCATGAACCTCGATGCACAGTCGCAACAGGTATATGAGAGTATAACCGAACTGGAAAAAGAAAAGGCTGTATTGCTGGTAAAGGCAAAATATTACAGCAATCTTAAAGAATATATACAGAAAAATAAAGATGATCTTAATAGTGTTGTTGTTCCTTCGTCGATGGGTATTGACGATCCTATAATGACACAGATCCTGAACCAGATCACATTGTTGTATGCTGAAAGATCCGAAAGGCTTATCAGCACCAAGCCTAACAACCCAATGGTACTGGCCATCGACCAGAAGATTGCAAACACTAAACGGGCACTTACAGAGAGCATCAGCAATATCGTTAAAACATCGGATATCAGTATAAAAGATATTGAAGCCCGTATCAAAAAACTTTCCGAATTCTTCAGGAACCTTCCGGCTACCCAACGTCAGTTATTGGGCATTGAACGTAAGTATAAACTGAACGATGCCATTTATACATACCTGCTTCAGAAACGCTCGGAGGCTGCCATTACCAAAGCAAGTAATACACCTGATAATGAAAGATTGGATGAAGCGGATCCTTTGGTACAGGAACAGGTATTCCCAAAAACAAGTCTGAACTATACGATTGCTTTCCTGTTAGGTCTTATTATTCCATTGCTTTACATTTTTGGCAAGGACTATATGAATGATAAGATTGTAAGTAAGAACGACCTCGAAAAACTCACAAATCTTCCGATTGTCGGTCATATTCTGCACAACAAGCACGAAAGCACCATTGTTACCTTTACCTCACCAAAATCAGCAATTGCTGAGTCGTTCCGCTCGCTTCGTACCAACCTGCAGTACATTACAAAAGGCAAAGATAAATTTACGATCTTAATTACCAGTACCGGGGTAAGTGAAGGAAAATCATTTACATCCATGAATCTGGCTTGTATATATGCCCAGTATAACCGTAAAACTCTTCTGATGGGATACGATTTACGTAAACCAAAACTATATCAGGATTTCGGTCTGAAAAATACAGAGGGAATTTCTACTTATCTGATTGGCAAAAGCAAACTGGAGGATATCATACAAAAATCACCGGTACCTAACCTCGATATTATTTCTGCTGGTCCGGTTCCGCCAAACCCGGCTGAACTTATTGCCTCGCAGCTTAATAAAAAACTACTCGACGAACTCAAGGAGATTTATGATTTCATCATTCTTGATACTCCTCCTGTGGGAATTGTAACTGACGCATTCCTCCTTATTCCGTACACTGATGCAAATGTTCTGCTTGTGCGTCAAAACCAGACCAATAAGAAAGTGTTCGAATCCATTGCAGGTGATTTTGAAAAGCAAAACGTTCCTAATACAACTGTACTTGTAAATGACGTAAAACCTGACAGGTCAGGTTACGGATATGGTTACGGATATGGTTATGGCTACGGTTATGGTTATGGCTACGGTTATGGCTACGGACAAGGTTATGGTTACTACTCGGATGATGCAAAGAAAGATCAGGATTCATCTGTCTTTAAGAAAATGTTCAACCGATCCTGATAACTGACTTTTGCTTATCCACATAATCTGAGAATACTGATAAACAGAAAATGGCGCCTAAAAAGCGCCATTTTCTGTTTCAATATGGTTGGTTTTATTATTTGAATGCCTTTTCCAGCAATCCGTCGCCACTAAGTTTAAGTCTGTCAAAATAGGAAGGAACCTCTCTTCCTGCTAACTTATCGACATAAATTTTGGCCAGGTACTGCCCAAGCATGAAACCCTGCCCACGGAATCCTACGAACAATCCCAGGTCAGGATCGAGAATCATACGGGGTTCGACATAGTAACCTGCCCATACTGCCTGAAACCCTACCGATGAAAGTTGTGGCAGCCAGCCGACAAACACTTCCGATATTATTTCCAGAAATTCCTTAGAGTTGAATTTCAGGTTTTTATCGGTTTCCATAGGCTCAACCTGAGGTGAAGCACATCCGATTATCTGTCCGGTTTCTCCCAGTTGCTGCCCATAAACAGCGGTAAATCCTTTGTATTTACGACGGTCGATAAGCATATCCAGTGGCTGCCCGTTAATACCCAAATTGGGTAACCTCCGGGTAATAAATGCCTGATGTTTTACAGAGTATAATCCGGTATCAATCCCCAGTTGCTTCGCGAATTTTTCCGCCTCAGGACCCAGTGAATTAACAAAATGGGGTGTATGGAATTCAACATACTGCTTATCGTGGTCTTTGGCAAGGACAATATATTTGTCGTTTTCCTTTCTCACATCCAGCAACTGGCAATCCTCATAAATTTTGCCTCCTTTTTCCTCGCCTATCCGCCTGATTAAATCGATAACACGACCGGGAGTAGCCTGCCAGCAATCGCGGGTTATAAGCGCAGCCTGATAGTTTTTACCCAGGTTAGGATTTATATTCGGGGATATTTCCCGGCTATACTCTTTTGGCTCCACCATATAGGCATCCGACCACGACCGTGAATCATCCAAAGCCTTGTGCGTAGCATCATCGTGAGCAAAATTGACATACCTCGTTGAAAGGAAGTTAATGTTCCTTATTTTTTGAAGATCTTTAAATATTTCGAGGTTATGACGGGCAATATCAGCTATTTCGGGCAAGCTGAATGCAGGCCGGCCACCGGCGATATTACGCCATGAAGCTCCCCGCCCATAATTGAGTATAACCGGTTTCATTCCCGCTTCGGCCATATAACGGAACAAGGCACTGCCCCCAATTCCTCCTCCGGCAATTAAAGCCTGTACCTCCACCTTCCGGATTATACTTTTGCTATTGCTTATTATAATATTTTCACGTACATTTTTCGGATACAACTCTCCCATTGCCAACTGATTGCTTAGTGGTCCGCGTGGCGTTGCCTCCCCTACAATACTTATTCCTTTGTTCCGGAGCACCTGCTTGAGCCGGCGTATACAACGCTTACCCCTGCAGGCTCCCATTCCAAGCCTGGTAGTATGTTTTATTTCATCGACCGAAATAAATTTTCGCTCACCTATGGTACTGATTATCTCACCCAGTGTAACATCGTCGCAATGACAGACATACATTTCGTGTTCTTGCATGATTCCTGCTGGTTTCATTACGACAGGTTCAGGGTAACTCGTTTTTACTATGAAGCCTCGCACTTCCAGCAATTCCTCTCCATGAACATCGGTTGATTTCACCCGGGCAATATTTGTTTTGTTCGGCTTCTTCAGAATTTTTTCAATAATGCCGCTTCCGAGTATTTTCCCCTGGTTGTCAACAAGATATACTTCGGATTGCTCGTCAGCAAAGTATTCGATAGGAAGGAAAAGCCAGTCTTTCTTTGGTGCATAACCAAAAATTGCCAGACCAGGGCATTGGTACACACAATCCATGCATCCTATACATTTTTCGAAATCAATCCGGGGCACAGTGCTGGTCGATGTTTTGGAAATAGCTCCGTGTGGGCAGGCAAATTCGCAGGGATTGCAGGCAAATCCGTACAGGCAGTCAATCTGAACAAATGGTTTTTCATTAAACCGCTCTGTTGAGGGTTTAAACGGCTCAGATATCACCCGGTGAGGATGCTGCTGCGAATCTATATACTCCTTGGAAACATTCAGGTATGAGTCGTAGTTGATATTTTCGCCCATGTCCTGTAAGATTTCAAATGCAACCTGATTACCACGGAGTACGGCACTGGTTCCTTCGCCTATACGGATGGCATCACCGGCACCAAAACAGTTGCGTCCGAATATATCATTACCTTTTATTATAAGCTGATCGTCAGCCACCAGCCCCGTACAGATATTAATTACGTCAATTCCATCAATTATTTTTTCGGTCCCCGGCACAGGTTCAAAATTCTTGCATTCAGCAACCACGGCCCCTACAATGCCGGTATGATCCTCGTTTGGCAAGGCTTTCAGCAGAATATGTGATGTCATAACCGGTATTCCGAGACGCCTTACCCTGTTAGCCTGCACCGGAAATCCTCCTTCGTGCGATTGTGCTTCGATAATTGCCTTAACCTCCGCACCTGCCTGCATAAGCTGATAAGATGTAAGATACCCTATATTACCTGCCCCAACCGTGAGCACTTTTTTACCAAGTAAAGTGAGTTCATTGTTCATCATTTTCTGAACAACAGCAGCAGTATATACCCCTGGCAAATCATCGTTTTCGAAAGTCGGCATAAAAGGGACTGCACCGGTAGCCACCACCATATATTCAGCATCCACGTAATAGATTTCTTCCGAAACTATATTTTTTACGGCTATTCGTTTCCCTTCGAGTATATCCCACACGGTACTGTTAAGGAAGATACCCTCATGGCTATCTCCGGCAAGTGATTTTGCTATGTCGAAACCGCGCATGCCACCAAACTTCTTTTCCTTCTCGAAGAAGAAAAACTGGTGGGTCTGCATCAGAAACTGCCCACCGATCTTATCATTGTTATCAATAACTATGGTATCCACCCCCTGTTTCAACAGTTCTTCCCTGCATGCCAGTCCGGCAGGACCTGCACCAATAATTGCCACAGTGGTTTTATAAACGTCTACCGGCTTTTCGGTATTAACTTCCCTGGCCTCAGGTGAGAAATCGTGCGGAATTTCACTCACTTCCTTCACCTGATCAACCTTGGTGATGCAAATACGCCGGATCTGACCATCGACGAGCATTTCGCAGGCACCGCATTTTCCTATGCCACACTCAAGGCTACGCTCGCGGTTTGATAAACTGTGGCTGTGTACCGGAAATCCGGCCTGATGCAAAGCCGCAGCAATGGTAAATCCCTTTTCACCGGCAACGGTAGTGCCTTCGAACCGGAAGTAAACCTTTTCAGTAACAGGCACTTCCAGTATTGGATGTTCAATAATTTTATTCATTTTTTTTTGAAATATAAATTTATTCCCTAAGGAATCTGATTGGCAAAATTATATTTTTTATCCTATTGTTATTTAGTTAACAGGTAATTTAGAAAGAGTATTTATTGAAAGGGGTTATGAGTGCAAAACAGCTGGAGTTGAACACAGGATATTGCTTCAGAAAACCATGAGTTATCCCTCTTTTGCCACAACATTTGAAAAAGAAATTCTTGAAAATTAGCATCCCTTGTTAGTAAAACCAGATACTTTTATTAATTTTGAATATGTTAAGTGCTTTGAAAGATAATAAATTATAAATCCAACTTTTACCACTGACAGCCTGTAATATTCATTACCATATAAATCCGGATTTTTCTTTTCAATCCTTGAACAACGTTTATGTATATGGAAAAAACATACGATAACCTTCTGATGATATATTATTCAGGCACAGGGAATTCTAAACGTGTGTCGGAATGGATAGTACAGGAAGCAACTGACAAGGGTATGAAAACCCATTTGGCCTCCTACCATCAGTTCAATCCTGACGACATTGCTGATTTTACAGGCAACACCATAATTGGCTTTTTCTCGGCTACACATGGCTTCAATATGCCACATTCCATGCTCCGGTTTCTGGTAAGATTCAAATTAATGCGCGGATCTGATGTTTTTATTGGAAATACACGCGCCGGCATGAAATTATGGAAGTTGTTTTTACCCGGGCTTAGCGGTATAGCAATGTATTTCCCTGCACTGATCATGCTTTTTAATGGTTATACTGTCAAAGCGCTGTATCCTGTCGACCTGCCTTCGAACTGGATTTCCCTGCATCCGGGGTTACGGAAAAAAGTTATTGACTCCATGGTTTCGCACTATGAAAAACTTACCCGTTGCTTTGCCGGAAAAGTGCTTTCAGGAAAACGTGTTTTCCTGAAATCCTTTCTCCTGCTTCCTTTAGATATATTGGTTATGCCTTTTGCCTTCGGATATTACTTTGTAGGAAGATATATTCTGGCAAAAACATTTATCGCCAGCAGCAGCTGCAACAATTGCGGATTGTGCATGGAACAGTGCCCGACCCGATCAATCATTTTATCCGACAATCGCCCCTATTGGAAATTTACCTGCGAAAGTTGTATGAAATGCATGAATTTTTGCCCACAAAGAGCCATTGAAACTGCACATTCAATGGTTTTTCTCATACTTATTTTACTTGCAATCTTCGTAAACCCATACCTGTCGGAGAAGATCAATGCACTGGTAGCCTTATGGCTGAATGATTCCAGGCTTGCTTTTGAATCCTTGTATCTTGCTGTTCAGTGGTCGGTTGCCCTGTTTTCGTTCTATCTTGGTTACAGGCTATTGCATTATCTGATGCGTTTCCCGCTGATAAATAAACTAATAACCTATACCACACTGACGACCTGGAAATTCTGGCGGCGGTATAAAATTCCCAAAAAGGAAAAGAATGTGTCTGCACACCTGTAAGAATGTGTCTGCACACCTGTAAGAATGTGTCTGCACACCTGTAAGAATGTGTCTGCACACCTGTAAGGTGTCTGACACATTCTTTCCCTTCACCCATCAACAATCTAAACTATTTTTTTCACCCCTCGTTCAGCTCTGGAGCCGGAACACAACTGACATATTATATAAAACCTTCACTGTTTTACCATTCTGCTTGCCGGGATGCCATTGCGGCATGGATTTCACAACCCTGACAGCTTCCTCATCGCAGCCTCCGCCAATACCACGCAGAACCTTTACATCCGTGATTTTTCCATCCGAATCAACCACAAACTGGATATAGACAGTTCCATGTATGCCTGTTTGCGAAGCCTGCAAAGGGTATTCTGTATTATCGGATAAATACCGCATACGTTCCTCGTCACCACCAGGGAAAGAAGGCATTTCTTCCACAATCAGGAAAATATCCTTTTTTGATTCCGGAACTTCCAGTATTTCAACCGGTTTCTCAACCGGCATTTCAACATTTGTATTGATTGGAGCATTTACCAAATTCTTACCCAGTTCATCCTGACTTGGGAATGCATCACCTTCGGCAACTTCGTCAATTGTGATTACCGGGACAAAAAATTTAATTTTATTCTCCGGAGCTACCGGGGGAGGCAGAAGAGGAACTGAGGGTATTTCATCAAGTGGTTTAACCAGCTTCATAAATTCAGCTTCACCTTCGTTAGTGATAAATTTAGCTGGTTCAGGTGCTAAATAAACTGATGCCAAAGGATAAGCCAGACCGGCAAACAGGATTGTGATTGCCAGCAGCAAAGCCCTGTTGAGGTGTTTATTATACATACTTCGCAGTACATAGGCACCATACATTTTGTTCCTGTGTTCAAAGACGATATCATCCATTTGAACAGCACATACTTGTTGTGTTTTCATCTTTTTGGTTTTTAAAAGGTTAAAACTGATTGGTTTGTTATTCAATTCTGATGTTAGGAAAAACTGAAGTTTCTCTGAGGCCTCGCCCAGTCGTATTATCTGAGCGGAAATTTTACCTGCAGATTCATTACCACGCTGACTGCTGTACCGTTTTGCTTGCCTGGATTCCATTTCCCGCTGGTGAGCTTGATAATTCTGATAGCTTCCTTATCACATGCTCTATCTATCCCTCGCAGTACCTTCACTTCCGAAACTGCTCCTTTGCTATCAACTACAAAACTCAGGTATACGATTCCTTTTGTTCCATACTTTTCGACAGATTCAGGGTAGCGAATGCGGGTTAACATAAAAGCATCAAGAGCACTTTGTCCACCAATAAATTCCGGCATTATTTCCACAACTGTAAAAACAGGGTCTTTCTCTTTAGAAATGGCGACTCCCTCTACAACCTCCACTTCCTGAACCGCATACCCCAAAGATTTGCATTCCCTGCTCATATACTTTACCGGGGCAGCTGCAGCTCCAACAGCATAATCACTAACCCCTTCAGGAAGTGGCAAAGGCTGATTCACAGTGGTTAGATTCCCCTCCTTATTTCTTATATCGTTGTCAATTGCCAGAAACGAAGTAAATGCTGTTAGGAGGTTGTATTTGAGACCTAGTTCAATAATTTCAGGTTTATACTCGTCAGTGCCACCATACCCACCTGAGGAATAATCACTTAAGGTTCGGATACGTTCGCGGGCCCAGAGATAACGGAGTGCCTGATTTGCTTCAGAAGATTTCGCATTGCTGGCAAGCAAAAGATTTTTGTATTCTCCCTCTCCATTCGTGCCTTTCACTATAATACTGCCTGTGGGTGTTCCCCGGTATTTCCCGTAAACAATAACCGGCCTTTCCGAAAACACATCAGGAATACTCAGAGGCTCCACATCGTAGGCATCAAACTGGTCAAATTTTATACTGATGTGAGTTAATACCGGGTTACCTATGTACCGACGAAATTTTTCAGCCGTTTCTTCAGCTTCTTCGGGTTTGGTAATAACAAACGGCTGACCCATGCCCACATGTGCAATTCCTTCAATAATAAGGCGGTTCACGGATGTTCCAATTCCAAAGGCAAAGAAATTGGCCCGGTCCATATTCTTGCGGATCAGGTCGAAAGCTTCTTTTTCAACAGTTACATAACCGTCGGTAGCAATCACAAAACTTCGTGCAAAACCCTCGGTGCCTCTAAGGCTGAGTGCCCTCTGCAAGGCTGGTAATAGTTCAGTGCCACCACCACCCTCCTGTTGGTCAATAAAACTGATAGCTTTATCAATATTATCCTTATTGGCCGCAAGAGCAGTTTCGCTCATAAGGTTTGAGGCGCCAGCAAAAAGAAGTACATTAAACCTGTCGCAAGGTTTGAGATTGCCGATAAGGTCTTTCAGTAGTTTTTTTGAAATATCCAGCGGATAACCGTTCATCGATCCCGAAACATCGACTATAAATACGTATTCGCGGGGTGGTATCACTGAGCTGGTGATTTGTTTTGGAGGTTGAATCATCGCAAGGAAAAAGTTCTCATCCTTTCCCGGATACAACAGCAGCCCTGACTGAACCTTATTTCCGGCCAGACGGTATTTAAGGATAAAATCACGGTTACCACCCTGTCTTTCTTCAGGTTTCAAAGTAATGGAAGCATCTGCCGGCCCGTCGAAACGAATGTTGGTTTTGTGCGAAACGCAGCTAACATCATTAACCGGCAATCCGGCAGAAAGCGAGCAATTAATACTGAAATCATAGAGCGGTTTTTCTCCTGCATGTGTATACGGATTGCCTACCCAGTTTTCGCGGGGAGGAGCCGTTACCGCTGGTTGATTGCTGTAACGTGGACCAACCACTGTTGGATAAACGAATTCATAGATACCGTTTTCAGGTATAAGCAGTTCGGTGTACCTGAGTTCAACATTGATACGGTCGCCCGGCATTATGTTGGCTACATTCATCTGGAATACATTCGGCCTTTCCTGTTCAAGAAGCGAAGCACTTTGTCCCTGTTGTTTTGCAGCTTCATATTCCATACGGGCCTGTTCACGTTCCGAAATCCTGGCAATAATAACACGTTCGCCAATAGTCATTTTCATACTGTAAACAGCCGCCCGGGTTGACGCCGGAAAAACATAAATAGCTTCGATGGGGCTTTTACCCTCATTAACATATTGCTGAACAACACTCACATCAGCAATAACCCCGGCAATATTTACCTCGGCTGAAGTGGCTTTGAGCGGAAGCTGATCGAGGTCCGGATTTTTTGACTTAACGAAAAAATAAGGAGATAGCGTTTTGTCAGGATCGGAATCCGTGGCTGATGCTATTTCATCCGTAATCACCCCTGTGCCTGTTGATATTACAGGCTTGTACTGGGTTGAGGAGGCAATCATCGTTACGGCTGAAATCAGTATGATTATCAACGTAGCGAAAAGAACGGCTAAATTCAGTTTTGCTTTCATGGCATAGCGTATTAGATTGTTATTAACTGATGCATTTGACTATAGGATGCACACGTTCTTGAAATTCCATAAAAAGTAAAAAACTTATCATACTTTCTGCATTATTACGTTGTATGAGTTGTTCGTCGCTTCAACTGCGGGCAGGATAGTATTTTGATGTGCTGGATACATAATCACATGAGTAAAATTCATCTATTGATTTTGATTTTGTTCTTTTGTCATGAAACAAAAGAACCAACTTAGCGGAGCGATCTCATGCGCACCTCTTAAAATAAGCAATACGCGCATAAAAATTCTAGGCTGTATATAAATTTTACACATCTGTACACCTCGGTAAAGGCTCGCAATCCCGATAGCTATCGGGAAAGGCTTGGCACTTTGGGGACATCATCCTTACAGCACATGAAGCTGGTGTTTTGCTACGCACATGCCAGCGCGCTTTACCTTCGGCTACAGCTGTTGTAAAATTTCTATAAGGCCGGTCTTTACACCCTGGGAATTTACCTGTGAATTCAAATCGTTGTCCCGCAATGTTGTCTCAGGGGATGATTTTGTTAGAAGGGACTGGCCTTAGAAAAATACTCCAAATGCTACAGTATTAAATTTAAAGAAGGAGATATTCTCTTTATAAATATATCTCATCCAGGCATAATTGATTGTAAATGAAAATATCTTAAGGATTCTTCGTTATGCAAATTCTGCGCTAGAATATATTTTTATACCACTGAACTCAATTTAGAAATCTATCAATTGCCAGCACATCAAAATATTATATAGCCCAACTGCGAGTGCTTGTCCCGAGTTCAAAAACACTAACTTTGTAAAAACTTCCCCACTGTGTCATTGCGTTTTTTCAGGAAAAACGATAAACAGGATTTGCTATCACTCACTGATGAGCAATTGGTAGCGAAGTATGCCCACACACAAAACAAGGAAATTATTGGTGTACTTTACGAACGATATACTCACCTGCTTTTTTCGGTCTGCTTCAAATACCTGGGCAACGATGCCGATGCTGAAGATGCCGTGATGCTGGTTTTTGAAAAACTTTTCGAGCTGCTCAAAAAGTCAGAAGTAAATAATTTCAAAGGCTGGATTTATACCATCACTAAAAACGAATGCCTCATGCAGCTCCGCCACAGGAAGTCGGGCGAACGTGTGAAAGAAGAGAATTTAAAACTATTAGATGTTGAAATTATGGAATCCGCTGTGATTAAACATCTCTTAAACGACGAGGACAACCGGATACGTTACCTCGAAACTGCCATTGGCACCCTGGGTTCTGAACAAAAACAATGCATCGAATTGTTTTACCTGAACGAAAAAACTTACCACGAAGTAGAACTTATTACAGGCTACTCTTACAACGAAGTAAAAAGCCATATTCAAAACGGCAAACGCAACCTAAAGCAAATCATGGAAAGGATAGAACGATATGAATGACAGGCACAAAAAGTCGTCGGTTCTGTTTATGCCATCTGGTTGCCTGACAGGCGATACGCTTATGCTCTATGTTTCAGGTTCGCTCAAAGATCCTGAACTGACTTTGGCAAAACGGCATCTAGCAGATTGCCCCCTATGCGCCGATGCTGCTGACGGCCTTAGTTTGTGGCTTGCTGAAGATAAATCCGGTACAGCTGGAACATCGGGTAAGGATGAAAAGTTTAATGCTGAATTAACAGCAGAGCTTTCAGTAGAACCGCGCAATGAATCACCGGGTATTAAACCGCTGAACAAATTTCACGTACGTACCGATATCCTGAACCAACACATCAAACAACGTTTGCATGCACATGCGCTGATTGAAGAAAACGAAAACAAGCGTTTATCCTACAAGCCTTTTGTTTGGATGGCGGCGGCTGCTACAATCGTACTATTTATTGGCAGTTTTTATGTTTTATGGATTCAAACCCAATCCGACAGGCAAAAACTAGCGTTGCAGGCTGTGGAAATGGAAAAGGCCGCTCATATTGAGGATTCATTATTAAAAACTATTACCGATACGGCCGAAATTTACGTTTTGGCTCTGAATAGGAAAAGCAGGACTGAAATATCTTTGCGTTTTAATGTACCGGAACTGGTTGAAATTGCATCAGATGCTGATATTTTAAATCAGGACGATCTGTCTGTAAATAATTACGTTATGGGTGATGCTGCTGAAAATGAAATTGCATATGCAACGAAGGATGAAAGGCCTGCTTCGCCCGAAAAAAATGACACAAATCAACCAACTGAATTGGCTGGAGTTGCAATCTCTGCCAGCAAAGTTGTGACAAAGTCGACATCGTTGGGTTATGCTGTTCAGGAAATTGCTACTGAAGATACTAAGAGTGAAAAAGGTTTTAACAGTTCAAAGAAAAGTCGTCAGAAACCAGCAGAGATTGTAGAGGATCAGAAAGCAGTGTTTATGATTGTTGAAGAAATGCCATCCTTCCCCGGCGGAGAAGCTGAACGCAATAAGTTCCTTTCTGAAAATATTCATTATCCGCAACTGGCTGTCGAAAATAGCATACAAGGCACTGTTTACATCAGTTTTATTGTTAAAACTGACGGGCACATAGATGAAGTGAAAATACTTCGTGGTATAGGTGGCGGCTGCGACGAGGAAGCACTGAGAGTGGTTGGAAAAATGCCACGATGGATTTCAGGACGGCAGAATGGGAAACCGGTGAATGTGCTTTTCAATATGCCGATATATTTCAGGCTGACCGAAAAATAATCCGTTCGCATGACAGATCTGGAAGTCAGGAATTTTTGACTTTCGCAAGAAGTGATTTTATTTTCATCCCGTGCTAAAAGGTGGCTGTTGAATGTGCGTTCTCATTAGTTTTATACGACAAAAAAATAGGTACTTTTGTTAAAGTCATAACGCTTTCCTTATCTCCCCGTTTATGAAATCTAACTCTATACACACCCAGGTCATTTTCGTTGCATTTCTTTTTTTCTGCTTGAATGCGGTAACAGCTTTTTCTCAGGTGGTTATCAATGAATATTCCTGTTCAAACTTCGATAGTTTTCAGGATAATTTCCAGGAGTATGGCGACTGGATCGAACTCTACAACAACAGCAACACTGCGGTCTCACTCGGAGGGTTTTGCCTGAGCGACAACCCTGCCGCACCTCTTAAATGGCAATTCCCTGCAGGTACAACCTTGCCTGTCAATGGTATTCTACGAGTGTGGGCTTCAGGGCGTGATGTGGCAACATCGGGGACGCTTCACACCAGTTTCAAACTGACTCAAACCAAATCTTCAGCCGAGTTTATTGTATTAGCCGATCCGGCCGGACTAATAATTGATCAGCAGCAGCTTTCGGTCACACAAAAGGGTCATTCGAACGGAAGAATAACTGACGGCAGCAGCGAATGGGGCGTTTTCACCAATCCTACACCGGGAGGTCCGAACACTACAACTGCTTTTGCACGTTATGCCGCAAAACCTTTTGCCAGCATTTCGGGTGGTTTTTTCACCGGAAGTTTTGCAGTGAGCCTGAGTACCAGCGAGCCCAATGCCATGATCAGATACACAACCAACGGCAACGAACCTGTTGCAACTTCGGCTGTATACACTGTCCCGATAACAGTTTCGTCAACAAAGATCATCAAAGCGAAGGTATTCAGTAACAGTGCTACCATTTTACCAAGCCTGATCGAATTTAACACCTATTTTGTAAATGAAAATTTCACGCTACCGGTAGTATCGATAGCTGCTACTGATCTTACAACACTGCTCAACGGTAATGGAGGTATCACTCCTTTTGGTTCCATTGAATACTTTAATACTTCGCAGGTCTGTACTACAAAAGGATACGGCGAATTCGACAAGCACGGACAGGATTCGTGGGTACACCCCCAGCGGAGCCTTGATTATAAGATGCGTGATGAATGCGGTTATAACTATGCGCTGCAGGAAACTCTGTTTTCGGATACTGACAGGCAAGAGTACCAGAAAATTATTCTCCGTGCCTGTGGCGACGACAATTTCCCGGGAATTGACTCAAGTGCGCATGTGCGCGATGATTTTATACAAACGGTTTCGGTAAAAGCCGGGATGAACCTCGACGAACGCAAATCAGCCCGTTGTATTGTTTTTGCCAACGGACAGTATTGGGGGGTATATTCTATACGCGAAAAGCCCAATGATCATGATTACACGAAGTTTTATTACGACCAGGATAAGTACAACCTTTATTACCTGATGCTATGGGGTGGAACCTGGGCCGAATACGGCGGACAGCCGGCCTTCGACGACTGGAATGCCTTGTATGATTATATAATGACTCATGACATGGCCATTGAATCAAACTATGCGTACGTTGAATCGCAGTATGACCCGGCTAGTCTGGCTGATTATATGCTTCTTAATTCCTTTGTGGTATGTTCCGACTGGCTCAACTGGAACGTGGCATGGTGGAAAGGCACCAATCCTGACGGAGGTCACAAACGATGGGGCTACATGCTTTGGGACGAAGATGCTACTTTCGGGCATTATATCAACTATACCGGGATTCCGGCACAGAATCCATATGTTGAGCCCTGTTTTCAGGAAGATATTTCAGGACCTTCCGACCCTGAAGGACATGTGAAAATTCTGAATAAGCTCCGCCAGAATCCTGGTTTCGAACAGTATTATATTTCGCGGTATGCCGATCTGCTGAATACAGCTTTCAAACCATCGAATATGCTGCCGGTATTCGACAGCCTGGTAGGTCTGATAGCTCCCGAAATGCAGAAACACTGCGCCCGTTGGGGTGGAAGTGTATTACAGTGGAACAGCAACGTTAAGAAAATCAGGGATTTTATAAACACCCGATATTCCGTTGTTACAGCCGGGCTCAATACCTGTTATTCACTTACCGGACCCTATCAGCTTGTTGTAAATACATATCCTTCCGAAGCAGGACAGGTAAAAATCAATTCCCTTTTACTGAAAGATTCTACATGGACTGGAAATTATTATGGAGGTATGGATACCAGACTTTCGGCTATAGAAACAAACCAGCAATTCAAATTCGATCATTGGCAGATAAACAACCATAGCATACTTCCTGCTGATACGGCACAAAATATTCTACTCAAACTTACTGTAAATGATACAATTACGGCTGTTTTCAGTCCGCGTATTTTTTCCGATTCGCTGGTGATAAACGAAATAAATTATAATTCGGCCCTTACTTTCGATCCGGGCGACTGGGTTGAGTTATACAACCCGCAAAGCTATCCACTCGATATTTCGAACTGGGTATTTAAGGATGAGGACGATCTTCATGCTTATGTTTTCAACACCGGAACCATAATTCCGGCTAAAGGCTACCTTGTAATCGCCTTCGACATGGCAGCTTTCCATACTTTGTTTCCGGAAGTAAGTAATTATGTGGGTCCTATGGGTTTCGGGTTTGCCGGAGGCGGTGAATTGCTCCGGCTTTTTGATAATACCGGTACTTTAATTGATACCGTAAATTATGACGATGTAGCCCCCTGGCCCACTGAACCTGACGGACAAGGCGCCACCCTGGAGCTGCGTTCACCTTCGCTCGACAATGCACTTGCCGGAAGCTGGAAAGCAAGCAGTAATCCTCCGCATGGCACGCCGGGCGAAGAAAACAGTATTAATGTCAATAGGGATCCCCTTATATCTTTCGATAAACTCTCACTGGCCATTTATCCAAATCCATTCAGCAACAGAGCCATCCTGAAAATAAACAGCCAATCGGTTATCATCGATGGAACGCTGGAAATTTTCAACCTTGCCGGTCAGAAAGTACAACGGATTGAGCATATCACTTCAAACCAGGTTGAACTCAACCGTAGTCAACTTCAGCCCGGTTGTTATATGGTATGGTTTACTGATATTGAGGGAAATAAAGCCGCTTCAGGAAAAATGATGGTGGAATAGGAAACGATATTGTGTCAGTTGAGGTTTCAATTTAAGGGGGCCCTTACATGGCCGAGGGTTACATGTCAATTGATAGTGGCATCTTTTCCTTTGGAATGACTGGCCTACTTTGCTCCGGAATGGTGGCCTGCTTTAGTCCGGGATAGCCTGTTTTCAGGTTTAATTCTATTGAACTTACGCCTGATGAGGACAAGCAAGTTATAAAAAAATTGGTTGATGCTTTTATTACCAAAGGCAAGCTTAAGCAGTTTGACATTTAATACCAATTCTGTATATAATATAGTCCAAATATATTTTTTAGATTAATTGGATTATAATATAAATAGAATTATATTTGCACATGTCAAAACCAATAATCTTTACGATACAGGAAAGCCAAACGGAGATAAAGAAGCTCATCAAAAGTCATGAGCCTTTTTTAGCGCAGCGGCTAAGAGTGCTTCTTGAATGCAAG
>Ga0208789_1000811_pt1 | contig 23303 bp, 24 predicted proteins | sample Methanotroph_Enr_FD_187368 | JGI IMG/M metagenome (GOLD analysis project Ga0208789, IMG submission 187368) | Enriched soil microbial communities from Old Woman Creek wetland in Ohio, USA - Methanotroph_Enrichment_5 (SPAdes) (version 2) | ecosystem: Environmental > Terrestrial > Soil > Wetlands...
CCGAACAGGCAATGGCTGTGGCAATTGCTGAATCAAAAATATCGGTACGCGGATGTGTATCGCCGTAGTAGATTCCGGCGCAGACTTAAAGACGTTCGTGAGAATGGACAATGCCTGGGTAGGTAGCGTGGACATTGCAATCAAGAAAGCCAGGACAGCCTGTTTCTTCGCCATGAACACCGGACAAATCGGTCAGTTATCACAACCGGGTGGGCCGCTTTACGGGATTGAGCATTCTAACGACGGTCTGATTACCTTCCCTGGAGGCGTTCCTATCGATGACAAGGATGGCGTTTTAATCGGCGCTATCGGGGTCAGCGGCAGCTCGGTAGAAAACGATCATCGAGTTGCCAAAGCCGGGGCTGAAGCAATCGGCCTTTCTGATTTGCCAGGGCACCCGTGGCGAACTTGAGCCCAAAATAAGCCACCTATACGAGCTGACTTATGAAATCGATCATCGAACCGTTCAAGATCAAGATGGTCGAGCAGATCAAGATGACCACGCGCCAAGAACGCCAGCGCTATATCGAACAGTCTGGCTATAACGTCTTCCTTCTGGAAGCGGAAAACATTCTCATCGATCTTCTGAGCGACAGTGGCACCAGCGCTATGAGCGCCGAACAATGGGCTGCGCTGATGTGTGGGGACGAAGCCTATGCCGGGAGCAGCAGTTTCTTTCGATTTGAAGCTGTGGCAAAAAACATTTTCGGGTTCAAGAACATCATACCTACACATCAGGGTCGCGCCGCCGAGCGCATCCTCTTTTCCGTGATGTGCAAGAAGGGAGATGTGGTCCCCAACAACACACACTTCGACACCACCCGCGCCAATATCGAATATGTCGGTGCCGAGGCAGTTGATCTGGTTATTCCCGAAGGCCGGCAACCTTCGCTGATCCATCCCTTCAAAGGCAACATGGATATCCCTGCCCTGTGCGAACTGATCCAGCGAGTGGGACCACGCCGCATTCCGCTGGTGATGATCACCGTTACCAATAACTCGGGCGGTGGACAACCGGTGTCCATGACCAACATCCGAGAGGTCAAGCAGGTGGTCACGCAGTACGGTATTCCGCTCTATCTCGACGCCTGCCGATTCGCGGAAAACGCTTATTTCATTAAACTGCGCGAGGACGGTTATGCCGATAAATCCCCCAAGGAGATTGCACACGAAATGTTTTCCTACGCGGACGGCTGCACGATGTCGGCAAAGAAAGACGGTCTAGCCAATATTGGAGGGTTTCTTGCCACAAACGATGACGTGTTAGCCCAGCAAGAAAAAAACCTGCTAATTTTGACCGAAGGATTTCCGACCTATGGCGGCCTCGCGGGACGCGACCTCGATGCTATCGCCGTCGGTTTGGAAGAAGTCCTGCACGAGGATTATCTGCAATACCGCATCGCTTCCATCCAGTACCTGGGCGAGGCCCTGACGCGCGCCGGCGTGCCGATCGTGCAGCCGCCCGGCGGCCACGCCATTTACATTGATGCCGGCGAGTTTCTGCCGCATATTCCGCCACGCGAGTTTCCGGGGCAGGCGCTCGTTGTGGAGCTCTACTTGCAAGCAGGTATCCGTGCAGTTGAGATCGGCTCGTTTATGTTTGGCCGCACCGATGCCGAAACAGGCGAAGAGCATTTTGCGCCGCTGGAGCTCGTGCGGCTGGCGATACCGAGAAGGGTCTATACCCAAAGCCATATGGATTACGTGGTATCAGCTATACATCAAGTGTTCGAGCGCCGGTCATCAATCCGCGGGCTGAAATTGGCCTACCAGGCGCCTTTTCTGCGCCATTTCACTGCGCGGTTTGAACCGGTTTGATGGCGGCCCGGTGATCTTGCTCTACCAGATTGTTCAGGTACTTGATCTGCCGAACCTCGATATTTGCGCTGGCCCTCCCCCATTGAAAACCTCAAGGACAGCGGTATTGGCGCCGCTCTTGTCGATAGTCCCTTTGTCCGGCAAACCGTGTTGTCGAATTGCTTTCTTGAAAAAGCGCAGAGCGGCCTTCTTGTCACGGTGAGCGGTGAGCAGGAAGTCAATGTGGAAAAAGGCGTTGAAAATTTTCCACTACCCCGTGCCATTTTTCCAGTCAACTAAGATAGTTATTACCTAATAAACAAATAGTTAAGTTTGAAAATCTGGAAAACTTAGTCGCTTTTTTATTGTAAAAACTGGAAAAAATTCAATGCTCTTTTCCAATCAGCAGTAATAGAATGGTTAGTAATATAACCTTATTCTTATTAAGTGCAATAAGCTAAAATACGCATAACGCTTGCCTATCATCCCTTTTCCGCTTCGGGCATAAGTTGTTTCGCCAATGATTTGTATTGATTCCTGCTAAGGGTTATTTGTGGTCGCCGGTTCAGTTGCCAAGCCTTATGAATAGCGCTATATGTCACTTAGAACAGCGGATTGTTAATCTGCTGTTGTGGTTGTTTACCATAGGTAATGTTTCTTGTCAGGTTTACCTTTACAAATATCTTCAACGCATTTAATGAGATTTTTCTCACACTGCAAATTATCGAGATCTTTAATCCATTGATCGGTTTCAGCAGTTCTACCCGTGTCGATAGATATTTCACCGAATGCTGAAGATATTTCACCGAATGCCGGCTCTTTTGAATCTAGGAGCTTTAAAGATGCGCGTTGCCTACATTGAGTGTTTTGTTTTTGACATTCAAGCACACAATCTTTTGCTTTTTGGCTTTCGTCAGTTTTAAATTCCCAGGTATATGGGCGCTTAACTAAGCCATCAGGTGTGTAATCAGGGTCGCCAGCATGCTGTGGATTTACAGTAGTCTGGCATCCAGTAATTAGTAAAACCACGCCAGCCAATATAATTAGTTTCATATCTCTCAGCCCTTTCCAGCTATCATTGTCATCATTCATTATTAATTACTCCTTTACGTTGAAAATCATTAATAATTCTTCCATTCTGTATATGCTAAACCATAATCGATGGAGTCTATCACTTCCGCTGAATTGCTAAACATTCTTTTTCCGTTTCGGTCATAGGTTGGTTTTGCCAATGATCGCAAACCGCTTATCGGGAATTCTTAGACACATCTATCGATTACGAGGAAGCCGCATTGGCTAAATTCCGTTTGTTGCGTGATCGCTATAAGACATAACCCCGGCCTCGACTTGATCTGCGTAAAAACTGCAGGTCGGTTAGCTCCATGTTACGAACGATAACTTTCCATCTTAAACCAGTCGTTCGCTCGGCAATTGTGATCACTTGCTTTTTGGCTGATAAGCGTCCGTCAGGTTTCTGTATGTAGAAGAAGATATTTTTAGTGACCGTTTTTTGAAGCGTAACCCTTGCATTGAGTTATAAATTTTTCTGTTGTAACTGCTTTATTCTGCTAACAGTGTAGCAATAGCAGACTTGGCATTACACTGTGCTATTGCTTCTGCTAGCTGTAATTCATTCAATTTATGTTTAATAGCTTCAGTGCAATTGAAGTTAAATACTTGATAATCCTTTTTGGCAAAGGTACTGATTTGGCACTTCTTGAATGGCATATTTTCAAACGGCACTTTTGTAGAATCCAGTTTCAATGATGCAGTCCCTTCCAAACTGGGAGCATAAATCAAAAATTCACCTTTCATCGCGAGTACAGCACGATATTGATTTATAGTGGTCAAATATAAATAGCCTACTTCAACCTCTTTTTCTTTTAATCTCATCTTGTTAAATTCCTTGATTTATTTCATTCCAATTGAGCGCCTGCCGGAGCCTTTATTCACTCAACGGACGATTAAGTTCAGTGCGCCATGTATCCGGATCTGGATTGGACTCAGGGTCTGTTAGGTAGCATTCCCATAGGCTTTCCTGCACATTAAGCCCCTCGGTTTCAATCCATTTGCAAAACTCACCCCAGGCTGCACCGAGCCCTTCATAACTACCTTGATAAATAGTCCGGACGACTTTTACGGCGGGCAATTTGCTCATCTTAATGCGACCGGCAGGAATGATTGGCTGACTAACGGGGAAACCCACTTCGAAATCAAAAATGTCGGTTGGTCTTTTCTGGTGGTAAGAAAAGCACGGTCCGGTGATGGTGGCTCCCTGGGCGGTAATGGTGGACATTATTTCAGCAATGGCAGGGCCCATGACATTGCTGATTTCAGCACGGGGAACGGTGAGATGGATGACCGCAGTGAGTTGTTCGTCTGTTTGAATGAGCTGTGGTGTATCAATCATATAACCTCCAAGGATAATTATCAGGCATCATGTCATCAAGTAAATTGACTGGCAACCTTAAACTTCAGTTCATGGCCGACTGCGATCAGTCGCGGAAGTCAGTAATAGCTTACGATCGTGCATCACTGGTGGCTTTGCCGGTCGACATGCGGATTAGCTGGCTACCAGCGCCAAGTTACCTAGATATTCGTTTTTCCTGGCTAGATATTCATCGACAAATGCCTGCATCGGCTCAGCCTCATAATCACTCGGTACACTGATCGCTAGTTTTTTAAAGCCTGTGCCGACCACATATCCGCCCGCCTTAATCTGAAAGTGTAAAAAAGCTGAAGCGCGTTTACCATTGACTTCCATCTTCGGTTCCAGCATTTCCACGGACGCCTGTTGAAAATCAAGATGATCAAATGACAGGGTCATGCTTTCGTAAATGACCAGTGGCCGGTTGATGTTAAACATAACATTTTCCTGAGCTAATAACGGCACCAGCACATAGGGAAAATTTTGCCCTGAAAAAGCCACATAATCGCGAATAAAGCTTTCAATCAATGCTGAATCCCGACTAATGCCTCCGGAACGTTCGACCTGCAAATAGGTTTTGCCCTGATTATCATGCACATCAATCAGTTCGGCATCGGTGTCTGGAAAGATCAATAATACGTCATGCCCGACCATGCCAGAAAAGATAAAGTGCATATTTTGACTAAGGCCATATTTCTCCAATGCCATTGAAAACAATAAATCGCCTGGTACGCAAAAGCGTTTGGCGTCAACATCGTGTAATGGGTTGAAATCATGTGCCACTTCTTTGGCAAACATACTGGCTTGTTCGGCGACAATACTGACACTGCCATCATGAATACTATAAAAATCTTTTAAAAACATATTGTTATTTACTAATATTGGTGCAAGGAATAATTCTACGTCAGTAAGTGCTCATGTCTGGTTTCATTAACCAGTTCCGCAGAGAATATGTAAGAAGCTGCATCATATCCTCCTAATTAATTCCAAACAATTCTACTGCTTATAGATTAGTGTAATTGAAAAGCTGTATGCGGCTGGTATGATGAGAGACAGTTATTATCGAATAGCGGATGCTCAAAACTTAATTGAAAGAATCAAAAATGTTTTATGTTACGGCATCCTACTCATTCGAAGATATTATAAAAAAATCACGATTTATCAGTGTAATTTTTCCCTGCACCAGCGATCAAGTTGTTTTGCATCAATTAAAAACGTTACAAGTCGAACATCCACACGCAAATCATATTGCCTTTGCCTACCGTATAAAAACAAATGAAGGCATTATTTATCGGTTTCATGACGCAGGTGAGCCTACAGGTACAGCAGGAAAACCGATTTTTCAATACATTGAAGGTAAAAACATTATTAATGTACTCATTTGAGGTATCGGTGCCTGGGATTTTAAAGATACCTTTTTCACCATGAGCTTATCATTGGCCTTCCCGGCCGTATTTTCAGCAACAGCGGGGACATTAGGTGATTTTACTTGGCTGGGCATGCCCTCCTTGTTTTGCTTTCCAACCGTTTGCTGCTCTGCATGATATTGCTGGCGTTCGTTCTCCAACTCGTCGATACGTTTGTTGGATTGCTCAACTTGGGTTCTCAGCTCCTTAACCAGCGCCTTCAGTTCTTTGAGTAAACTTAGCACATCGTCCTCAGCCCAAACTGCATTGCTCAGCAGGCAACACAATATTGTCAGCAAAATATGATATGACTTGTTCATTTTTTCTTGCCGCCGGTTTTTCTAAACAAAGAATGGCAAGAGGCGCAGGTAGTATTTATTTGATGCAAACTATCGTCGATAGCATCAATTTGATTTTGGCTGGCTTGTTCATTCAAGTGCAGGGTTTGTTCATACAGTTTGTTGGCCAATGCCAAAAAAGTAGTTTGCTCGGTAGGTGATAATGGCAAAGCTGGCATTTTGGCGATAATCGCATCCACGGTTTTTGACAAACCTTGTGCGGTTTTGGCAATGCGTTGCGCATATTTTCGCCGTTCGCTATCCAGCTCCGTTTCTGTCATGAATCGTTCCTGCATCAGGCTATCCATCCTATCCATCAATTCGCGCAATTGCATGTCTTGAATAGCATGCAGAGCCGGCTGGCCGGTTTCGCTTCGTCCTCTTTCAATGAAGTGCTGATTATTTGGATGGGAGCAGGCGGTTAGCATCAACGTAAACAATAAAAGTTTTTTCTTCATGATTCCTCTACCATTTAGCATTGAAGTGCATTTTCGCATGCATAACACATTTTTTTGATGGCTTTAAAGACTTTGGAATTATTCTTTCTCGGCCAAAAAAGTACGGCCGGCGACCACGATGGCCAACAACGGCATTGCTAAGCTGAGTATCATCACGCAAATTAACAACACGCCCAACTCGCGGTAATCAGCTGGCACGATCACCGCGCCTATTGCTGCATCCTTAACTTCCCGAGTAATCAGGAACCACTGGTTAAGCACCTTAGTCAGCAATTGCGATAACGACAAGGCCAGATTGACGAAAGCCGCCATGACCGCGAAATAAGTCGCTTTCAGTTTTTCCGGTGCGGAATGAGCGATCCAGGCCAACATCGGAATCATCGCAATCTGTCCCAATGGCGATTCCAACGCGGTATCGAACAGCGCAATGAAGCGTGCATCGACCACGCCGCCGCTATGCGCCGCAGTCCATTCATGCACGCCGTAAACCAAGCCGAGATTCGGCAGATACAATGCGCCTAAGGCCACCGTCAGCACCGCGATAATATAAGTAATCGGGCGATCGGCCATAAAACGGCGAAAAATGAACATTCCCAGCAAGGTCAACAAACTGGTCAACAGCGAGAGCTCTGACAAGAATTGCTGATCAAAACCCAGCTCGTCGATCATCCACCAAGTTTCGCCGGAGCCGGTCGTCGGTACGGCGCGAAATGCAAAGATCACGAAAGCCGTACCATAAAGCTGATTACGCGTTCGACGATCCAAATCACTGGTCAAGCGCCAGATCAAAAACAGCACAATCGCCAACGAGCCGGCGAATACGATCTCTTCATTATATGGTAAGTCGGTTAGCCCCATCACTAATGCGAACAGGGCGAAACCGAAACCGCCACCCAGTATCCACCAATTGACTTGCGTTAGTTGTGTTTCATTACGTCCCAAAAAACGATCGATATCGTCGAACTCATAGCCTTGTGCGGCAAGCTCATAGCCACGAAGGTGTCGCTGATAAGATGCCAGCAACACGCCGGCCACCGAAATCAAGGGCACCAACAACGCCCAATGATAAATACGCAGATAAATTTCGGCTTTTTCCGCCTCCGTCATCCCCGCGACACCACTGAAAAAACGCACATTGGCGGCCGCCACCAGCATAGAGCCGCAAATGATAGCCATCCTACCCAGAGTTTGCATCGTCGTGTGCGCCAAATGCGCATCGGCCTCACTAACCGGTCGTCCTTGTTTGTCGTAGCGAGGCACAGCCTCGACCGTCATTGCATCGGCCACTGTATCCTGAATCACATAACCAATCGGCGCCAACACCGCAGCCAACACATACCAATTCTCAGCAGGCATGATACCGCCCATGAAGTCGGGGTCGGCCAGCAAGTTGCTCATAATCAACAAACTGACCGCAATCAGCGCGCCTCCCAGATAAACCAGTTTGTTTTTGTGTTGCCACAGTAAATCGATCAAATGACCGATCGGCATTTTCAGGGTCCATGGCAGCATTACCCAGAAACTCAACGCGGCTAGAAACTCGGCCGACAATCCCAGGTATTCCTTGACGAAAAAAGTGCCGACGATACCGGTCAGCCCCGAAATGCCGGCCGCCAAATACACCATCATCGGTGGCAAATAACTCAAGCGCATTTGCCGCCCCAATTCAAGGATATTTCGATCAAACCAAACCTGAGCTCGTGTCATAACATCTATTTTTTCAGCATTGTTGTTTTGCTCGATCATCATCAATCTCCATCGCTAGAAAAATCATTTTCGCCACTTTTCACGCCGGATTCGGCCCTCCGGTCAAACAAGTCATTTCGCCCCTTTTGAAAGTAACGCCGCGCTCACCGGCAAATTTAATGTTATTAATTAAAGAACTAGCTCTACCATACCCTCCTATGTTTGTCTTGCAATATTTCTTAACTTTAAAGAATTGTGTGTTACGCTGCCACTTTTATGTATAAATATCACCATATAATCGTCTCGCATTGAAAACGCTGTATGACTATCTTCATTCTTGCCTTTTTGATCATTCTCAGCGGCATCTTCGTCATGTCGGAAATGGCGATTGTGTCGGCGCGCAAGGTGCGCTTGCAGCAATGGAGCGAGACTGGCCGCACAGGTGCCGGTCGGGCGCTCGCACTCACCAATAAGCCAGCGAATTTTCTTTCGAACGCCCAGTTCGGTATCACGGTTATCTCGATTCTCAGTGGCGCAATAGGCGAAGCCACCTTGTCCGAGCTGGTTGCCGAAAGCCTATCCCAAATCGTGTGGCTGCAGCCCTACGCCGACCGACTGGCGTTCTGGATCCCGGTGATGGGAATAGCCGTTTTCTCGCTGATCATCGGCGAGCTCGTGCCCAAGCGGTTAGCCCTTTTAAATCCGGAAGGCATCGCCATTGCCATGGCGCGGCCGATGGAGGTTATCTCAGCAATCGCCTTCCCCCTGCTGCTGCTAATGAATTTCGCCACCAATATGGTGCGTTGGATGCTCAGAGTGCATGCACCGATGCACCCGCCCATCACCGAGGAAGAGATCAACGCGCTCAAGGAGCAGGGAGCAGAAGCTGGTGTGTTCGATAAGCACGAGCAGGCGCTGGTGTCGCGCATTTTCCGGATGGACGATCAAGCGATCAGGAGCGTGATGACGCCTCGGGTGGAAAACGGCTTTCAATATTTGCCACCAAAAAGCATTGAATTTTTCAGTCAAAAAACATTAATTATCAATAGTATAATTGTTGGCTACTGGAAAATTTAAACGCTCTTTTGTGGTAAAACTGGCAAAATTTAGACACCGTTTTCCAGCCAAAATCGTTAAAAGTGCTTTCATGTGCTTGTGCATTCGCCGTTTCATGATGTTTTAGTCACGGCTGCAGGGCGCTCGCCTTTCTCGCAGGCGCGTTTGGCCTGTTCTACGGGAACGGACAGCAGACAGGCAGTGTTGATCAGCGCCATGTGCGTCAGCGCCTGCGGAAAGTTTCCGAGCATGTGTCCCTCGCGTGTATCGTATTCTTCCGACAGCAATCCAAGGTCGTTGCTTAATGCAAGCAGCCGCTCGAAGAAAGCCTCGCCTTCTTCTCGGCGTCCGGTCAACACAAGGCTGTCGGCAAGCCAAAATGAACACGGCAAAAACGTGCCTTCGCCCGGCGGCAGCGCGTCCACATCGGCGGTGGCCGAATAGCGCAGCACCAGTCCATCGACGACGAGGTTGCGTTCGATTGCATCGACAGTACCCAGCACACGCGGATCGTCGGGCGGGAGGAAGCCAACCTGGGAAATCAAGAGCAGGCTTGCATCGAGATGCGACGAGCCATAGGACTGCACGAATGTGTTGCCTCGCGCATCATAGCCCGCCGCGCAGACCTGCGCGTGAATCGCATCACGCACCTGACGCCAACGCTCGACCGGGCCATCAAGCCCGAAGGCCTCCACGTCCTTGATCGCTCGATCGAAGGCTACCCAGGCCATCACCTTGGAGTGGGTGAAATGGCGGCGCGGCCCGCGAACTTCCCAGATGCCTTCATCCGGCAGCTGCCAGTTCGACCCCAGGAAATTCAGCAAGGCCAGCTGTATTTCCCAGGCGTGGGGCTCTGGTTCCAGGCCAGCGGCTCGCGCCAGGTGTAACGTATCCATGACTTCACCGTAAACGTCGAGCTGGAACTGCTTCGATGCTGAATTGCCCACGCGCACCGGAACCGCGCCGCCATAGCCGGGCAGCCAGCCCACCTCGTATTCATCGAGACGCCGCTTACCCGTGACGCTGTAGAGTATCTGCAGATCTTCGGGGCAACCCGCCACGGCGCGCAGCAGCCATTCGCGCCAGGCGACCGCCTCTTCGTGGTAGCCAGCGAACAATAGCGCGTTCAACGTGAACGTGGCATCACGCAGCCAGCAGTAACGGTAGTCCCAGTTGCGCTCACCGCCCTGTCGCTCAGGCAACGAAGTCGTGGGCGCCGCGACTATCCCTCCGGTGGGCGCATAGGTCAGCGCCTTCAGCGTGATCAGTGAGCGCACGACAGCATCGCGCCAACGACCCTGGTAGGTGCAGCGCGCGGACCATTTACGCCACCAAGTCTCGGTTGCCGTCAGCGCCTGCTCCGGATCGACGACTTGCTGAGTCGCTTCGTAAGAAGGACGGTAATTGAGTGCGAATGATGTCCGCTCGCCCTTGCCTATCTGAAACTCGGCCACGGTTTTCATGTTTTCGCCATGGACGGCGACTTCGGTGCACAATTCCAGTGTATCCGGCCCCGCGGTCGCCAACCGCGTATCGCCCAGCTTCCGCACCCAGGGTACGACGGAACCGTAATCGAAACGGATGATAAGTTCCATGCGCATGGTCACTCGCCCACTTAACCCTTCGACGGTACGCAGAACATCCCAGCGCTCAGTCGAGAGCGGCATGCAGTCGATGATTCGCACTGCGCCTTCGTTCGTCTCGAATTCAGTTTCCAAAATCAGGGTGCCATCGCGGTACTTGCGCCGAATGCTGAGTATCTCAGCGGCTGGCGCGATCAGCCAGCGCCCGTGCCCGGGCTCTCCCAACAACGCCGCGAAACACGCGCCCGAGTCAAATTGGGGAAAGCAAAGCCAATCGATAGAACCGTCGCGACCGACTAATGCCGCGGTATGACAGTCGCCGATCAGTGCGTAGTCTTCAATCGGAAGTGGCATCAGTAAACCTGGGGGTTGCACCAGAAGCCGTCCGCAGCGATGAGTGCGTCCGCTTGTTTCGGCCCCCAACTGCCGGGCTTGTAGGGATGAATTCGCTGGTGTGTATCAAGAACTGGATCGACCACGGCCCAAGCGGCCTCGACCGCTTCCTCACGAGTAAAGAGCGCGCCCTCGCCGGCCATGGCATCACTCAACAGCCGATCATACGGTAGTTCCGCTCCCGGATACTCGTCCAACAAAAATAGCTCGCGCTGATCCCCAACGAACTCTTTGCCCACGCGTTTGACGCGCGCGGCAAGTGCGACAGCGGAATTGGGGGAAAGCCGGAAACGCAGATAATTGGCCCGCCCACCCACGGGCGCAGAATCGTCGAACAGTCTTTGCGGTGGCGGCTTTAACTCCACCAAAACCTCCGCTGCCGTTGTAGCCAGGCATTTCCCGGAACGCAGGTACCACGGCACTCCCGCCCAGCGCCAGGAGTCGATGAACAATCGCAGGGCGCAGAAGGTCTCGACGTCCGATTCCGTCGCCACACCCTGCTCTTTGCGGTAACCAGTGTACTGGCCACGCACCAAGTCCTCCAAAGTTAGCGGCCGCATGGCCTGAAACACCTTGGCCTTCTCGTTGTGGACGGCGCTGAAGCCCTGATATGCAGGAGGCTCCATGGCGAGCAACGAGACGATCTGAAACAAGTGATTCTGGATGACATCGCGCAGACAACCGGCAGTTTCGTAAAATGCGCCGCGCCCCTTCACCCCGAAATCCTCGGCCAGTGTGATCTGCACACTGGCCACGCAGTTACGATTCCAGATCGGTTCGAGGAACGAATTGGCGAAACGGAAATAGAGGATATTCATGATTGCCTCTTTCCCAAGATAGTGATCGATGCGGAAAATCGAGTCTTCCGTGAATTCGGACAGCGCAATACGATTAAGTTCACGCGCTGAAGCAAGGTCGCGTCCAAACGGTTTTTCGACGATGACACGCGCTTGATCGGCCAAACCCACGGCACCGAGACTTTTGATAACCGTGGCGAACAACGCGGGTGGGATGGCGAGGTAGTGCGCCGGGCGCCGGGCATCGCCCAGCGTCTGCTTGAGCGCTTTGAACGTACCCAGGTCGTTATAATCCCCGCCCACATACTGAAGCTGGGAATGAAGGTGGTCGAGGGCGTCTCGATCATCAATCTTGCCGGTTTGCTGGATGCTGTCCGTCGCATATATGCGCAACTGCGCCAGACTCCATTTCTGGGCAGCGATGCCAAAAACCGGCACATTGAGAACGCCGCGTTTGGCCATCGCGTAAAGCGAGGGAAAGATCATCTTGTGAGCGAGGTCGCCAGTTATCCCGAAAATCACCAACGCATCGGCCGGCGTCGTGCGGCTATGTGAATTTCCCATCTCAGCGCTCTTTTTGGTTGTGTCGCAAATATTCGTAAAGCGTAATGCCGCACTTATCTGCGGACAAAGTTACCCAGCTAAAGCCATAAACTGCTTATAAACGGGCATGTTTTCCTCGAATAACTGCCCCTTTCGAATCATATGAGACGTTTCAATTCCGCCTATAGTGGCCTTTGCCGAATGAAAGGCCTTAAATCCCATCATCGGTTTGGTTAAGCAGCCGCGCTATAGATCTATTAATACAACAAAAGCTCAGAGTACTTTTGCATATAAACAAATGTGGTGTGACACGTCTCGATTTGTGGATCATGAAAAACTTGTCCAGAAGCTAAGTAGTACCACGGCCTCACCACTCTCGAGGTTATCGGTGAGAATAAATGAAATCTTTCACATCTAGATAATTTAAAGCAGATATGTCAGCACCTAAAAACTTATAACCTTGGACGTCCATTACTGTTTCACAGACTTCAAAGGTGTTTTTTGTAGATTCAACAACAGCACTTAAAGCAACAACCAGGTTACTTCACCTGTGATTCTATTATTTCCATTCTTGGTAAGCTTATCTGTTCGCCACCGCACATATAGACTTTTACGCTCAGGTATTTGATTATTAGTGCCTGTAGCTCTAATGTGCATTTATAGACTTGGCGTGCATCAAATTGGTTCCGTGTGTTTTGTAACCATAAAAGATGTTTTAGTAATTTATGTTTTCCATAAGCTATGTACGTTAGCAGACAGATCACGTTCAGTTTCGTAGGTAATATAAAAACGCAGAAAGCCGCATTGACCAAGCCCCCTATGTGGAAGTGCTGGTGTGGTAAAACCCGTATGGGCAAGTCCGCTTGGATTAAATTTAAAAACAAGAGAGGGGCATAATGAAAACATCAAATTTCGGATTAATCTTTAAGTCGTCCAAGCACCTGATAATGTGCTTTTCATTATTGAGTTTTACAATCACGACCAATGCCGTTGAACAAATTAAACCAACTTTGCCGGTTGAAGGCCGCTTGGCCGTTACCGGTTCTGTCGCATTAAGCAATCTTATGGCCTACTGGACAGATGCATTTTCACAGCGAAATCCCTTGGTCATGGTTACTATCGCTGATCCGGGCGGAACGGCAGGTATCGAGGCATTGATAAACGGTATAGCCGATGTAGCACTGACCAGCACCCCAATAAGCGATAAACAGAACGAGGCATTTGAAGCCCGGTTCGGTTACGCGCCTCATGTAATTCCTTTAGCTATGGATGCCGTAGCGGTTTATGTTAATGATGCAAATCCTTTAACAGGCATTAGCCTTCAACAACTTGATGCCATCTTCTCCAATACATACCGTTGTAGAGAATTAAAACCGATTCAAACATGGGGTGCATTAGGTGTAAAAGGTAATTTGTCGAAGCGGCGGATTGCCGTATATGGCTTAACCGTTGCTACCGGAACCAGCAGTCTTTTTAGAGAAACCGCTTTATGTGGAGGTGATTTTATCAAAGATTTTCAGGCATTGGCGGGACCCGCAGCCGTGGTGAGTGCTATTATCTCGGATGATGCCGGCATAGGATTTTCCAGCAGTTCAATGAGTACGCCCGGCATACATATGCTTGCCGTTGCTCCACATAAAGATGCTATCGCAGTAGTACCCACCACAGAAGCTATCCGTTCTGGACAATACCCCATAAGTCGCACTTTGGGCATTGCCATTAATCAGCCAAATAACCAGCCGCTTTCACCGGTGTTACAAGCTTTTATCGATTTCGTTCTTTCACAGGAAGGGCAAGGCATTGCGATTAAGGCAGGGTATGTATCATTGCATTGATGAATAGCGAGATAACTGTCCCCGCAGATAAGCGTTTTTTGAATATTGGCAACTGAAACCTATCAACAGGGTTTGGATACGCACTTTACGATCGGATGTTGGTGGCGACAGTAGTTTAGATAAATCTCAGAAACTTATGATGCGGCGACGATTTATGTTAAAGCATTTTAAATTAGTCTTACTGGTCGGATTGCTGCTAGGTATGCTGGCATACATGTTTGTTCTCGACGAAGAACCGAATCATCTAGTTATGCAGTCAAAAGTTCATGATCAAGAACCCTTAGTGAAAATTGAGATGGTGAAATTGCCTATCGGTATATTGATGGGCAAGTATGAAGTTACTCAGGGGCAATGGCGGGTGGTAATGGGAAATAATCCCGCCTTTTTTTCAAGTTGCGGCGATAACTGCCCGGTGGAGCAAGTCAACTGGGATGATGTTCAGGACTTTATACAAGCGATCAATAAGCAAACCGGCAGCCATTATCGTCTCCCGACCGAAGATGAATGATATAGCGCCTGTCAGGCCGCAAGCAGCCACACCGATTATTGCGGTTCCGGCAGCATTGACGCAGTTGCCTGGTATAGAGACAACTCAGGCGAAACCACCAACGCTGTAGTACATAAACAAGCCAATTCATGGGATTTGTATGATATGTCCGGCAATATCTGGGAATGGACCAGTACCTGCTGGTCGGGCGATTGTCCCAGTCGGGTGAGTCGCGGTGGTTCTTGGGAAGACTCTCCTGAATACGCTCGTGCGGATTACCGCTTCAGGACTGAAATATCAGGCCGCTACAGCTGTCAGAAGCACTAGCGAGCGGATTTATATTAAGTCGCCTGAGGAGCCTTCGTTAGGCCGTCGAGTCCGTGTATTTCGCGAAAAACAGCCCTACTTTAACGGGTGAAGCTGGAGAGTAAGGCATCATTAAGAATTTCGTTTAAACAAAAAATAGAGAGGTCAGTATGAAAGTCTATAATTCTTCTATCAAAAAGTTGTGGTTGCCCATTGTTTTCGGTGTCGGCTTGGCTTGTATGATCCAATCGGCCTATGCTGAAGGTACAGGCTCCGATTCGCAAGGTAAGAACCGTGCTACGAAAAGCGGTCAAGCCATAAAACAATCGCCGCCCTTTCATGAAGTCGATAAAAATGGCGATCACTATGTGACCAAAAATGAGCTAAAAGGCTATCCTTATTTGCTCAAGCATTTCGATAAAGTTGATGCTGGACAAGACGGCCGACTGGAAGATCATGAATATGAAAATCTCATAATGGAGAAGGAGCGGGAAAAAGGCCAGTAATCGGTAATTCTGGAGGTTTGTTCGTGAATAAATCCGCTAAGATTCCTCTAGGATCCTGTTCTTAAGATCCTTTATCTTTCACTACCCACTTGGATTCGCATAGAGCCAAACATAGCATATTAAGGCAATCACCCGACATAACAATGCTGACAGCATATTAGTGACAATGAGATGTTTTTTGCAGAACTATTTTATGCATTGGCAGGATAAATTCGTCCAGTTTTAGGCACGCGACAAACGCTCGCCTACATCCGGGATCGGATTGGTGACAAAACTGCTGCAACCGCATCCGTAAACGGAACCAGTCTATTCGTCAGGATTTAAGTTCAGGGACGGTCTCGTAGGGCGGATATATGATTGCCGTGCCGTCCACCTTGGCGAAAAAAGTCAACGTATGCAACTGCCGGCGCTTCTCGTTGATAATTTCCTCTACGCGAACCCCGCGTATCAGCAGCGCGTCGGCAATAAGCGAGCGATGGCAACGCCACGGCACGGCCTCGGCGCACATCAATGCGACACGCTCTTGCTTTGCCCGTTCGATAAGGTCCGCCAGATTTTCTGCAAATTCTGGGGTCTGCATGTAGTCGGCGTAACCGCGAAATGCATCGTTTCGCCAACCGAAATTAGGCGAATCCGGGCTCGTGCGGCGGAAGCCGCCCAAACCGATAGCGTGCATATAGTGGATGCCAGCGGATTCAAGCGCCACGGAAAAAGTGTCGCAATTAAATTGCGGATTGTGCCGTGAGCGCGGCACGGAACGCACATCGATGAGGCGGGTTACCGAGTGGGCCTTGAGCAGATCGATAAACGCTTCCAGAGGATGTGTGGAATGCCCCACGGTCAATACGATGGGTTGGGAATCCTGCTTCAACAGCGTTCTCCGGTCACGTGCTGCCTCATTTATCGCGCATGCGTTTCAACATATTGGCAGCGATTGTAGGGCATGGCATTTTCCAGACTGAGTAAAGCGCTTTGATTCGAGCGTGCAGCACGGGCAGAAGCTGCTGTTCAAACCTGGGATTGTGCATGAGCCACGGGCGTATTGCGGGGTGAATAATGAGACAAGGGCAGGTATTGCGAAGCATACTCGGCATGGCACTCAATACACCCGGATCTGTCCCCGTCTGCCTTTCGGTACGACTACGATCCCGGATGAGCTAATATGATAGCGTTGCCGATCAGATGAGGGGAGATAGCCAATCACCGTGGAGGGTTCGATGAGATTATATCGGCCAATGATGGCGCGGCGAAGGCGAGAGCCTTTGCCTATGAAGCTGTAGTCCATGATGATGCAATCTTCAATATCGACGTCGGGCTCGATCATTACCTCGTGCCGGATCACCGAATTACGAATATTGCCGCCTTTGACCACGGTTCCTCCGGCAATAATGCAGTTTTGAATGTCACCACTAATGATCCTGGCTTCCGGCCCGAAATAGTGATCCGAATAAATAGGCCAATCGGGGTTGAAGGTATCGAACCGCGGCTTCAGTCCAAGAAGATCCATATGGGCCGCATGATAGGATTCAAAGTTGCCGACATCGCGCCAATAAGAGGGTTCTTCATAAGATTTAACGCCTGGTATTCGGTTTAAGGTGAAATCATAAGCACAGACTTTGTGCGTGCGCATCAGCCTGGGCAGTACATCATGGCCGAAATCTTTTTCTCCTCGGGCATGAGCTTCCTCCAAAGCATCAATGAGTACCTTGGTCTTAAATAGGTAGTTACCCATTGAGGAAAAACAGTGTTGCGGATCGCCAGGAATAGGCTTGGGTTGCGCGGGTTTTTCCTGGAAATCAATGATTCTGGACGAACTATCTGGAATGATGATGCCAAAGTTGTGACCCTGGTTCAGTGGTACGGGCAAGGCTGTCACCGTCACATCGGCATCATGGTCCAAATGAAATTGAACCATTTGGTTAATGTCCATGCGATAGATATGATCGGCGCCGAAAATCGCAACGATGTCGGGGCGGTGATGGTCTATTAGCCCCAGGTTCTGATAGACTGCGTCAGCGGTGCCCTGGAACCAGTCCTGGCCGCCGCGCATCTGGGGTGGAACGACAGTAACGAAGTGATCCGTAATGATGTTCGAAACCGACCATGCACGTCGTACGTGCTCGATCAAGGATTGGGATTTGTACTGGACCAGCAAATAGATCGAGTGGATTTCGGAATTAACCAGATTGCTGAGCACAAAATCGACGATGCGGTAACGCCCGCCAAATGGAACTGCAGGCTTTGAACGCTCAGCAGTGAGTGGGTTCAGACGAGTGCCTTCGCCACCAGCCAATACCATCGCAAGTACTCTTGGGATAGTCATTTTGCTTCCCCGTTTCTAAAGCTAAATGCTGTTAATGGCACAATACCTTTATTGCTTGCCTTTGGCAATCACTCTCGTGATTTCTTTATGGAAACTAATAGCGCCCGTTTAACCTTTATTAATCTATCCTGATAAAAAACGGCTATTCGAGCAGATTTGTTTTGCTCAATATTTGACCTCGTCCAAGATCGTGCGGCGTTTAATTCGCTAATATAAGCGCATTGCAAAAAGTTCGCATGTATTGTTTTTTGCCGGTTTCAGCTAACACGGCATCACAAAGGATTAAGTATGCATTTGACATGTTGCTAAGCGCTTATCGATCAGCATGAAGCGCTAATTACGCAACAAACCGTGAGGAGCGATCTATAGGCCCTGAAATTCGTCCGTCGCATGCGGAAGATTTTGAGGCTGACAACGCATTGTGGTGTTTTATATATACGATTGCATTGCGTGCCGACGATACTCCCAACGCGTTCAATTGGTTTCTTGAACGGAATCCTGATACTTGCTTTGCGGCAAGGAAACGGCATATTGATAGGTGCCACTAAAAGGTAATCACACGGAATCGTGCAGCGTCATACATGAATAAATTGCCCAGTATAGTATTACGATTTAGACTTTAAAGATAATAGTGAGTAAAACAACTGAATCAAATACAGCTGTAACAGAGTGCGGTTCATCGGGCATTAAATAAAGCAGTTGGCCGGATGCTAATACTTGTGTTCCCCCCATTGCTGCGCACTCAATTTCCCCTGTTATGCAATGAATCACAGTGGGCCCTAATACCTTGTGATGTGGAAATTCTTTACCTGCCGTAAGAACAAGGCGAACAAGTTCCATTTCATCTGTTTTCGCAATTACTTTAGTTTTTTCATTTGGGACGTCTTGCGCCCAAGTTTCCAAGTCAACAATTTCACTTGGTGCTGCGTGATGTGTAGCCATGAATATTTCCTAATAAGTTTAAGTTTATCAAATACAAGTTAATAAACTAAAGACGAAAAAAGTGGTCGCTATTTCTTCAAACTGATCATTAGATTTTTCAATCCTCCCAAAAAGAGTAAGTTATCCATCGGACTAACGGATTTTGCAACCGATCCTTTAATAAATAGGTTTTATTACTTCAAAACGCCTGGTAAAACTAGCCACGCGCGCTGTATCGCGTTGAATGGAAAGAGCGTCAGTCCATCGGCTGTCGATGCACCCCCAGCCAGCCTTTGATTGATGCGATTACCAACGGTATGGCACCAAATATAATAAATACCAGATCACCGGGCAGACGTAGCCACTCGATTAGGCGCGATCTTTCGCTCCCGATATAGTCAAGTCTGCGTGCGTGCCAGTATCCATGCTGGACTACATCCCATACTTGTAATACTCCGCTGGGAAACAAGCTCATCATTAACATCAGAGCCAGGCCGACGTTGGTGCCCCAAAATCCGACCTTAACGTATTTCTCTATGCCAATCCAGCGTACATCGGTGCTAGTCTGGCGCAACACGAATACCATCAGCGCAAGCGCCAGCATGCCGAATACGCCCATCATCGCGGCATGGCCATGGTTGGGCGTCAGTTGGGTGCCGACTTCATAGTAGCTTACGATCGGCAGGTTGATGAGGAAGCCGAAGATACCTGCGCCGACGAAGTTCCAGAAGCCCACGGACATCAAGAAGTAGAACGTCCATTTATGCGGTATTGCTACCGATTTGCCGCAGGCGTCGCAGTCAGCTCGTGTGGTGCGCACGAAATCCCACGCGTCCAGAGTCAGTAGCGTCAACGGCACCACTTCCAGCACCGAGAACATCGCTGACAGTGCCATATTGAAACTACTTTGACCGGTAAAATACCAGTGATGGCCAGTGCCGATCAGGCCACCGGCGAAATACAGAATGGCATCAAGGTAAATCACTCGAAGCGCGACGTTGCGCTTGGTAAGACCCAGTTGATAAAACATCAGCGCCACCATCGTGGTTGCGAAGAATTCAAAGAATCCTTCGACCCATAGATGAATGATCCAGAAGCGCCAGGTATCGACCACGGTGAAGTTGGTTTTGGCATTGAAAAAGAGTGCCGGAATGTAGAACAGAGGAATCGCCAGGGAAGCCAGCAGGAACAGCCTGACCAAAGGTTTCGCTGAGGGCTCGCTCAAGGTATCTGGCTGCACCAGTTTCAATAATATTGCAAACCACACCAACAGACCGACGATAAGCAGGTACTGCCACAGGCGGCCGAGCTCCAGGTATTCCCAACCCTGGTTGCCAAGCCAGAACCACCATTGACCCAGCATTTGTGATATACCCGCCCACTCGCCTAACAGGCTGCCGCCTATGACCACGACGAAAGCACCGAACAGCAGATGAACCCAGCCAGCGAGCCAGCACGGTTCATCGTTGCGCAGTGAACGGCCGAGAAACAAAGCCGCGGCAACATAGGCAGTAGCTATCCAGAAAACCGCGGTTTGCAGATGCCAGGTGCGCATCAGATTGCTGGGAAATATTCGCTCCAGCTGGAAGCCGTAAAAACTGCCCGGATCGGCACGATAGTGCGCCACCGCACCGCCCACCAAAGCCTGCGCAAGAAACAGCAGCGCCATCACCACGAAAAATTTCACCAGTGCAAGCTGGCCGGCACTGGCTTGACCAGGCAACAGATGAGGGTGCACATGCTGCCCGGTGCTAATCCAGCCAAGATAATCGAACTTGCCGAACATCAACAGTACGATTGCAATGCCGGCTAGCAGCACGATAAGGCTCAGCGCACTCCACACCAGAGCGCCGGGTATCGGCGTATTACCAACGCTGGGGTCGTACGGAAAATTGTTGGTATAGGAGTAATTCTCACCGGGGCGGTTGGCCACCGAGGCCCACGCAGTCCATGTGACGAATGCGGCAAACTTGCGCAATTCAGTCGGGTCGCTGATCAGTCCACGCTTGAGTCCGCCATTACGTATGGGGTTAAGAAAGTAATCAGTCCAGTAAGCAATCTGTCGGTAGTAGGAGGCAGTTTCCGGCATTGTCATATGCAGCGTTGCGCTGGCAGCGTCATAACGATTGGTTTTTAGCTCGACCGCTGTTTGTGCATACACTGCCGCCAGTTGCCCAGGCGTCAGCGCAACCAGTGGCTGTTGGTATTGCTGCTGCGCAATGACCATGGCGGTATCCTCGCCGATACGGTGCAATGCCTCGGCCGAGTAATCGGGCCCCAAGTATGCGCCATGACCCCAGATACTACCGTTATTCATCAATCCGTACTTGAGAAAGATTGCCTGGCCTTCGCTGATGTCGTCGCCGGTAAACAGACGAACACCTCGCGCATCAAGTACCTGTGCAGGGATCGGCGGAGCGTTGCGGTAGGCCAATGATGTGATGACGATCAGGCCTGAAAAGCCCAGCACCATCACGATCAACACCGTGCGCAGCCACCAGGGAGACAGCGCAGAGTCCTCTGTAGTTAAGGGTTGTGCGGCAACACTCATAGTATTCTCCTTTAAGTAAGTACCTAATACAGCCATCATCAGTAGCCTACAATGTAAAACAACCTCCAATTTTTTCCATTATTAAGCGCTGTTATTCCAGTCGATACAAACTGCTTATGCATTAAAAACACAGAGATAGCGATTAGCAACTGCCAAGTTTTGACGCTCTTTTTTGTTAATCTGACAAATTTTTCACGCTCTTTTACAACGGAGTGTCAAACAGCTTTGAAAATTTTCCACTAAAGAGCGTCGAATAGTTTCAAGTTAGCTTGTAAGGTTATTGGTTTTCCCCCGCCTTTTCCCGCTGTTTGAATCGATAAGAATCGTTACCCGTTTCCAAAATATCACAGTGAAGAGTAATTCGATCGAGCAGCGCCGTAGTCATCTCATATGATTCGAAAGGGACAACTAACCGAGGAAAACGTGCCCACTTATAAGCAGTTTATGACATTAGCAGGAAATTTTGTCTGCCTATTAATGCGGCGTGGTCTTTGTAAATATTTGCGACAGGACCTTTCAATGCGCTTCAAACCCAAATATGTCTAGTACCCTTAATAACCAAACGGTTCCCATCATTAAAGCGCAGTCATTATGGGTCTTTAACACAATGGCTTATTTTAAGACTCCGATGATTTCTCGGGTACGACCGTCAAATCTATCGATCCTGCGTTTTTGATTGCATCCAAATGAAGTAGATCAGCATCTTCGTAAAGTATTACACCTTCATTATCAACGCATAATACTCTGCCATCTTTAAGATGAATCAAGTCAAACAAAACAGTATGACCAGCCTCATTTGGCATAATAAAGGTTGAGATGTTATCTATAAAGCGACCGATTCCAGTTTTTTCTAGGTCTGTCGTATCTATCAGTCCATGTGGTTCGACGGTTAAATCAATCATGCCTGCCACATCAATTCCATAATAATTTTGGCTAGGCATATTTTCACGGGTATATGGCACTACGGATTCGTCAGTAACGCCTAATACTTTGCCACTCTTAAGAAAAACAAAATCAATCATGACGTACCCACCTGTATTTTCAGTTTCAACGCGATCAATATAAAGACCAGTTTCAGCTCTCTCAGTTATCGCATCAGCTATAACAATCTTATCGTCTGACCGTGAAACAGATAAAGAAATCGAACCATTGTTTCTGTTTAATAGCGTGCCCCATCGAATATCTTCATGCTGATGAAACCATTCTGAAAACTGGTGCTCGTCATCAAAGAGCATAGTGATTTCATTATATAATGGCGCTATTTGCAGTAGTGCTATAAAGGGTTTGTTATTCATAAAATTTTCCCGAAATTCCTTGACGGCACTTTCGACATCCTAATGGTTGCAAAAGATTCCAACGGCTGGGTTGTTTTTTCGGGCATACTGTTTCTCCATAATTGATCAAAAAACACGGTGTAGTCTACTGAACTATTCGCCGTCGCAGGGTTACAGATATTAATCAAAGCGTCTCACTGGAAAGCCTTAGGGATCCACTGGCCTGTCATAAAATACCTAACTCAAAAACTTTTCGCAGATTTCAGATTTGCCTTAGATTCCTCTGCCTCTTAGGTTCAATACCGGCGCCTGAACCAACTATCAGACAGTTTTATCCACAAATTTATTATTTGTATTTCTCGTAAGATTGTCTGTTCGCCAGCGCACACATGGATGTCTAAAGTCTTTTACGGGAAGCATCTCAACCCCTGTAATCTACAATTCGTTGTTATGGATTTATCGGGCATGGAAAACGGCGTTGAAAATTTTCCACTAATCAGCACCATGATCTTGCCCGGATTTCACGGACACTGAACTAAGCGACTTTTTTAGCTTCAAAAGTTTCTGGGCTGACATAGCCCAATTTGGAGTGAAGCCGTTTGCGATTGTAATACA
>Ga0208789_1000812_pt1 | contig 23300 bp, 25 predicted proteins | sample Methanotroph_Enr_FD_187368 | JGI IMG/M metagenome (GOLD analysis project Ga0208789, IMG submission 187368) | Enriched soil microbial communities from Old Woman Creek wetland in Ohio, USA - Methanotroph_Enrichment_5 (SPAdes) (version 2) | ecosystem: Environmental > Terrestrial > Soil > Wetlands...
CGAAGCGGGCCACGCTGTCGTCGAAGCTCTGGTAGGGGTGGTGCAGCAGGATGTCGTTCCGGGAGATGGCGTCGAAGATGTTGCCGGCCTGGTCCAGCTGGGGCACGGGCAGGGGCGGCAGGGGCGCGTCCTTCAGGTGGGGCCGGTCCACCTGGGCGTAGAGCTGCATGAGGTCGGAGAAGGCCGTGAGGCCGGAACTGGGGTACAGATCCTCCGGGCTCAGCTCCATCTCCTCGATGAGGAGGTCCAGCACCTTGGCGGAGAGCCCCTTCTCGTACTGCAGGCGCACCACCGCGCCGCGGCGCCGGTCCCGGAGGCTTTCCTCCACGGTCTTGAGCAGGTCCTCGGAGGGATCCTCCTCCACCGGCTGGTCCGAGTCCCGGGTCACGCGGATGGCGTGGCAGCTCCGCACCGCATAGCCCAGGAAGAGCCGGGCCAGGTGGTGGCGCACCACGTCCTCCAGCATCACGAAGGCATGGGTCCCCGGGGCCGAGGGCACCCGGAGGAAGCGCGTGGCCAGGGAGGTGGGGACGTGGATGAACGAAAGTTCCGAGGCCGGCAGGTCCCCGTCCAGCAGCCCGTCCTCCGGCTCCAGCTCGGCCACCAGCACCAGCACCCGGTTGCCCAGGCGGGGGAAGGGGTGGCCCGTGTCCACGGCCAGGGGCGTGATGAGGGGCAGCAGGGCCCGCTCGAAATGGTCCAGCACGAAGGCCGCCTGGGTCGGATCCAGCGCCTTCGGATCGAGGATGACAACGCCCTCCGCCTCCAGCTGGGGCTCGAGGATGGCGTGGAAGAGCTCGTGCTGCCGGGCGGAGTAGGCGTGGATCTTCGAGGCCACGCGCTCCAGCAGCTGCCGGGGGCTGAGCCCGTCCGGGCCCGGTTGGGTGATGCCGGCGTCGATCTGCCGCCAGATGCCCGCCACCCGCACCATGAAGAACTCGTCCCAGTTGTTGGAGACGATGCTCAGGAACTTCACCCGCTCCAGGAGGGGCACCGAGGGATCCTCGGCCTCCTCCATGACCCGGGCGTTGAAGTCCAGCCAGCTCAGCTCCCGGTTCAGGAGGTCTTCGGGACGGGGGGTGGGCTGCAGCACGGGGTTCCTCTGGGGCCATGGTACCCCGCCCGGGTGACGGGGCCGTGTCCCGGCCCCGGGATTCCCGCCTTGGAATCCAAGGCCTTTCCGGGCATGATCGGAGGTTCGGCTCCCCACCGGGGGAGACCCGAACGGTCCGCCCGGACCCGCCCCAACGAGAGGGCAGCCCGCCCGAGCGCGGCAGCTGCCAGGTAGGAGGAACCCATGTCCCAGGAAGTCCTGGTCGTCCCCAAGCGCGAGAAGTTCGGCAAGGCCGCCATCCGCGATCTCAAGAAGCAGGGGATGATCCCCGCCGTGGTCTACGGCCTGAACGAGCCCCCCGTCGCCATCGCCATCAGCCCCAAGTCCGTCGCCCGGGTGATCGCCAGCGAGGCCGGCATGAACTCCGTGATGTTCCTCCAGCGCGAGGGCACGGACATCCAGCGCCACGTCATCCTCAAGGATGTCCAGCGCGATCCCATCACCGGCCGCCTGCGCCACGTGGATTTCATGCGCGTGGACATGAGCCTCAAGGTCCGCGTGAAGGTGCCCGTCCGCCTCACCGGCACCGCCATCGGCGTGAAGAGCGAGGGCGGCGTGCTCGACTTCGCCCACCGCGAGATCGAGGTGGAGTGCCTGCCCAGCCTCATCCCCGCCCACATCGACGTGGACGTGACCGCCCTCAAGGTCGGTGACAGCATCCGCTTCGACCAGCTCTCCCTGATCCCCAACGTCGCCCTCGTCGGCGATGCCCACCAGGTGGTCTGCTCCATCCACGGCAAGGCCGCCGAGGAGGAGGTCGCCCCCGCCGAAGCCGGCACCGCTGCCGAGCCCGAGGTGGCCAAGAAGGGCAAGAAGGAAGACAAGAAGTAGGGCTTTTAACCATCAGCCTTCCATGCAAATAACGCGGCCTTGGCCGCGTTATTTGTTGACGCCCGGGCGAAGCCCGGGTGCTGGAGCGGATCCATGTGGACTCTCGTGCCTTTGGGCAACCCCGGCCCCGACTACCAGGACACGCGGCACAACCTGGGGCGGCTCCTCCTCCAGCGCTGGCTGGCGGACCGCAACCTGGCCCCGGCGCCGGCGAAGCGCTTCCCCTCGGGGACCCTCTATCCCCTCGCGGAGGGGCTGCAGGCCCTGGTGCCTTCCACCTACATGAACCTCAGCGGCCAGGCCTGCGCCCAGGCCGCCGCGGCGGGACTCTATCCCCGGCGGATGGTCCTGCTCCACGACGACAAGGACCTGCCCCTGGGCGCCGGCCGCTTCCGCCTGGACGGTTCGGCGGGGGGGCACAACGGCCTGGCCTCCGTCTTCGAGCACCTCGGGACCCAGGAGATCGCCCGGCTGCGCCTGGGCATCGGCCCCTTCGAGCGGCCCCTGGCCGACTTCGTCCTCGGTCATTGGACCGATCCCGAGTGGGCGCGCCTCGACGCCCTGGACGCCCCCTTCGCGCGGTTCCTGGAGCTGCTGGCGGCCGCCGACGACCTGGGCGGCCTCGCCAACCAGGTGAACGGCGCGGCGTTCTGGGCCCCGGCCCCCTGACGGTTCAGCGGCCGGTCCCCAGGACCGCCTCGGGCCGGACCAGGGTGAGGTCGCTGCAGCGGGAGAGGAAGGCCTCGAGGAAGGGCCGGTGGGCGGCTCCGTAGAGGACGAGGATCCGCCCCCCGGGGTGGCGGGCGGAAAGGGCGCGGATCCGCGCGGCGATCTTCAGGTTCCGCTCCTCCCACAGGGCCTCCCGGCGGCGGCCGGGGAGGCCTGTCCGGAGGAAGACGCCCCACTGGGCCGCGGCATCCTCCGAGGCGTACCGGGCGCTGTTCAGAAAGCGGTAGACGGGCAGCAGGTCCCCCCGGCGCAGGGCGGAGGCCAGCTCGTCCCGGGACCGGCGGTAGACGGGAGCCTGGCGGGCCGCGGCGAAACGGGGATCCGACCGGACCACGGGGGCCAGGGTCTCCATCACCGGACCGATGGCCCACAGATCCTCGAAGGCGTCCACGCCATCGAGCCGGGCCAGCCCCAGGCGGCTGGCCAGCGGCAGGGCCAGGTCCTGGATCTCGTTGACCTTTGCCAGCCGGGCATCCAGCCGGGCGGCGAGGTCCTTCGGGATCCGGGGCATCCCGTCGCGGGCCTCCGGGGAGAGCTGCGACCAGGCCAGGAGGGCCGTGGGCCACTCGTAGGCCGCGAGGGCCACGAGGACCCCCCGCGTCCCCGGCTCGGGCCGGCCCCCGGCCTCCATCTGCCGGGCCGCTTCGAGGGGGTCCATCGCCAGCGCCTTCTGAGCCTCCCGCCCCAGATCCAGGGTCGCGGTGGCGAACCCCTCCGCCACCTCCCGGTGGACGGGCGTGGCGTCCATCTCCTGGCCCAGCGCCCGGACCGCGTCCCCCGGCAGGGACTCGACGGCGATGGCATCCGGGCGGAAGGCGGCCAGCCGGTCCAGGAGGCGCTCCACCAGGGCCGGCCGGAAGCCGTCCTTCAGCTCCCTGTAATGGAAGGTGGCCAGCACCAGGACCTGGGTGCGCCGGGCGGGGGGCGTCTGCTTCCGGAGCACCGCCAGCGCCCCGGGCGCCGCCGAGGCCACGGACCCTCCACCCAACAGGCCCAGGAGGACCGCCATCGGCCCCAGGCCCCACCAACGCCTCCCTCCCGCCTTCGCCATGGTGTCCTCCCCCTCTCCCTACGCGCCGGGCCGCGGGGCGTTTACCGGTTCCGGATCCGGTGCCCGGGCGAATCCGCCTTGTGGTCCAAGGGCTTCCCGGGCAGACTGGAGGGCCGCGCCTCCACCGGGAGGCGTCTTCCTTGCTCCCTGGAATCCATGAGGGGGCTTCACATCCACAAGGAGGACAGATGCGTCGCTACGAGACCATCTTCATCGCCTCCCCCACGCTGACGGACGAGCAGAGCGATGAGCTCGTCAAGCAGTTCGAGGGGATCATTGCCGAGCAGGGTGGCGAACTGCTCAAGACCGACAAGTGGGGCCGCAAGAAGCTGGCCTACGAAGTCCAGAAGTTCAGCGAGGGCTACTACACCCTGTTCGAGATGAACGCGGGTCCCGACCTCATCGCCGAGCTGGAGCGCCGCTTCCGCAACCACGACGCGGTCATCAAGTTCCTGAGCGTCCGCATGGACGAGGCCGACAAGGCCGCGGGCCGCGCCAAGCAGCGCATCGAGCGCGAGAGCAAGCGCAAGGCCCAGGCCGGCATCAAGGATCGCGCACCTGAGGAGGTGGTCGGATGAAGCGCCGAGCTGACGCCAAGAAGGGCAAGCCCAAGAAGAAGAAGGCTTTCGGGGGACGACGCGCGAAGTTCTGCAAGTTCTGCGTCGAGAAGTCCCTCATGATCGACTACAAGGACGTGAAGACCCTCCAGGCCTTCACCCCCGAGCGCGGCAAGGTGCTGCCCCGCCGCACCAGCGGCGTGTGCGCCAACCACCAGCGCATGCTCGTGGAAGCCATCAAGCGGGCCCGCAACATCGCCCTGCTCCCCTTCGCCACGGACTAGTCCCGGCGCGGGCGGTTTTTCAAACGGGGGGGCCACTCGGCCCCCCTTTTTCCGTGGCTCAGAGCCACCAGCGGAACTGGTAGGCGAACCAGGACCAGGCGCGGCCCCACCGGGAACGGCCGGCCCAGGCCGCCGGATCGCAGGCCCGAGCCTGCGCCAGCTGAACCTCGAAGTGGGCCCGGGCCTCGGCGACGAGGGCGGGCTGCCGCACCAGGACGTTGAGCTCCAGGTTGAGTCGGAAACTGCGGGGATCCAGGTTGGCGCTGCCCGTGAGCAGCGCCTCGCCGTCGAGGAGGACCGCCTTCGCGTGGAGCATGGTCCCGGCCCGCTCGAGGATGCGGACGCCGCCCTTCAGGAGCTGGCCGTAGATGTGCCGCGAGGCGGCCTGGACGAAGGCCTGGTCGGTCACGCCCGGCAGCAGGACCACCACCCGGCAGCCCCTGGCGGCCAGACGCCGGAGGCGCCTCAGGATCCGGGGCCCCGGGATGAAATAGGCATTGGCGATCAGCAGCTCACTCCGGACCTGGCTGAGGAGCAGACGGAGATGCCAGCGGAGGCGCCTCCGCTGGCGGGGGGCGGCGCTGGACACCAGCTGGACCTGGGCCCCGTGATGCCAGGGGCCGCCCCACAGGGGACCGCCCTCGGCCGGCACGGCCGGCGGCGGGACGCTCCCCTCCGATCGCCGCCAGACGGTGGCGAAGTCATCCAGGGCGTCGGCCACGCTGGGGCCCCTCAGCACGAGGCCGACATCCAGGAAGGCCTCGCGGTTGCCGGAGGGATGGTAGTCCAGCCCCCAGTTGGCGCTGCCCAGAACCAGCTCCGCCCCATCCGCGATGAGGAGCTTGCGGTGGTTGCGGCGGTTCCAGAGGCGGGGCCGCCAGGAGGCCACCGGATGGAACCACCGGAGGTCCGCGCCGGCCGCGCGCAGCTCCGACACCAGGCGGCCCGCGCCCCAGCTGCCGATGGCGTCCACCAGGCCCCGGACGGCCACGCCCCGGGCGAGGGCTTCGCGGAAGGCGGCCTGCACCTCGCGGCCCGTGGCATCGTCCTCCCAGATGTAGATTTCGAACCGCAGGTCCCGGCGCGCGCGCCGGATGAGCGTCAGGGTGGCTTCCAGGATCTCGTCGCCGCCGGGCAGCAGGCCCACCTGGTTGCCCTCGCGCAGGGGCAGGCCCTGGCGGTGCGCCGCGCGCAGGAGGAGGCGCCGGCGCACGACCTCGAGGGGATCCGGGAGGAGTCTGGACACGCTCCGCCCATCCTACCGGGCTCAGAGGCCCGGATACCCCGGGGATGCGGGACCCAGCCGATTCTCGGGTAATCTAGGCCCATGGCCGACGAGAAGCCCCTTCCGCAGCTCCCCATGCCCCTCCGCCGACAGAAGGCCCTCAAGGCCGCCTGGAAGCCCCTGCTCCTGCAGTGGCTGGTCCCGGGGGCCGGCTACTGGATGATCGGCCAGAAGGGCCGGGCCAAGGCCTTCTTCGGCGTGTGGGTGCTGTTCTGCCTCCTGGGGGCGCTTCAGCTCCAGTTCGGGGCCGTGCATGGCATCAAGGGGGGCATCTACGTCCCCACGCCCGGCGCCTGGCTGCCCACCCTCGGGGCCCTGGCCACGACCGGCATCGGCCCGGTGTACGGCGCCTTCGCCTGGGCCTTCGGGGGCGCCGGCACGGAACCCGTGCGCACCCTCACCCAGGAATACGGCGCCAGCTACGTGATGGTGGCGGGCCTGCTGAACTGGCTCTGCTGCTTCGATCTCTGGGACCGCGTGACGGGCCGCTGGGTCTTCCGCCTCCCCAAGGACGAGCAGGAGCGGGTCACCAGGGGCGAGTAGGCTTCATCCCTCGGCCTTGAGCGACTTGGCCAGGAGCTGGGTGCGGATGAAGGCGTCGAGGTCGCCGTCCAGCACCTTCTGGGTCTGGCTGGTCTCCTCGCCGGTGCGGTGGTCCTTCACCATCTGGTAGGGCTGGAGGACGTAGCTGCGGATCTGGCTGCCCCAGGCCACGTCGGCCTTGTCGCCGCTGGCGGCGGCCACCTTCTCCTGGAATTTCCGCTGCTCCAGCTCGTAGAGCCGGCCCTGCAGCACCTTCAGGGCCGTCGCGCGGTTCTTGATCTGGCTGCGCTCGTTCTGGCAGCTCACCACGATGCCCGTGGGCAGGTGGGTGAAGCGCACGGCGGACTCGGTGCGGTTCACATGCTGGCCGCCGGCGCCGCTGGCTCGGAACACATCGATCTTGAGATCTTTCTCGGGGATCTCGACGTTGATGGTGTCGTCCAGCTCGGGGCTCACGTACACGGCGGCGAAGCTCGTATGGCGGCGCTTGGCGGCGTCGAAGGGGCTGATGCGCACCAGGCGGTGGACGCCGGCTTCAGCCCGCAGGTACCCGTAGGAGAAGGGGGCGTTGACGATGAAGGTGGCGCCCTTGATGCCGGCCTCCTCCCCGTCCTGGTAGTCGATCATCTCCGTGGGCCACCCCTTGGACTCGCAGAAGCGCAGGTACATGCGGAGCAGCATGGCCGCCCAGTCCTGGCTCTCGGTGCCGCCGGCGCCGGGGGCGATGGCCACGATGGCGTGGTTGTGGTCCAGCTCGCCGCTGAGCATCATGCGCAGCTCGGCGTCCTCCACGGCCTTGCGGAGATCCGTCTCGACGGTCTCGGCCTCGGCCAGCATCTCCAGGTCCTCCCGGGCCAGCTCCAGGGCCGTGTCCAGGTCCTCGATGCCCCCGGTGAGCTTCCTGGCCAGGGCGATGTCCCCGCCCAGCGTGCCGCGCTTCTGGAGGAGGGGCTTGGCGGCCTCCGGATCGTCCCAGAAGCCCGGAACCGTGGTGCGCTCCTCGATCTGCTCCAGCTCCAGGGCCTTCCGCTCGGGATCCAGATGGGCGACGAGCTGCCGGACCCGGGGCTCCAGCTCGTTCTTGGCCCGTACCAGGGTCTCGAAGTCCATCGTCCGCATCTCCGGCCCCCGCCGGGGGGAACCCTCCACTTTAAACCAAGGCGGGACGCCGCGCCCCCACGGTATTCTGGGGGGATGCCGGAGTTCATCCCCGTCCTGCCCGCCGACCTGGAGCCCACCTCCCGTGGGGTCCTGACCGGCCATGGCGGCACGCCCCTGGCCTGGGCCCGCTGGGAACACGCCGAACCCAGGGGGCGCGTGGTGATCTCCCACGGCTACGGCGAACACGGGGAGCGCTACCGCCACACCGCCCACTGGCTGCACCACCTGGGCTGGTCCGTGTCGAGCATGGACCACCGGGGCTTCGGCCGCTCCGGCGGCATCCGGGGCGACGCGGTCGGGATCCGGGCCTTCGTGGACGACTTCGCCCTCTTCCTGCGCCAGGAGCGCCGCTACGATGCCGACCGGACCGGGGCCAGGCCCCGGATCGTGGACGGCGTGCCCATGCCCCCCCTGCCCGTCTGTCCCCAGGTGGTGCTCGGCCACAGCTTCGGCGGGCTGGTGGCCCTCCTCACCCTGCTCTGGCACGCAGACACCCTGGATGGCCTCATCCTCTCCAGCCCCAGCGTGGCCGTGCGCTCCAACACCCGCGCCCTGGTGGCCCTCTCCCGCATCCTCCGCTGGCTGGCCCCCCACCACCCCATCCAGCTCCATGGCGACAAGGGCCAGGTCTGCTCGGATCCCGTGCTCGTGCAGCGCTACGAGGCCGACCCCCTCTGCCACCGCCTGGCCACGGCCGCCTTCGGCGCCGCCCTTGAGGAGGGCCGGACCGAGATCCTCCCCCTGGGCCAGGAGCTGGACCGCCCCATCCTGCTGCTGGAGTCCGGCTCGGACACGGTGGTGGATCCGGACGGCTCGGAGGCCCTCTGGTCCGCGGTGCGCCCGGAGCTCCTGGAACGGCACCGCCTTCCGGGCATCTACCACGAGGTCTTCCACGACCGGCACCGTGCCCGGGCCCAGGCCCTGGCCGAACCCTGGCTGGAGCGCCTGCGGCAGGGCTGGAACCCTTCGGCCCGTCCCGCCATGCCTCAAGGGACCGGCATCGCCGCCCCGCCCGCCCCCGAAATCCTGAACCCGCTGTCTCCGGAGTCCGCATGAAGCGCACCGTCGCCCTCCTGGCCCTCGCCGCCGCCCTGGCGGGCCTGGGGATGGGCTGCCGCAAGCCCAAGACCGCCGGCAAGGGGGTCACCGCCGCGGAACTGCTCGAGAAGGCGGACCACCTGATGAAGCAGGGCAAGTACGACGAGGCCCGGCGCAGCCTGCGCGTCCTGGAGGAGAACCTGCCGGGTTCCGCCGAATTCCCCCGCGCCAAGATCATGCTGGGCGACAGCTACTTCTTCCAGGGCAGCCCCAGCTACCCCGAGGCCGAGGTCGAGTACCAGAGCTTCCTGAACTACTTCCCCCGCAGCGAGATGCGGGACTACGCTCTGTACCACAAGGCCCTCTGCCACTTCTCCGCCATCGAGAGCGCGGAGCGCGACCAGGCGGAGACCCGGAAGGCCCTGACCTCCTTCCAGCAGCTGCTGGCGGAATCTCCGGGCAGCCCCTACGCCACCGAGGCCAAGGCCAAGATCACCCAGTGCTGGCGCCGCATCGCCGAGCATGAGCTGCAGGTGGGCATCTTCTACGTGAACGTCTTCGACTACCCCGCGGCGGAGCGCCGGCTGAAGGATCTCCTGGTGGCCTACCCCGACTACGTGGACCGGGAGCGGGCCTACTACTACCTGGGCGAGGCCCTGCGCCAGCGAGGTCTCGCCCCCGCGGAAGTCACCCAGTTCAACAAGGACTACCTGGCCAAGGTGACCAAGGGTTCCCTCAACGACCTGACCCGGGAAGAAGGAATGGAATACACCAAGGAGTTCGAGGCCTTCGCCAAGGAGCGCATCGAGGGATTCCGCGCCGAGGCCAAGGACTACTACAAGAAGCTGGTGGAGAGCTATCCCAGGTCCGAGTGGGCCACCAAGGCCAGCGACCGCCTCGTGGCCATGGGCAGCGCGGGCGTGAAGGAGGCCCTGGACAGCTAGGGCGGAGGTCCCCCATGGCGCCCAGCACCCTCGGCCTCGGCACCTACCTCGGCGAGCCCACGGCCGCCGCCGATGCGGCCTACGTCGAGGCGGCCCTGGCCTTCTCCGCGGCCGGGGGCACCGTGTTCGACACGGCCGCCAACTACCGGGCGGGCCGCTCGGAGCGGGCCCTCGGGGAGGCCTTCCGGAACCTGCCCCGGGAAGGCTGCTTCATCTCCACCAAGGCCGGGTACCTGCCCATGGGCGATGGGGTCACGCAGGAGAGCCCCCGGGCCTGGTTCCAGCGGATGCTCGCCGGCCCGGGGATCCTGTCCCCCGACGACGTGGTGGACGGCTGCCACGCCCTCACGCCCCGCTACCTCGCCCACCAGCTGGAGGTGAGCCGCGCGGCCCTGGGCGTGGACGCCCTCGACCTCTTCCACCTGCACAACCCCGAGCAGCAGCTGCCCCACCTCGGACCCGACCGCTTCTACGGGATGATCCGCGAGGCCTTCGAGGCCTGCGAGGGCTTCGTGCGCGCGGGGAGGATCCGCGCCTACGGCACGGCCACCTGGAACGGCTTCCGCGTGCCCGCGGGCCGCCCGGACCACCTGAGCCTGGAGCGGCTGTGGGCCGCCGCCGAGGCGGCGGGCGGGAGGGACCACCATTTCCGGTGGATCCAGCTGCCCCTGAACCTGGCCCTGCCGGAGGCCTTCCTCGCGCCCACCCAGACCCTCGGCGGCGAGGCCATGACGCCCTTGCGCGCCGCCCAGGCCCTGGGCCTCTCCGTGCAGACCTCGGCCTCGATCATGCAGGCCCGCATCCTGGCCCAGCTCCCGGCGGACCTGGTGGCCGCCTTCGGCGCCCACACCCCCGCCCAGGCGGCCCTGCAGTTCGCCCGCTCCTGCCCCGGCGTGACCACGGCCCTCTGCGGCATGGGCCGGAAGGAGCACGTTCTGGAGAACGCGGAAGTGCTGGCCTTCCCGAAGGTGGAGGCCACCCTGCTGGAGGGCCTCTTCACATGATCCTGCTGGCCGTCACGCCGGGCCAGGGCTTCGCCCCGGAGCGCTGGCGCCCCGTCCTCCGCGCGGGCATCGACGCCCTGCTCATCCGCGAGAAGGGGCTGGAGGCCCGGGCCCTGCTCGAGGCCGCCCGCTGGTGCCGCGACACAGCCCCCGGCGTGCAGATCTGGGTGGGCGGCCGCCTGGACGTGGCCCTGGCCGCGGGCTGCGGCCTGCATGCGCCCGAGGACCATCCCCCGGTCGATCCGGGCCTGGTGCCCCTCTCGCGCCCCCTGCACGCCGAAGGCCAGTGGGAGGACCGGCGCGGCTGCGCCCAGCTGCTGGCCTCCCCCATCCTCCCCAGCCCCGGCAAGGGCGGACCCTGGGGCCTTCCCCGCTTCCACCGCTTCCTCGACGGGCTGCCCCCGGGAGGCCCGCGGATCCTGGCGCTGGGCGGCGTGACAGCCGAGTGCGCAGGGGCCCTGCGGCACCCCAGGCTGGATGGCCTGGCCGCCCTCCGGCCCTTCTGGGAGGGGGACCCGGCCCAGGCGGTGCACGGATTCCGGACAGCCTGGAACCGCTGAGGAGGGGCCCGGGCCCGCTGCTACCATGGGAACCCCGGAGGCCCCCATGGAACTGCCCGAGCGCCTGCATCAACTGGTGAGCGAGCTGGGGGATTCCCTGGTGAAGGCCCTGGCCGAAGACGACCACTGCCGCGGTTTGGCCTTCCAGATCCAGGCGGAGGGCTATGGTCTCGTGCTCATCCTCGAAGCCGCCCCCCTGCGCCTCAAACCGGAGCCGAGGGAGGACGGTTCCGATGAGCCGGAGCCGCCCCAGCCCTTCTCCGAGGCGGACAAGAGCCTCATGAAGTCCTTCAAGATCCGGATGGACTAGGCTTGGCCACCTGGGACCGGCCCGCACCGGAAGCGGCGCCCCTGGCCCGGGTCAACGCCGCGGGCATGGATCTGCCTGGGCTCCAGCGCCTGCTGGCGGACCTCGGCGAGCCCGCCTGGCGGGGGGCCCAGCTCTTCGAGGGGCTCTACCGGCACCGCTGGACCCGCTGGGAGCAGTTCACCAGCCTCTCGAAGGAACTGCGGGCCCGCCTGGCGGACACCGTCGATCTGGCCTGGCCGGGAATCGTGCAGAGCCGGACCTCAGAGGACGACGCCACAAAACATGTCTTCCAGCTGAGGGACGGCAAGCAGGTGGAAGGCGTCTTCATGCCCTACGAGGGCCGGGTGACGCTCTGCCTCTCCAGCCAGGTGGGCTGCGCCATGGGGTGCACCTTCTGCGCCACGGGCCAGATGGGCATCCTGCGCAACCTCACGGCCGCCGAAATCGTGGGCCAGGTCGTGGCCATGCTGGACCACCATGGGCACCCCGAGGGCGTGCCCGTAAACCTGGTGTTCATGGGCATGGGTGAGCCCCTCCACAACCTGGACCACCTCATGGCCGCCTTCACGATCCTCACGGACCCGAAGGGCCTGGCCATCCCGCCCCGGCGCATCACGGTCTCCACCTCGGGCCTGGTGAGCGCCATCGAGCGGCTGGGCGCGTTCGCGAAGCGCCCCCGCCTGGCCCTCAGCCTCAACGCCACCACGGACGAGCACCGCTCCCGCATCATGCCCGTGAACCGGGTCTGGAACCTGGAGGCCCTGGCCCAGGCTCTGGGCCGTTTCCCGCTCCAGTCCGGCGAGCGGATCACCCTGGAGTACGTCCTGCTCAAGGGTGTCACCGACAGCCTGGAGGACGGCCGGCGCCTGGCCGCCTTCGCCCGGCGCTTCCCCAGCAAGATCAACCTCATCCCCTTCAACCCCCATGAGGGGAGCGGGTTCGCCCCCCCGGACGAGGCCCGCGTGGGGGCCCTCTGCCGCCTGCTGGTGGACGCCGGCCTGACGGTGAGCGTGCGGCGCAGCCGCGGCCAGGACGTGGCCGGCGCCTGCGGCCAGCTGGTGCGGGACCTCCGCTCCGGCGCCCGTCCCGCCCAGGGGGCAGAGGACTGAGGACCGGGGGCCGTTTTCCGTCATCCTGGATCCGTGCCCACGCCCCCCCTCTCCCTCTTCCGCCTCCTGGACCGGCTCCTGGAGATGGACGGGACCGTCTCGGTGCGGGAACTGCTCGACGAGGCCCGGGAGCAGACCTACGGCCTGGCCCTGCTGATCCTGGCCCTCCTGACCTTCATCCCGGGCGTGGCGAACGTGCTGAGCCTCGGGACCCTGATCCTGGGCCTCCAGCTCTGGTGGGGCCGGAGCCATCTCTGGCTGCCGGAGGTCATCCAGCGGCACGAGATGCAGCGCGGCCATGTGAAGGCCCTGCTCGCCCAGGTGGAGGCGCGGCTGGCCTGGCTCGGAGCGCGCACTGCGCCCAGGCGGGCCCCGGGTCGGCGCATCCTCGGCTTCCTCGTGACCTGGACCGCCTTCCTGGCCGCCCTGCCCGTGCCGCTGCCCCTGGCCAACGTCCTGCCCGCCACTGGGCTGGTGCTCCTGGCGATCTCGATGCTGGAGGAATGGCCCCTGCCCGCCTGGCTGGGGGCGGGGTTCAGCCTGCTCACCACCGGCTACTTCGCCCTGTCGGGGGGCCTGGTCTGGGGCGGGCTGAAGGCCGCCCTCCATGCGGTGATGAGGTGATCGCGTGAAGTTCGACGCCCTGACGCTCTTCCCGGAATTCTTCGAGGCCGCCCGCCTCGGCATCACGGGCCGCGCCTTCCGGGAACTGGGCCACGCCCTGCACACCCACAGCTACCGGCCCTTCGCCGGGAACACCTTCGGCCACGTGGACGATGCGCCCTTCGGCGGTGGGCCCGGCATGGTGCTCCGCCCCGAGGTGCTGCGGGACACCCTGGCCGCGGTGCCCCGCTCGGGCGCCGGCCGCGTCGTCCACTTCAGCCCCGCCGCGCCGCCCCTCACCCACGCCAAGGTGCTGGAGCTGGCCCGCCTGGATCAGCTGATCCTCGTCTGCACCCGGTACGAGGGCCTGGACCAGCGGGCCGTGGACCGGCTCGTGGACGAGGAGCTGAGCGTGGGCGAGGCGGTCCTGAGCGGCGGCGAGCTGCCTGCCCTCGTCCTCATCGACGCGGTCTGCCGCTGGCTGCCCGGCGTGCTGGGGAACGGGGCCAGCGCCGAGGAGGACAGCTTCGCCACGGGCCTGCTGGACCATCCCCACTACACCCGGCCGGCGGTCTTCGACGGCCTGGAGGTGCCGGCGGTGCTGCAGGGGGGCGACCACGGGGCCATCCGCCTCTGGCGCCTGCGGGAGGCCATGGCCCGGACGCAGCGCCTGCGCCCCGACCTCTGGACCGCCTACCTGCGGGACCGCCTCCCGGCCCTGGACCGCCCCGCCCAGTGGTGCGCCTGGCAGGTGGAGCACCCCGGTGACTGGGACCGCCCCAAGCCGAAGGGGTGGAAGGGGTGGCGGCCCGGGACCGGGTCCCGGGACTGATCCCTTCCCTTTTCCATCCCTTCCGGTAGACTGGGGGACCCCCCGTTCCGGGGACCATCGAGCCATGTCCGCCTGAACCAAGGCTTGGGACCGCTGGCCCAGGAGCCCACATGAGCCACATCATCGACCGCCTCGAAGCCAGCCTGCTGCGCTCGGACCTTCCCCGCATCACCCCCGGCGACACCGTCAAGGTGCACGTCAAGGTGAAGGAAGGCGAGAAGGAGCGCATCCAGCTCTTCCAGGGCATCGTCATCGGCATCAAGGGTGGCGGCATGCGCACCTCCTTCACCGTCCGCAAGATCGCGAGCGGCGTGGGCGTGGAGCGCATCTTCCCCCTGCACAGCCCCACCATCGACAAGCTCGAGGTGGTGCGCCACGGCCAGGTCCGCCGCGCCAAGCTCTACTTCCTCCGGGAGAAGCTGGGCAAGGCCGGCCGCCTCAAGGAGCGCCGCGAGAACGCGGAGTAGGCTTTTCGGCCTCAGGAGAAGGGCGCCCGGTGGGCGCCCTTCTCCTGTACTGGCGGGATGCCGTGTTGCAACGCACAACTTAACTTAAGGTTAGGCAGTTAGATGGGAACCATGGGAAATCCGGTTCCATGACATTTCCGCGACACCCGCGTCCATCCCTGCGGCAGAATCGGTCCCGGCGCGAGGGATCCGCGTGCCGCGGATCGGCGCCCTTCGGAGGATGCATGCAGAGCCTTTCCCGTTTCGCCCTGGCCACCCTGGCCGCCGCCGCCCTGGCGGCCCCCCTCAAGGCCGAGGAGCCCCGTTTCGGCGTGCAGGGCATGGTGAACGCCCCCCTCGGCGACCTCAAGGACTTCGTGGACAGCAGGCCCGGCCTCGGCGTGGGCGTCCACGGCACCTTCGACCTGGGCGCGGGCAACATGATCCGCCCCCGGTTCGACTTCAACTACTTCCCCGAGGCCACCCTGTCGGGCATCAAGAACAACGCCACGAACTTCGGCCTCGGCGCGGACTACCTGTTCTTCATCGCCGGCAAGCCCGAGGGCTTCTACCTCACGGGCGGCCTCTCCGCCGTGCGCTGGTCCTTCTCCTCCGAGGCCCCGGGCTACGGCAAGATCAGCACCGACACCACCAAGCTGGGCCTCGCCGTCGGCGGCGGCTACCAGTGGAACGAGACCGTGGGCACCGAGCTCCGCTACACCTACAGCAAGATCGACCAGAACTTCAGCGCCGACGCCCTCCAGGCGGGCGTCACGATCCGGTTCTGATGCTCTCCGGGGATCCCGCGCGAGGCTCGGCATAGCCGGGTCTCGCTCTGCTCTCCGGGGGGTTCCCCCCGCCACGCATGCGTGGCAAGGGTCTAACGGCACGCTGCACGCCTCCACCTGACGCCACGCTGGGCGTGGCTCCCACTCGCCTCAATGGCTCGTGGAGGTGGAGCCTCCCCCCGGACCCCCGCGCAATGCCCGGCATAGCCGGGCATTGCTTTGCGCACCCATCAGAGGCCGTATTCCTTCCACCGCCGGGTGATGCGGTCGAGGACGTCCTCCGGGAAGGTCAGGTCCCGCGGCCACTCCCGCTGGAAGCCGTCGAAGGGGCGGTTCTTGCGGGTGGCGTCGATGCCCACCTTGCTGCCGAAGGCGAAGCGGTCGGAGCTGTGGTCCAGGACGTCCAGGGGCCCCTCGGTGAAGAGCAGGTCCCGCTTCGGATCCACGTTGCTGGTGAGCCGGAAGAGCACCTCCTGCAGATCGTGGGGATCGATGTCCTCGTCCACCACCACGATGCCCTTGGTGAACATGATCTGCCCCGTGCCCCAGATGGCGTTCATGACCTTCTGGGGATGGCCGGGGTATTCCTTGCGCATGGAGAGGATGACGAGGTTGTGGAAGGCCCCGGCGGCGGGCAGGTGCATGTCGCGGATCTCGGGCAGCACCAGGCGCAGGAGCGGCAGGAAGATCCGCTCCGTGGCCAGGCCCAGGTAGGCGTCCTCCTGGGGCGGCCGGCCCACGATGGTGGCGGGGAACACGGGGTTCCGCCGCATCGTGATGGCCTCGACGTGGAGCACCGGGTAGTCGTCGGCCAGGGAGTAGTAGCCCGTGTGGTCGCCGAAGGGGCCCTCGCGGCGCAGCTCGCCGGGGTTCACGTAGCCCTCGATGACGAGCTCCGAATCGGCGGGGACCTCCAGGTCGTTCGTCACGCAGGGCACCATCTCGATGCCCTCGCCCCGCAGGAAGCCCGCGAACATCACCTCGCTGAGGAAGGGCGGCAGGGGGGCGGTGGCGGCGTAGGTGAGCGCCGGGTCGCCGCCGAAGCTCACGGCCACGGGCATGCGCTCGTCCCGGCCGTAGCCGTGGCGGTTCCGGGCGCCGTCGTGGTGGAGCTGGGTGTGGAAGCCGAGGGTCCGGTCGTCGAAGACCTGCAGGCGGTAGAGGCCCGTGTTCCGGTGGCCCGTCTGCTTGTTGCGGGTGTGGCTCATGCCCAGGGTGATGAAGGGACCGCCGTCCTCGGGCCAGGTGGTGAGCACGGGCAGGTCGGTGAGCCGCACCTGCTCGCCCTTCAGCACCACCTCCTGGCAGAACCCCTTCCGCACGGTCTTCGGCATCCAGTTGGAGACCTCGGCCAGCACGGGCAGCTTGGCCAGCTTTTCGAAGAACCCGGTGCCGGGCTTCGGCATGGCCTCCTGGACCAGCTTCTCGATGCGGTCGGCGATGGCGTCCAGGCCCCGGGGCTCCCGATCCACCCCCAGGGCCATCTCCATGCGCCGGAGGCTGCCGAAGGCGTTCATGGCCACGGGCATGGCCTTCCCGGTCGGCTGCTCGAAGAGGAGGGCCTTCCCGCCCCCGGGCTGCTTGGACACCCGGTCGGCGATGGCCCCCATCTCCAGGACGGGATCCACCTCCGGGGCCACGCGGGCCAGTTCGCCCGCGGCCTCGAGCTGTTTCAGGAAGGACTGGAAGTCGCGGCCCATGGGATCTCCGGGGTCCATCTTCCCAAAAGGCCCGGGGCTCCCGGCCAAAATTCCTGTCCGTCCCGCCCCGGCCGATAGATCCTCCACCTCGCCCCGGAGATCTGCCCTGGCCACCCGGTTCCTCCCACTGCCGCTCCTGCTGACCGTGGCCGCGACGGCCCCGGCCCAGGAGGTCGACGGCCGGAACCTCCTGGCCCTGCTGCGGACGCCCGTGGTCTCGGCCTCGCGATCCGCGGAGACGCTCTCCGAGGCCCCGGCCACGGTGGTCGTGCTCAGCCGGGCCGACCTGGAGCAGCGGGGCTACACGGAGCTGTCCCAGATCCTCGACGACCTGCCGGGCATGGACCTCAGCCGCTCGTACGGCGCCAACTACCTCAAGGACTACTGGCGCGGCTACCGCAATGACATCGGGGATCCCTTCCTGGTCATGGTGGATGGGCAGACCCTCAACCACCTGTGGTACGGCACCGCGGACACGCCGCTGGTGACCTACCCGCTCGCGGCCATCGAGCGGGTGGAGGTCGTGTACGGGCCGGCCTCCTCGGTATACGGCGCCAACGCCTTCATGGGGGTCATCAACCTCATCACGCGCAAGGCCCCGGCCGGGGACGGCGCGGTCGTCCGCGGGAGCCTCACCGCCGGCAGCTTCGGCGCCCGCATCGTCGATGCCCAGGCTGCGGCGCGCTGGGGACGGGCCACCCTGACCCTCGCCGTGCGGGGGGACGACGGGCACCTGGACACCGCCTCCGCGGACCGGTACGAGTTCACCCGGGCCCGCTACTTCGACGATCCCCACATCTGGGGGGGCTTCCAGGGGCGGCCGGACTCGGAACACCGGAACCGGGCCGTGGACCTCCGGCTGGGCTTCGGCCGGACCGAGTTCGGCTTCCAGAGCCTCCTCATCCGCTCGGGGTACGGCTACACCTACCCCGGGGACCAGTCCCAGAGCCTGGGCACCTGGGCCCGCCCCGACACCGCCTTCTTCGTCCGCCACACGGAGGACTGGACGCCCGCCATCAAGGCCACCTCCCTGGCCCGCTACCGCCGCAGCGACCTGGCCAACGACAGCTACGACGTGGAGTCCGCCTACGCCCAGACCGGGCTTCCCTCCGCCCCCGGCTGGCGGCTCACCAGCTACCAGAGCCTCAACAGCAGCCTCTCCTTCGCCCAGGACGTCGAGATCAGGCCGAAGGACGGGCTGGCCCTGGATCTGGGGCTGAGCTACGAATCCAGGACCCTCCAGAAGGCCTACCTCTACGGCGCCGACACCACGCGGCAGGATCCGCCGGAGGGCCGCCTCTCGGACCCCAACCACTTCAGCGTGGACAACCGGGCCCTCTACGCCCAGGCCCGGATCCGCCTCAGCCCCGCCCACCAGCTCCATCTCGGCGTCCGGTCGGACCACAACGGGATCTACGGCGGCGCCACCACCCTTCGAGGCGGCTACGTGGGCACCTTCGGGGCCTGGGGCCTGAAGGCCCTCTTCGGCCAGGCCTACCAGGAGCCCACCGCCCGGCAGCTCTACGGGGCCACCATCGGCACCGGAGCCAACGCCGACCTGGACCCGGAGCGGTCCCACACCACGGAGCTGAGCCTCACCTACACAGACCCCCTCTATGCCGTGAGCCTGGATGCCTACCAGGTGCGGAACACCGGGAAGATCCAGCTGGTCAACGGGATCCTCGTCAATTCGGGCAACCAGGACGTCACCGGCGCGGATCTGGGCTTCCAGTGGCTCCTGCCGGTCTTCACCGTCCGCCAGTGGAAGGTGTGGGGCTGGTACAGCCGCCTCCTCCACGCGGAGGACCGGGACCTCCCGGGAGGTCCATCTTCCGTCCGCAGCGGGGACCTGGCTGACCACAAGGCCTACCTCGGCAGCACCGTGGTCCTGGACGCCCGGTTCAGCGGGTCCCTCCTGGCCCGCTACGAGGGGCGGCGACCCACGGTGTCCAGCAACCCCGTGGGATCGGTGCCGGGGTACGTCACCCTGGACCTGGCCCTCCAGGCCCGGGACCTTCCGGCCCGGGGGTTCGGCCTGGCTCTCCGGCTGGCGAACCTCCTGGACCGGGCCTACGACCACCCCGGCCTCCGGGACGCGGGGGCCGGCACGACCCCGGGCGCCTGGGACGGCACGGCCTACACGGGGAGCCGGAGCTACTACAACTCGCTGATCCCCCAGCCTGGCCGGTCCATCCAGCTGAGCCTGACCGTCGCCTTCTGAGGGTGTACCAAGATTTAGCCTTGACCCTCAAGGGATTTCCCGCGATTCTGATGGGCCTTGCCCTGGCTGCGGGCACCCAAGCGCCTCCGACCGAGTGCCGCCCGCATGCCCCAACCGAAGAGGTTTCCCATGTTCGCAATCATCCAGACCGGCGGGAAGCAGTACCGCGTCGCCGAGGGGGACATCCTCCGCGTGGAGCTCCTGGAGAAGGAGCCCAAGCAGGCCGTCACCTTCGAGCAGGTCCTGCTCATCGACAACAACGGGGACCTGAAGGTGGGCCAGCCCACCGTGAAGGGCGCCAAGGTGGAGGCCGAGGTCATCACCCACGACCGCTCCAAGAAGGTGATCATCTTCAAGAAGAAGCGCACCACCACCTACCAGCGCACCCAGGGGCACCGGCAGGGCTACACGGAAGTGCGGATCAAGGCCATCAAGGCCTAGCTTTTTCGCGCAGCGGAAAAGCTAGTGTCGATAGACATTCCATCCATCTCGACATCCAAGCTGAAGAGGTAATTCCATGGCTCACAAGAAAGGCGTCGGTTCCAGCCGCAACGGTCGCGATTCCCACTCCCAGCGCCTGGGCGTGAAGGAGTTCGGCGGCGAGCTCGTCACGGGCGGCTCCATCCTCGTCCGCCAGCGCGGCACCAAGTTCAAGGCCGGCGTGAACGTCGGCATGGGCAAGGACCACACCCTTTTCGCCCTGATGGACGGCAAGGTGCGCTTCCAGGACAAGGGCCAGCACGGCCGCTTCATCCACATCGATCCCATCGAGGGTTGATGCTGTCCGGGGGTTCCGCGCTGCGCGCACACCCCCTGGAGCCCCCGCGCACAGGCCGGGCAGAGCCCGGCCTGTGCTTATTCCTGCGTCGCAGGCAGTGAAGATCTCCCATGTTCCTTGACCACGTCCAGCTCCGCATCGCCGCCGGCCACGGGGGCTCGGGTGCCATGAGCTTCCGCCGCGAGAAGTTCGCCCCCGAGGGCGGGCCCGATGGCGGCGACGGCGGCAAGGGCGGTTCCGTGTTCCTGCGGGCCAACCGCTCGCTCAACACCCTGAATCCGTACCGCAACCAGCGGGACTTCGCCGCCGGGCGGGGCCGCCAGGGCGAGGGCTGCATGCGCCACGGCAAGGACGGCCTCGATGTCGTCCTCGAAGTGCCCCTGGGCACCCTGGCGCGCGATTCGGAGACGGGCGAGGTCCTGGCCGAGCTCATGGCCGAGGGCGAGACCGTCTGCGTGGCCCGCGGCGGCCGCGGCGGCCTGGGCAACACCCACTTCAAGAGCTCCACCAACCGCACCCCGCGCCACCACCAGCCCGGCGAGGAGGGCGAGGAACGCACCCTCGACCTCGAGCTGAAGCTCATCGCGGATGTGGGCCTGGCGGGCTTCCCCAACGCCGGCAAGAGCACCCTGGTGAGCCGCCTGAGCGCGGCCCGCCCCAAGATCGCGGGCTACCCCTTCACCACCCTGGAGCCCCAGCTCGGCGTGGTGAGCCTGGACCGCTTCGGGGGCGACCTCCTGGACAGCTGGGTCATCGCCGACATCCCGGGCCTCATCGAGGGCGCCGCCCAGGGCGCGGGCCTGGGCATCCAGTTCCTGCGCCATGTGGAGCGCACGCGGATGCTCCTGCACCTGGTGGACCTCTCCGATCCCCTCACGGAGCCCGCCGAGGCCGTCCGCGTCATCGAGGGCGAGCTGGCGGCCTTCAGCCCCGTGCTGGCGGCCAAGCCCCGCTGGCTGGTGGGCACCAAGCTCGACGCCCTCCAGGACGAGGACCGGAAGGCCGCCTTCGCGGCCCTCTGCGCCGAGCGGGGCCAGACGCCCATCTACATCTCCGGCGTCACCGGCGAGGGGCTGCGGGATCTGGCCTTCGCCGTGGACCGCGCCCTCAAGGCGGATCCCCGCGCGGACCTGAGCGGGGAGGCGGGAGCGTGACCACCCGGCGGGTGGGTCTGCTCGGCGGGGCCTTCAATCCCCCCCATGAGGGCCACCTGAAATTGGCGCGCCTCGCCCTGGAGCACCTGGAGCTGGACGAACTGCGCTTCGTCCCCACGGCCCTTTCGCCCCACAAGCCCGATCCCGGCGGACCGGACGGCCCCACCCGCCTTCGCCTCCTCGAGGGCCTGATCGCCGAGGCCGGCGGCCGCTGCCGCGTCGAGCCCCTGGAGCTGGCCCGCGGCGGCACCAGCTACACCGTGGACACCCTGGAGGAGCTGGCCGCCCGCGAGCCCGGCACGGGCTGGATCCTCATCATGGGCAGCGACCAGCTGCCGGGCCTGTCCCACTGGCGGCGGGCCGCGCGGATCTTCCAGCTGGCCTCCGTGGCCATCGCCCCCCGCCCCGGCGCCCAGCTGGACGACCTCTCCGTGCCGGGGCTCCGGCCCGTGGAGCACTGGTCCGGCCGGCCCGGCGAACGGGTCTGGCTTCCCCCCACCGATCTCGACCTGGCCTCCAAGGCCCTCCGGGATCGCCTGGCCTCCGATCCCGCGGCCGATCCCGGGGGCCTCCCCCCCCAAGTTCTGGCTGCCATCCGTTCTGAAAACCTGTATCGTTAGCCTGCTTTGGAGCCCGCATGACCCTTGATTCCCGGCTCGCGGCGGTCGTCGACGCCGCCCGGTCCAAGAAAGCCTCCCGGATCCGCCTCCTGGACGTGACGGGCCTCGCCAGCTTCACCGACACTTTCGCCTTCATGAGCGGCAGCAGCGACCGCCAGAACCGCGCCATCGCCGATTCCGTGGAGGAGGCCCTCAGGCTCACGGGCGAGCGGCCCATCTCCAGCGAGGGCGCCTCGAACGGCACCTGGATCCTGCTGGACTACGGCAGCCTGGTGATCCACGTCATGGACGAGGACACCCGCCGGCATTACAACGTGGAAGGCCTCTGGGGCGCGGGGCGCGAACTGGCGCTGCCCGCCGAGGTCCATCCCGGCTCCGAATCCCGATAGGAGAGCCCCTCCATGCAGAACCACACGAACCCCTTCGAGGCCATGCAGGCCCGCCTGCGGGTGGCCTCGCAGCTCTACGGCCTGGATGACGCGCTCTTCAAGGTCTTCATGGCCCCCAGCCGCTCGATGATCGTGAGCCTGCCGGTGCTCATGGACAACGGCCAGTGGGAGGTCTTCACCGGCTACCGGGTGCAGCACAACATCGCCCGCGGGCCCGCCAAGGGCGGCATCCGCTACGACCTGAACGTCACCCTGGACGAGGTGAAGGCCCTCGCGGCGTGGATGACCTGGAAGTGCGCCGTGGTGGACGTGCCCTTCGGCGGCGGCAAGGGCGGCATCGTGTGCGACCCCTCGCGCCTGAGCCTGGGCGAGAAGGAGCGGCTCACCCGCCGCTACATCGCCGAGATCATGGACATCATCGGCCCCGACCGCGACGTGCCGGCCCCGGACATGGGCACGGACGCCCAGACCATGGCCTGGGTGCTGGACACCTACTCGATGCACGTGCGCCAGACGGAGAACGCGGTCGTCACCGGCAAGCCCCTGGGCCTGGGCGGCAGCCTGGGCCGGACCGAGGCCACGGGCCGCGGCATCCTCATCACCGCCCGGGAGGCCATGCAGCGCCTGGGCAAGCCCCTGGCCGGCGCCACCGTGGCCGTGCAGGGCTTCGGCAACGTGGGCAGCCAGGCCGCGCGCCTCCTGCACGAGGCGGGCGCCCGCGTGGTGGCCGTCAGCGACCTCCAGGGCGCCGTGAAGAACGACCGGGGCCTGGACATCCACGCCCTCCTCAAGCACGTGGCCGAGGCCCGCACGGTGGCCGGCTTCAAGGGCGCCGAGCCCATGGATCCCGCCGCCCTCCTCACCCACGCCGTGGACATCCTCGTGCCCGCCGCCCTGGAGAACCAGATCACCGAGGCCAATGCGGCCCAGGTGCGGGCCAAGGTCATCGTGGAGGGCGCCAACGGCCCCACCACCCCCGAGGCGGATCCCATCCTCCTGGAGCACGGCGTCCTCGTGGTGCCCGACATCCTGGCCAACGTCGGCGGCGTGACCGTCAGCTACTTCGAGTGGGTGCAGAACCGCCAGGGCTTCTACTGGCGCGAGCGCGAGGTCAACGAGCGACTGGTGGACTACATGACCCACGCCTTCCAGGCCACCTTCGCCACCACGGACAAGTACAAGACCAACCCCCGCATCGGCGCCTACATCCTGGCCCTCGACCGCGTGGCCCAGGCCATGAAGTACCGCG
>Ga0208789_1000813_pt1 | contig 23258 bp, 8 predicted proteins | sample Methanotroph_Enr_FD_187368 | JGI IMG/M metagenome (GOLD analysis project Ga0208789, IMG submission 187368) | Enriched soil microbial communities from Old Woman Creek wetland in Ohio, USA - Methanotroph_Enrichment_5 (SPAdes) (version 2) | ecosystem: Environmental > Terrestrial > Soil > Wetlands...
TCGTTAAAAAGATGCCGGTCAGGATCTGGTTGGCCAGCACCAGCAACGCCAGTGAGCCGAAGAAATACCAGAAATTGAAGTTTTTCGGCGCGTAATAATGCGCCATGTGCTCATTCCAGAGCTTGGTTAGCGGAAAACGTTCCAAAAACCATTCGTTACATTCAGTTATGCGGCTACGTTTCATGCGCTTGCTTCCTCTGCGGATTCGCCAATCATCAATTGGGTCTCGGTCATATAGCGGTAAGGTGGGATTTCCAGGTTAGTGGGCGCCGGTACGCCGCGATAAACGCGACCGGCCAAATCGAACCAGGAGCCGTGACAGGGACAGAAAAAACCGCCTTTCCACTTGTCGCCCAAGTCATTGGGCGCTATTTCGGGACGGAACGTGGGCGAGCAGCCCAAATGGGTGCATAAACCCACGGCGACAAAGATTTCCGGTTTAATCGAGCGCACCGGATTCTTGCTGGATTCCGGTTGGATGGATTCCTGGGACAGCGGGTCTCTCAATTCACTGTCCAGGGTTTTTAACGTTTCCAGCACCTCGGGGGGTCTGTTGAGTACCCAGACCGGTTTGCCGCGCCAGGCGACCCTGATTAATTGACCGGGTTCCATCTTGCTGAGGTCAACTTCAACCGGCGCGCTGGCCGCCATCGCCTTGGCGCTGGGTTGCATTTGAGCCAGAAAAGGAACGGCTAAATAGCCCGTGCCGACGGCGCCCACCACGGTCAAAGCCGAGGTTAAAAACTGGCGCTTGGACTGATCGACGCCTTTATTCTTCATTATAGAACTCTCCTGATTAGGTTTGCGCTTCTTAAGGGCGCATTATTTTCTCGCGCCAATATACCATTAGAGCCGACAAGATTTGAAGTGCTTATGGCGCGGGCCTTGGCGATTGTTAGGAATTAAAAACGGCTTGATGGCATCGCGTCATGCCCAAGCCTACTGCTATTGTAACAGATTGATATTTTATGGAATCGGGAGAACGGCGTTAAGTTTTTATGCCCAGGGCCGGCATGGGATGACTTGAAAGCGTACGAGACTGTGAAAGTATTCGTTTTAGAACAAAAGCATTCACCACGAAGGCACGAAGGACACAAAGTTTTTTTTCAGTTTGGCAAACCTTGGATAATTTCTTGGATTAAACCACATCGCTTTGAATCGCCCCATCTTCACCGTGGCAGACCACGGTGAAGATGCCAAGCGATTTTACCGGCTACCCAATAATTTCTCTATATAACGGGCCAAGCCGGTAACATCCGAATATTCGAAAACTATCGTCGGATCAATATCGACGTCGAATCTGTCGGATAATTCTCCGGTGAGAAAAATAACCTTTTCCGAGTCCAATCCCATTTCAGCGAATGACCCGGTTCGTAACATGTCTATCGGGATGGTGTGATCTGTTTCTTTATTGATGTAATCAATAATCACGTCGTCTATGCTTATATCGTTAACCATGGCTCGGATCCTTTTTAGTCGCTTTAACAATCACATACTCGTCGACACCGTAGTGAAACCGCCACAAGCTTGTCCCATCGCCGCTTGCTTCCGCTTTCTTGGCGTCGATGGCTATGTCTTCCGCGCTTTCTCCCCTATAGCGTCTTTTTATATACTGGCTCATGCCAGGGAAAACGCTGTTGGTGATAACCGTAATATCTATATTTTCGAATCCTGTCCGTTCCAATATCCGTTTATATTCCTTGGTGTCGTAAACATTTTGATCGGGCCAGCCTACGCGGCGCCGAGTGAACCAGGACCAAAGTTTAAACCGGCGCTTTTGCCCTTCTTGAAGGATCATATCGGCAAGGACAATGATGCCGTTCGGTTTCAGCACACGGAACGCCTCGTTGAAAAAATCTTCGCGGGTGTTGAACTGAAAAGCCGACTGCATCGCAAGGACGCGGTCAACCGACTCATCGTCAAGAGGCAAATGCACCGCATCACCGAGTTGATATTCCAGCCGGTCGGTCAAGTCTTGGCTTGCCGCTCTCTGTTTGGCGAATTCCACCTGAAACTTGGAGATGTTCAGGCCGGTAATTTTGCCGACGTTGAAGTTCCGCGCCCAGAAAATGTCTTGCTCTCCGAAACCGAATCCGACATCGAGCGTTAGTACGGAGGTATTAAGTTCCGCCGCTTCGCCGACTTTTCTAGCCAACTGTTCGCAGGCCTCGTTATATGACGAGACGCCGTCCCAGTAGCCGCAGTTTTGCCAAATCGGCCCGCTTGCGGCGCTGCTGTTAAACGAGCCTTTGCCCTCAATGACATCGTAGCCGAGATCTTCATAATATTGAGCGGGACTCGACAAGAAAAACTGCTTGATAATCCGTCCGATTAACCGAACATTGACGACGGACTTAATCATCGGCAAGACGCCGGTTTGTTGGTTACTCACTTGGTTTAAAGCATTCATTTATATTCCTATCTGTCAGCAAGATCGTGAAGAGCAAAATGTCGAATAACGGTCGCCACTTGTCCCGTTGTGGATTTTTCGAGAATATCGTAATGTCCGGCGTCGATTTCGACCGCCAGGTGATTCTCGATAAAACGGCAGCCTTGTAAAACCTCGGCATTCGACTTAAACGGGTTCCTGGACGCTTTGATATAAAGCCCCGTTTGAATCGGCTTTGACGGCATGTAAGAAGCCAGCAGATTTATCCGGGTGGCGAAGAACGGATCGTCCTTATTGTCCAGAACGAATTTTATTGCGGCTTCATCGATGTTCAGCCTTGAAGGATCGATGAAATAATTGTCGATTAACACAACCGGCAAACTCTTCCCGGTCAAGGCGGCGAAATGTTCGCTCATGGCGAGAGCCAGATTGCCGCCCAAAGACCAGCCGACCAGGACTGTCGAATGATCTACTGCCCGATGCCAGTCGCCATTGAAATGTTCGGCGATTTGGCCGAGGTTGCTGTCGCCGTATATGTGTTCCGGAATCGAGAGAATCTTGATCGAGAATATTGAAGACACTTCGGCGATGAGATTGTCGTAGACAGTGAAAGACGTCGCATAGGGAATAATGAAGACCAGTGTTTTCGCGCCCGCCTTTTCGGTTACTGTCCGCATCGACAAGGTGTTCCGGTTTTGCCGCCCAAGCGCGAGCAATTCGCTTGGCGTTATTTCAATATTCACTGCCGCAACAGGAATGTTGTAGCCAAATGCGATGTTGGTTTTGCGAAGCAGTTTCAACAGAGAGATCGAATCGACGCCCAGATCATAAAGGCTTGTATTGAAATCGGGAAGTTCCTTGCCGAAAACCGCCGCCCACACGCCATTAAAGAGATTGGCGTCCGCCTGGGACGGTGCCGGGCATGGCAGTTTCGCTTGCGCTTCGGTTCCGTTAACAGCCTGTTTTTTGCCTGTTTGATTATCGGCGAGCAGCTCGATCTCAAACTTATGCGCATCCGCGCCGACACCTGTTTCGATGACTGTCTTAATCGTGTTTTCGAACGCCTTTGCCGAATATCGCCACGATGTAGCTTGAGCCGCCGTTCTCATTTCGATTGGCGCTCGCGATGCAAAAAGGTTGTATATATTGGTGTCGGTGAGCAGGGCTTCCTGCTCGACGTAGACGAAATAGCCCTGTGTTTCAAGCAGGTCGACGACCGTGCGCAACCTGTTGTCCAGATCGTGAACTTCAATAAGCACGTTACCTATAAGCGGCCAGTGTTCCGCTGAAATGCCCTGTAGAACATCCATTTCCGCCTTTTCAACATCGATTTTGAGCAGGTCTATCTTGGCAACGTCGGCGCAAGCGATTTCAGACGAGAGTGTTGCAATTTCGACAAACACGTCGCGTTGAACCAGCTTTTCCTCGATATATTGCCTGAGTTCGCCGTTTTCCTCGGCGTCGCCGTCTTCGAGGCCATGCGTATTCATCAGCGCTTTCACGCTGACGTCGACGTCGTCTTGATTGGTGTACAAACCGGAAATCAGCGTATTGTTTTCGTAGAAAGTCAGCCGTCCGACGCCTTGTTCCCTGGAAAGCGCCTTTTTCGACAGGTTCGCCGGCACCTGATAGGCCGCCAAATTCGCGGATAATTTTGCGGCGATTTCATCGACGGGCTCGTAGGCGAAAAACCGGGCGGACGGGAATTCGTTGTACATATAGAGCGTGAACAAGCCGATATTCGCACCGACATCGAAAATGACCGGGTCTGCCGAAAATTGCAAGTCAATGCGGGACAACAAGTTGTCGGCAAATACCTCGCGGTAGTTAAAGTCGGTTTCCGGCCGATTGATCATGGCCACTTCCATGTCGTTCGGCAAGGTGTGCCTCGTCAGGTCCGGCCTGGCGTCGAAATAAGATAGCTGGGGCAACACTGCCGCTGCCGGAACAATCCTCAAAGTCCGCTTGCCGCCGGCATCGGCAGGCTCAATCGCCGCGGAGGAAATGCCCGGCGCCTTGTTCAGCGCCACCAAAAGCTGCCGGTCAAGTTCATCGATACCGAGAATTTGCTCCATCGCGCTGTCTAACGGACTCTCGGAAAGGAAGCGGAGAACCTGGCCGTAGATCGCCCGCAGTTGTTCGAGTTCGGCAGCGTTCAACACTTTGCGGTTGTAGTCGATTCTCAGGCGGAAGCGGTCGGTTCGCGGGTGAATGCTAAAGCTGCTGACGAAATCGAAATCGGTAAATTCATGAACATCGATGTTTTGGACAATCGCTTCACCGGCGGCGTCTTCGCCGTAAACATGGAAATTGGTAAAGTTGAATACCGTGTTGAGCAGTTTCCAGCCGCCTATATCTCTAGCGATATGGTAGAAAGGATAGCGACGATGGGGCAGATTCTCGACTTCCTGGCCGGCGATGGCTTGGATCAATTCGAGCAGCGATTTGCCCGGCGCCCGCACCACCAGCGGCAAAGTGTTCAGGTGCAAGCCGAGGACGAATTCGTAGTTTGGAAACTCCGGGCGTCCGTCGACAACATAGGCGGTTACAACGTCCTGCCGGCCCAGGAATTTCATTAACACGATGCTGTGCGCCGCGAGCGCGACAGACTTCAATGAAACGCCCAATTGCGTTGCGCGAGACCTCAGCGACCGCTCCAGCTCCGGCGTCACTTCAATATCGATATGGGCGATATCGTCTTGGCTAAATGAGATCCTGTTGTGCCGGTCGGTTCCCAAAAGAGCCGGCTCGACATCGGTCAACGCCGACTGCCAATAGGCCTTCGAGGCTTGCGAAGCCGCGGCCTTGGCCTCAACGGCGACGTAATCGGCAAAGCGGTAGTCGCTACGTTTCCGGGAGATGAAGCGTTTCGCGCCAAGCGATGCGAACAGCTGAAAAATCAGCGAGGCAACGCTCCAGCCGTCGAGAATAAGATGATGAAAGCAAATGACCAGGGCGTTTTGCCGATGATGGGCAACATATTTGAACCGGATCAGGTTTGAGGCGCCGACATCGAAGGGTTCGCGTTTGAGTTCGGCAACGCATTTTTCGAGATAGGCGTCAAAGCTCAAAGCGTCCGGCACCGTGACCGCGTCGAAGTCGGGCTGCACCTCGGACAACACCTTTTGCAACAGCGTTCCGTCCTGGGCCTCGAAAACCCGGCTGCGTAGCGTTTCGTGCTCCTCCGCCATATTTCGGATGAACGCCCCGAGCAGGCCGGGATCGACGGCGCTAGCCAAATGCACGACGAAGACATCGTGATAAATCGCCGCGTTACGATTGAGCAGCGATTGGACGTACATGACCTCTTGCAAGGTCGTCAGAGGATAGACATCGGTGAGCGTTGGCTCTGCTGCAAATTGTTGAGCGTTCGCGCCGAGCGAAAACGGCTTAATCGGCTGTTCGGCCACGCCGCCGGTCTTGTCGAACGAGTTTCGGTCCGAGAGTTGGTTTTTAACAATGCGATCGATCTCGCCAAGCGTCGGAAATTTATAGAGCGCATAGGCATCCAGCGGAATGTCCTGCTTGCGCAGCATGCCGATCAGCCTGAGCGCTTTGATCGAATCGCCGCCGGTCAGGAAAAAGTTCGAACCGGCGCTCCAGGTCTGCCTGTCGCCGAGAACCGATTTCCAGGCGGCCAATAGATCGGGATGGATGTCGAGCGCTTGGTCGGGCGTTTCGGCGGCATTGTTTTGTTGCGCATCGTAATAGCCTGCCAGCAGGGCGGCGCGGTCTAATTTTCCGTTCGACGTCGTCGGCAAACCCGGAACCAGTTGAATGGCCGAAGGCACCATATGCGACGGCAGGTTTTCCATAAGGCTGTCCCGAATGTCGCGCATGATATTTTGCGGCGTTTCGCCGTCTTGCGTTACCACGAAAGAGATAATCAGCGGATCGGCCCGCTTTTGGTCGATCAGCGTCGTCGCTTTTCGGACACAATCGAGCTGCTCGATTGCGCTGTCGATTTCGCCCAATTCCACGCGTTGGCCGCGAATTTTGACTTGGTGATCGATGCGGCCGAGATATTCAACGTCGCCATCGTTGTTCCAGCGTGCGAGATCGCCGGTTTTATACAATCTGCGCAAAGCGTCGCCAAACCCGGCAATACGCGTCTCGACAAATGCCGTCCGGTTTAAATCGTCTCTGCCGAAGTAGCCGGAAGACAGCTGGACGCCCTCAAGATACAGCTCACCGGTCGAGCCGACAGGCGCGGGCGTCATATCCGGGCGAAGAATGTGCAGTTGGGTATTGGCAACGGGTTTGCCGATAGGGAGCGTCGTCCGGCTGCCATCGATAGGACGGCAGGCGTAATAGCTCACGTCGATGGCGGCCTCGGTCGGGCCGTAGAGGTTATGCAATTGCACCTTCGGATACAGGGCGAAGAACTTCTTGACCAGGCCAGGCAGGAGCGCTTCGCCGCTGCAAAATACGCATTTGAGCGAGGTATCGTTGTTCGGCGCATCGACATAGTCGAGATAAACCTCAAGCATCGGCGGCACGAAATGGAGATGAGTGATGCGTTCCTCGTTAATGGTCTTGATGATGTATTCGGGATTCTTGTGTCCTTCCGGCTCCGCGACGACCAAGGTCGCGCCGAACATCAGCGGCCAGAAAAATTCCCAGATCGAAACGTCGAAACTATAGGGCGTTTTTTGTAACACATGGTCGCCTTTGACCAGGCGGTACTCCGCCTGCATCCACATCAGGCGGTTGAGTATCGCCTGATGTTGAATGACCGCGCCCTTGGGAACCCCGGTCGATCCCGATGTGTAGAGCATGTAGGCAGGAGCCGAAGGCATTATGCGGTCGACAGCTTCCGGCGCGAAAGCGGAGGCGGTAAGCTCGGCAATATCGACGGGAATGCGTTGACATGCCTGCAAGGCTTCAACATGCTGTAAGTCGATGCCGGTCACAATCGTCGAAAGTCCCGCGTCCGCAATCATCTGCACCAGACGGCGGGTCGGATAGGACGAATCGAGCGGGACAAAAGCCGCGCCTGCGCGGAGAATCGCCACCAGACTCACCATCATCTCCAGCGAACGTTCGCAACAAAGCCCTACGAAAGCGCCGTTTGTTACGCCCGCTTGGATTAGCCGGCTCGCGAGCCGTTGCGAAAGTTCGTCCAGCTCCGCATAGCTGAGTGAATGGCCGTTGAATTTCAGCGCAACGGCGGACGGAAAATCGCGGCAGGTCCGAACAATGAGCTCGACGATGCTTGCAGCGTCGCCATAGTCCACCTGGGTGGCGTTGGCTGCGTCGATCAAGGCGCGGTCGTCCGAAGAGATGACCGGCAACGCTTTTATAGACTGGGCGCCGGCTTTGGCGACGCTATCCAGGATTTCCAGGAAGAAGCCATGCCAGCGCTCGATATACGGCTTGCTTCTTTCATCGAATGTCCAGGCGGCGCTATATTCATCGCGCAGCTCGGTCACGGTCAGCATCAGGTTGCAGAAGCCGCCAACCTGGTCGATGGCGACCGAGTCGAGCAGGTTGTTAATGCCGTCGAAATTAGGCAAGGAATTCCAATTCAGGAAGGCAGGAAATTCGCGCCCGGCGACATCGTTAAATTTATGTCTAACCGACGCGATGATGTCGGAGTATGGAACCTTGTCGAGGTCGAGGATTTCAAGAACCCGTTGTTTTAGGGTAAAAAACAATTGGTGCGTATCGTGGATGGCGTCAAAATCCAAAATGATCGGCAGCGGGTTGACGAAATAGCCGATGGTATCGCGCTCATCGGCTTCCCGGCCGAAAGTGGGGGTGCATACGGAAATACTATCGGAGCCGGAAATGTTGCGCAGCAACAGGAAATAGGCGGACAGAACGACAATGAACGGCGAAACGCCCGCTTCACGGGCGGTTTGATCGACTCTGTTTTTGAGTCCGGGCGCAAAGACAAAATGCGACGATTCGCCATGCGCCGCCGGGCCGCTCTGCGTGTGTTCCGGCAGAGTGTAGGGGCGGTAATGATCGGCAATTTGCCGCTCCCAATAGCGTATTTGCTCTTGCGGTTCGGCACTGATAAATTTCGATCTAACATGACGAATGAACATATCCTCGTCTTGACTGTCGCCCGGCACGATTGCGCCGTCTTCGGCGAGAGCGCTGACAAGATCGCGAATAATCAGGCCTATCGACCAAAAATCGACGTTCAGGTGATGAATGACAAAGGTGCAGAACTGCGCCTCGCCGCTGCCTGTTGAGACGGCGTCAAGCGCCACTCGCAGCAGAGCGCCTTCGCTCAGGCTGAACGGCAAGGTCTTGAACGCTTCGATATCCGTTGCAAATTGCGCCTCGGAGGAAAAACTGCGCGCTTCGAAGTTAACCGCATCCGCGGCAATGCCGACTTTCTGATAGCCGTTTTGCCCCGACCATTCATATATCCGCGCCAGGGACGGATGCCGCGCTATCAGTCCGGTCAAGACCGAGCCGAAGCGTGCATGGCTTACCGGCTGCGGTAGTTTTAGGGTTAGCGCGACATTGTAACTGCTGTCGTTCGGGTAGAGCGACTGATGCAAAAGTAACGCGCGTTGGTTTTCCGTTACCGGATACCATGCGCTGTTCGCATCATGATCCGACAACTGTTGCAGTAACTCCGGCTTACGCGACGCCAACTCTTGCATCAGTTCGTCGGTTTGTACGCCGGGGCGAATACGATAGTTGATCCGGCCTTGCTCAAGCCACAGATCCACGCCGCGATATAGATAATCCGCTATCATTTTATGCACTTAGAGCACTCCTTCAACAAAATGTTCGACCGTTTTTTGCGATTCTTCGATCAAAAGACCGCATATCTTGGCGGCAAGTTCGTCTATCGACAGGTTGTCCATGAATATCTTGGCGGAGATGTCGATGTTGTACGCCGCCTTCAAGCGGCTCTTCAGCTCGATGGCCACTAGCGAGTCCAGCCCTACATCGTGAACCCGGTCGTCGCTACGAATAAGATCCTGGTGAATATTCAACGACGCGCCGATCAGGCGTTGCAGATAAACCGTGACCTGCGCGCGCCGCTCTTTTTTGTCGAGCTTCAATAATTCCGGGAGCGCCAAGAACTCGATCTGGACAAGATTGCCGGCGTCGCGCTCGGCATCCTTATTTTTCGGGAAATCCAGTTCGCGAACGACGAAGATCGGGCCGGTTTTGTCGGAAAATTTTTGCCAATCGACGTCAAGCGGCGCGAAATACCCGCTTTCCGCGTTAAGCAGTTGATGGGTAATATTCCGTCCGAACTCGGCGGAGAAGCCGTTTATTCCCCAGGTCTTCGCTTTGCCGAAGCCTTCATCGCGCGCTGCGGCGCCGATCTCGTCCCATGGCCCCCAGGCAATACTGGTGGCGTCGATTTGATTCTGCGTCAGCGACTGGACAAGTTCTTCAAGCAACGCGTTAGCCAGCGCGTGGTTTAATTGTCCGGGCGAACCGAACAACGCCGCGGCGGAGGAATAGGCGACAAAGCGCCGGAGGTCATGGCTTTTGAGCGCATTCAACACGTTGAACGCGCCCAGCACTTTGGTCTCGACAACCTTTTCCAGGCTGTCTTTATCGAGGTCTTCGATCAAACGATTGTCAAGGACGCCGGCAAGATGGAAAACGCAGTCGACCGCATAACCGTCTTTTTCGATTGCGCCGACGCAGTCCAGCACGGCGCGTTCATCGCGCACGTCGCAAGCGTGGCCGACAACCGTAACCTGGTTTTCTTGCGCCAAAGCGCGCCAGTTATGAGCGTTAGCGTCAGGCGCGGTACGCGCCAGCAAATCGATCCGCTTTGCGCCGCGATTAATCAGCCACTCGATAACGCTGTCGGCCAAAGGAGAGCTGCCGCCGGTGATGAGATAGGATTTGCCGCTCGCCGGCCGAAACTCGGAGCTTGACGGCGCATTGGCTTGGGCATGGCGAATTTTGCGCACATATCGCGTGCTTTGGCTATAAACGACACAAGGATCATTGCTTGCTGCGAGATATTCATCCGCGCATTGCGCAACCTCTTCGCTTTGAATAAAGCGAATTGCCGATGACAGGGTTTCGAACGACAGCGTTTTCAGCGCGGCGCACTCGAATGAGGCGTTCGGAACGCCGGTCGACCGATCCTTCGCGGCGCTTATATAAGTAAAGCTGCAACCGAATCGATTGATGGCGAACTTGACTGCTTTGACCAGCGCCAGGATTTCGGGGAGTTCTTTTTTGAAAGGACCGTAGTTATGTTCTTTCAATGACGGTTGGCGATCAAGGGCAGACAAATAAACCAGCGATACCTGCCGACCGCTCGCCGTTGCTTCGCCGATAACATCGGTCAATTTTTGCGCGAAACTGTCATCGTTAGGCGCAACGGCAAAAATCGCCGTCTCGCTAAGGCCTTTGTTATGGAGGCGTTTTTCAAATTGCGCCGCTTCACTGGGGTTTCCGCTGAGGATAATGCACACTTCGTCCTTCTTGCCGGAGGCGATTTCTTTGGTCGCGATATAGACGACCTGCGGAAGCTTCTGTTCCTGTTCGGCGAGCTCGGCGACTGAATAGCCGCATGCTTCAAGGAGTTGCCGCCACTGCTCCGCTTCGAGCAGCGCATATTTCGCGGCCAGGCGCTCATCGTTGAAATGCCACCAGCCGTCGGTGAGGCCGAAGGTGACGTCCAGCCATGCCTGCTTGCCGTTGCCTTCCAGCAACAACAACTTGCCGCCCAGCTTGAGCAGCGAATTGGCTCGATGAACCGCCATCTTCACGTTTTTGGTCGCGTGCAGAACATTCGCCGCTATCACAATATCGTAATGCGCGGTGCTGAATCCTTGAGCGCTAATATCCTGCTCAATGTCGAGGACACTGAAGTCGAAATTATCGCCCTGAAAGCGCTCCCGCGCTTTTTTTACAAAGGCCGGAGAAATGTCGGTAAAGTGGTATTTGAAATGCCTGCCGGTCAGCGCGCTTAACAGATAGGCGGTGGTGCCGCCCGTGCCGCCGCCGATTTCGAGAATTCTAATGGGCGCGCTGTTATCCCGTTTCGCTATGCAAGCCAGCAACGAGTTGGCAATCTGCCGGTTGATGGTCGCTGCGGAAGCCGAGTCTCGATACAGCCGCTCAACGATGGCGGTATCGCCTTCGGGGAACAACACGCTTACCCCGGAATGCTCGCCGGTCAACACCCCGGCGACTTTTTCGCAGGACAGCTCCAACAGGCCGAGTTCCGGCCTCAGGTCGGGGAATTTCGCTTTGAGCGCCAAGAAGATTTGCCGAGGATCCGAACTGCCAATACCCGCGCAAATGGCATCCACTTGGCTGTCGTCCGCTGTTTGGCCGGCTTCGATTTCCAGCAAGCGCTCCCTAAGCCAGGGAATCGTCGGTGCTAAATCGGCACAGTCGGCAAGCTTGGCGTTAGCGGCTCGGGCAATATGAAAGGCAATGCGTTCGAGAGTGGCGTGCTCGTTTTGCACTTTATCAAGCTGATCCTCGGGGAGGGCGCAACGTACTAGGTCATCGGGCGAACATTCGCCGGTAACCGGATCGCTGGCTTCGAATGCGTAGTTATAGAGCAAGTTGCCGAGCTCAGTGTGTTGGCTGCGCCGCAATAGCCGTTGCTCGTCGATCTTCTTGACCGTCAAGCCATCGACCTTGATGACGATCTTGCCGTGCCTATCGACCAGCACGGCATTGCCGGTAATCATGGAGCCGTTGGTATTGCTTTGTTCTTCGACATCGGCATAGCAGGTGAAGCAATCGCCGGCGATCTCGTCGACAACGGTTACGCCTCGGACAGAGAAGGGCACGAAAGTCTTTTTCTCCGACATGCCTACTAGAGGAATCGCGCCGATGACCTGAAAGCAACTGTCAAGCAAGCCCGGATCTATTTTAAACGGCGAGTCCTTCAGCTTGGCGTCGCGGCTAAAGTCGGCGATTGCATATTTACCGTCGACCTCGATTTTCCGGCACCAAGTGAATGACGGTCCAAGGTTAAGCTGCGCCATTTTTGCAAATTGCTCATAAAACTGCGCTGCATCGAATGTTTTGGCGGTTTTGGCAATGCCTTGAGTCACGCCGGCTGCGAGTTGTTCAAGCCGAGGGATATTCGGCGTTGACGAGATTTCTCCCAGGGAATGGGTGACGACATTGTCGAAGCCGGACGAAGTCTTGACGAAACTGACCGTGGTGAATTCGAGCTTGTCGCCATTGGCTTGGAATACGGCCTGGAATACCTTGTTGTCGCCCTCTTTGCAGACTGCGGCTTCGGTAAAATGAATATTGCTTAGCGAATAGCTGTCTTGCTTGCCGTAGCATCCCTTGACGGCGTCAAGGGCGTAGATACAGTGCATCGCGCCGGGCGCAAGATACTCGCCGAAGACCACATGGTCGTACAGATAGGGATGGGTTTTCAGTGACAGCATATGCTCGGCAATCTTCGTATCCGAATAAGGCGAAGCGCTGTAATGAATTGGGCTGCTTGCGGCATCGCCTGAGTGGAAAGCGCCGGTCCCAGCTTGCGGTAGATGCTTTTCTTCGTCGAAACAATAGGTCGGCAGGGGATTGACCCGCGATGGACCCGGCCGGTTTCGATAGAGCAGCGACCAGTCGATATTAGCGCCGTTCTCGAACAAGTGTCCCAAAGCAACAGCGAAACTGTTGCCGCCCGGTTGATCGCCGGGTTTTTCCCAGCTGACAAAACGATGGGCGGATTTATTCCGGACCGTTCTGGCGATACAGGCGGTAAACGTGGCATTGGCGCCTATCTCGACGAAAACGCGGTCGCCGGTTTGTTCGAGATGCAGAACCGCGCTAACGAAATCGACTGGATTGAGCATTTGCCTGATCCAGTAATCGGGATCGGATAATGCGCTGCGTTCGGTTTTGCCGGTCAAGGTGGAAACGATTTCGATAGCCGATGGCGCTGAAGGTTTCGACGCAACGTAAGCTCCGAAATCCCTGGCGGCTTCAGTCATAAACCTGGAATGAAAGGCAAAGCGGACGGGAAGCTCGATGCTGAGGAGGCCTTGTTGGCTTATATAGTCATGGAAGCGCTCGACATCTTGCTGGGTTCCGCTGATCACCGTTTGTTTCGGATCGTTGATGGCGGCAATCTCTACCGGCAAGCCACTAGCCTCGATATAGCTTGCGACTTCGTCCGCCGAGGTACGAATCGACAACATCCGGCCGGCGGGACTCCGTTCCATCAACTTCCCGCGTTCAACGACAATATCGCAAGCGTCATCGATTTCCCACATGCCGGCCAGGGCGCAAGCCGTCACTTCGCCGACACTGTGTCCGAGCGCATAGTCAGGCGTGACGCCCAGGCGTATCAGCATTTTGCCAAGGGCATAACCGACCGCGAACAGGGAGCATTGGGTCAGTAGCGTACTTTCGTTTAAATGGCTCTCGTCCCCGTCCCAGATGATTTTTTTCAAATCGCGTTCGAGTCGCCGGCTCAAATGGCTGACCACGGTATCGAATTCTTCCGCAAAAATGTCGTTGCTCCGGTAGAGCGCTTTACCCATGCCGGGATATTGCGAACCTTGTCCCGGAAAAACGAAAACCATGCTGTGCTTTTTTGCCACGGAACTTTCTTTTCCGAGAAATGCGTTCAGCTCATGCAGCAATGTTGATCGTGTCGAGCTGTCGAAGGCCTTCCGGTGTTTTAATTGCGTCCGGCCGACATTGAGCGCGTATTCGATCCCGCTTAGGCTCGCGCCCGGATTATTCTCCATGAACACCTGAATGGCGCGGCTGAGTTTAGTTAACGACGGTAGCGTATGTCCCGAGATTGTGGTTACGCCGACGCTCTCATTAAGTGCAGCGGTCTGTTCCGGCGCAACGTAGCTGCCGACAATCATCGATGCGTTGGTGCCGCTGAAGCCGAAGGAATTGATGGCGGCGACTAAGGGCTTGTCGCCGGAAAAGTCGACGAATTTCCGTGGAATTTCAACCGGCGTGTCGAACGCTTGAATAGCCGGGTTAATTTCGTTTAATCCGAATTGCGGAGGAAGCTTGCGCGATTTGAATACGGCCAGGGTTTTTAGCAAGCTGACGATGCCGGCCGCCGCTTCGGCATGGCCGAACTGCGATTTCAGCGACGTTACGTACAGCGGCTGAGAGCGCTCGCGGTTTTCGGCGCCGCTGTCGAAGACATTGCAAATCGCCTCAAATTCAATGGGGTCGCCAAGGCTGGTGCCGGTGCCATGCGCCTCGATCCAGTCGATGTCGCCGGCATATTTTCCTGCATCGGCGAGCGCTTGAGACATGGCGCGTTGCTGCGCGTTTCCGCTCGGAACCGTCAGCCCGGCGCTGGTCGCATTGTGATTGCAGGCGGAACTCAGGATCACACCCAAAATCTCGTCGCCGTCGTTCTCGGCGTCGCTCAGGCGTTTGAGTAAAACCAAACCGGCGGCTTCCGAGCGGACATAGCCGTTTGCCTCACGGTCGAAAACCCGGCAGGCGCCATCCGCGGACAGCATGCCGATATTTGTTAGCGTCTTGTTGCGTTTGCCGTCCAGCATCACGTTGATGCCGCCGGCGATTGCCATGTCGCATCTTCCGCCGCGTAATGCTTGTACCGCAAGATCAATGGCAACCAACGAGGAAGAGCAGGCGGTGTCAACGACGAGCGCAGGCCCGGACAAATTAAAACAGTAGTTGACCCGGCCGGCAATGACGTTGATTGCATTGCCGGTCGGCAAATAAACTTCGTCCTGCGGCGAAAATTTTCCCTGCACGTTTGCAAAATAGCTGTTATCGCAAACGCCGATGAAAACGCCGGTCATCGATGCCGCGTAATGTCTTCGGGAAAGGCCGGCGTTTTCGAAAAGCTCCCAGGTGAGCTTTAGCGCAAGCCGTTGCTGCGGTTCGATTGCTGCCGCTTCGCGCGGCGATATGCCGAACAGGAGCGGATCGAAGTCGAATAAATCCTCGATAAGGCCGCCGTTGACCCTCGAAGAATCCCGGTAATCCCGTTTATAAAGACAGCTCGGAAGCGGTTGTAAAATTTGCTTTTGCGACAATAGCGCCGTATTCAAATCGGCTAACGATGAGATGTCCCCAGCCATACGGCAGGCTGTTGAGACAATGGCAATCGGCTCATCAAATGTACAGCGAGCTTGAGAGGGCGCAGCTACGTCGACGGCATTGAAGAACATGTTGTTCATTGCTTTCCTTAATTTACAAAAAATAGTGGGTAGGGTTTGTCAGGGCGGCTGGAGCGAAATGTCCGTTGCCGCTGGTGCGGAATTCAGGTTTTGCTAACCTCCACAATGTGGCTCGAAAGCAGGTCGATCGTTGGTGCGTTGAAGATATTGTTGGCGCTCAAGTCGATGCCGAATTCGACGCCTAATGCGGTTTTCAGATCCAATATTGCCAGGGAGTTGAGGCCAAGATTGTAAAAGCCCTCGGTCAGGTCGGAGGGCAGGTTCAAATCGATTTTTTCGCGGAGGCTTATAAAGTCCACGATAAAGTTGACCACTTCGGATTTTGTCAGATCGAGGCGTATGGACTTTTGCGACGATGCCGTATCTTGCCGATGCTTTCCTTCAAGGATTTCAGCGAACAGACTTTCGGCGCGAGTCAGGCTGTTCGCTACGCGTTCAGGTGTTAGCTTGGCGATCAGGTAATTATCCGCCGGGGCGTCGAGTGCGCGCTCGATTGCCTGAAACGCGCTTTCTGGATCATGGGCATACAGGCCGATTTTCTCCAGGATTGACGGATCGCCGACCTGCGTCAACATGCCGCTGCCTTGCCAGACGCCCCAGAGATGACAGACGAATTTAAACGGTTCCGCTCGCGATTGCCCGTCCGGCAGCAGTGTCAAGCCTTTAAGAAAGCCGTTGGCCATTGCGTAGGGCGCGTGATTGGCAAGACCCCATAACGATGAGATGGAAGAAAAGAGATAGGCGGCGGCAAGCCGTTCCGAGAGTTGCGAGGTCAGATTCATGAAGCCCTGCGCCTTGCCCGACCATACCGTATCAAAGCTGGCCCTGGTCAGTTCGGCGATGCTTTTCTCTTCGCCCATCGTTCCTGCGGCGTGCAGAAGAATATACTTTAGATTCCGGTCCAGCTCGGCGGTAAGTGTGTCTTGCACGGCGGCAAGATCGCAAACGTCACATTGCCGATATGTTGCGCTAACGCCGGTTTCCTGCATCTGTGAGAGGAGGGCATTCATTTGCTGGTCCGGCGGTCGACGTCCCAGCAGCAGCATATGCGCAGGCTTGCGACCGGCCAAGTGCTTGGCAAGGCCGAGGCCAATCGCCGAAGTCGCACCCGAAATAATGATGCCGCTTTGTTGCGGAAGCGAGTGCTCAACAATAGCTTCGGATATTTGCTGTAGCCGCTTTACGGCGATGGTTCCACTGTCTATTTTTGCGTAAAGCTCGCGCGGATAATCCTTGTGCGCAAGTGCGCGGGCAAGCGCCAACCAATTTTCAGAATGGCTAAAGTTGTTTATGGAAACCGCCGATCCGCAGCGTATCGGCGATTCGAGCGCCAGCGTCGCCATGAATCCGCCGACACTCGCATACAACGCTTCGCCGGCGTTTGAAGCGACGTCGACGGCACAATGAAATTCAATTTCATCGGCAAGCGGTAGCTTGGATACTGCTTGATAGAGCGAAATCAGGTTCCAGCAGGCATCGCCGACCCTGCCGTTGTCGTTCTGGGAGAGACAAACGACGATCCGCTTGAGCGGTGCTTTTAGGCTCAAGGCGCGTTGGAAATCCTCGGTCGCCAGAACTTCCCAATCGGCAAGCTCGGTACGCGTGCGAATCGCTTGTTCTACTTGCTGGAGCAGCGCTTTCTCGCATAGCAAAACGCATGAACTTTCGACTGCCTGAAGCTCGGAAGACGATATAAATAGCCTCCACTTTTCCCGGTATTTCGGCAAATGAGCATGCGTCGGCTTCTTAACATCCGCTGGCGCGGGCCTTTCCAGGCCATGAAAATGCTGCCGCCTGTCGAAAGGATAGAGCGGCAATATTTTTTCTTTGGGGACTCCAAGGACAAGACGCGGCAGGGTTTCGATGATGCCTTGGCTATAGAGAAGACCCAAGGTAATCAAGGTGTTTTGGTATTTGTCCCGGCCGTAACAATTGTCAAAGCGAGCGTTGCCCAAGCGTAGTTCATCAGAGACCTGTAGCAACAGAACGCTTTCTTCCTCATTGACCGCGGCGTCCTGAATTCCCCGCGCGTTGTCCACGCTTTTGAAAAAACAATGGCGCGTTTCGGTTGCCGTTATGTCTTGCCATTCATGCGGGGAGAGGCCGCCAAGCGGTATCCTGATGCGTTGTTTAAGCAGCAGATATAATAAAAAATAGGCCGATAATGAAAACTTTCCCTGGAATTTGCCGTTTTCGGAACCGGTAGCGTCCTCAGGATAGGCCATTTCCCGAAACGCGTCATAGTCGGTATAAAGAGAGAACAACGCCGTAGTAGAGTTGCCTGGGCGGCAGCAGACATGAATCGCTTGAGGCAATTGCTTAGGGTCATTGCTTTCCCGCAGCAGTGTTTTTCTTGCGTTTTGCAGGCCAGCCCGAATTCCTTCGAGATCATTGGCGAGCATCACGGTTCGCGTGTCGAGATGTTCAAGGAACTGATTTTCCCGCACCAGGGAAACCAGGCTGATGTTTCTATCCGGACGATCTTTCCGCAGTACCCGGTCGACAGCGTCCAGCCGCGCCAATAGCTGCTGCTTGGTTTTTCCCGACACGCCGAAAAGCAAGGGGCCGGGCATTTGCGCCGGTTTATCTTTGCTCATATCGCGTCTTGGGACTTCCATCAGGACATGGGCATTGGTGCCGCCAAAACCAAATGAGCTTACGCCAAGCAGAGCCGATGGCGATTTTTCAAGTTCAACTGCCACGTTGTCCAGTAGAATTTGCTCACTATAGGGCTTTAGCAGCGGATTCAAGGTTTCGAAATTGCATTGCGGCGGAATGATGCCGTTTTTTCCGACCAGAATCGTTTTGATGAAGCCTGCAACGCCGGCCGCAGCTTCCAGGTGGCCGATATTGCTCTTGACCGACCTGACATGAACCGGGCGAAATCCGTATTCCTTGATCTTACCGGCGAGCGCCTTGATTTCGATCGGGTCGCCGAGCTTTGTGCCGGTGCCATGCGCTTCGACATAGACGACGCCATCGCTGTGCGAGCCGAGATTGCGCCAACATGAACCGATCAACTCCGCTTGTGCGACTGGATTCGGCGCGGTGATGCCGTTCGAAAAACCGTTATGATTCACCGCCGCCGCTTTGATAATCGCATGAATGTTATCGCCGTCCCGAACGGCATCTTCGAAGCGCTTGAGCAAGACCAAGCCGCAACCTTCTCCGCGCACATAGCCATTGGCGCGGGCATCGAATGGCCGGCATTGGGCATCAGCCGACAACATTTTCGCGTTCATGAAGGCAATGCTGGAAAGATGGCTCAAAATCAGGTTCACGCCTCCGGCTACGGCGAGGTCGGTTTGGCCTAGCTGTAAAGCTTCGCAGGCATTGTCGATTGCGACGAGCGACGAGGAGCAGGCCGTATCGACTGCCAAAGCCGGCCCTCTCCAATTGTAGAAATAGGCAATCCTGCCGACCGTAGTGCTGGCGGAGTTGCCGACCGCATGGTGTATGTCGATGCGGCTATCGTTATCAAGATTGAGAATAATATCCTGCAAATAATCGGAACTGCTTATTCCGACGAATAAGCCTACTTTGGCGCCGTCAAGTTCTCGCGGTGCAATGAAGGATTCTTCTAACAGCCGCCAACTCGTTTCGAGGAGCAGGCGCGCTTGAGGATCCAAGGCTTCGGCCTCGCGGCCGGAAATTTTGAAAAATTGATTGTCGAATGTGTAAGGGGCGTCGATGAGACCTGCTGTTGAGGCCGCTTCGAGGTCTATACCCTGTGCCTGGCAGGCAGCCGACATTTTTTTATAGAAAGGCCGGTCGTGAAATTTTGCGAAGCCGGTTCGTCCGTTTTTAATAAGGTTCCAGTATTCGCCGACATTGTTTGCGCCGGGAAACTTGCAATGCATGCCGATGACGGCGATGTCGGATCGTTCTTTAAGTAGCCTTATCGCCACTGCAATTCCTCGTTTTGTTAATTATGAGACGTGTTTGGAAAAAGCTTTGCGTATGGGGCAAAGCTTTTCGTTTTTTATTAAACCTGAAAAGAGCAGTTGAGCCACGGATAGGCGCGGATATTCACAGATGAACAACGGGTTACATCAATTCTCTACGACACCCTTGAGGTGAACCGCTAAGCTCGCGTAACAAAATGCTTTATCTGCGTTTATCCGTGTAAATCCGTGGCTAACCGATTTTTTAGGTTAAAGAGAGTGATTTGGGCTATGAGCCTAACTTGCTGCCCCAATTGAGCTTGAGAAACCGTTTCCGTCCGCCAAGCTTTTCCTGCTTGTAATGGCTATAGTCAGGCGATACCCGGCCCCAAATGCGATCGAGATAGGGCAGGATTCCGGAGATATTGCCGCGTGCATCGAGATGATGATAGTAGTGGTAATCGCCGCCCTCATAGAGAGGCACCAAGCGAACCGGATCCCACGGGAAAGAATAGCCGCAATGGCCGACGACGGATTGCCAAATGCGGATGGTGAGCCATATCCAAATGACGTGGATATGCGCGCCCATCAGCAAAGGCGCCACCTGGCCCGTCGACATAAGCATCAGGAATTCAGCCCAGTGAAAATAGGAATTATCCATGGCGCTGGGATGTGAAACCCGGTGATGTATCGAGTGAACATTTTTTAATAACCAGCCCGAATGAAGCGAGCGATGCACCCAATAGGTCAGAAAGTCGTCGACGTATAAGAAGATCAAAATCTGGACGATGATTAAATACCAAGGCGGCAGTGGGCCTGCATGGACGCCGAACTGGCGAACGAGCGGCCACATGACGCATAGAATGCCGAGTAGCAGCAGATTGTGCTTAAATAGTTTAGTCAACGACTGCCAGAAGTATTCCATTACATTTATCTTCCGATTCGGCACGCGGTACTTTCCGGCCCAGCCGGGGTCATAATAGGCCAGCGCAGTTAAAGGTAGCGCGAACAGCAGATACAGAAATACGCCAAAAAGGGTCGTGTAAATCGGAAAAAGAAAAAACATGGGGTCTTGATATGATGCGATAAGGTATTCTTTCATGCTATGCCTCTGTTATTGTGCAAGAGTAACTTTCAAGTTCGTTCGACAAGAACAAGTCCCTGCATGCCGAACGTTGCGGTTTTCCGCTAGACGTCTTTGGCAGCTTGTTCGGTTTAAATAGGACAATTTCATCAACAGCTATTTTCAGTGCGTCAATGACTGTTTTGCGAATCTTCGATTTTAGCGCGTCGATCTGTGCAAGCGACGCTTGCGCAAAGCCTGCTTCGACCGCGACGACGACCTTTTCCCGCTCGCCATCCTTGATGCCGAATGCGATCACGCTGTTCGGCTTGTTATTGGAAATGACCTGGCCCACGACATCTTCAATGTCGCTTGGGTAAATGTTTCGTCCGCGGATATTAATGATGTCATTTTTGCGTCCGAGGACAAAAAGCAGGCCGTCTTCGATAAAGCCTAAGTCGCCCGTTTTAAAAAATGTGCGATTCTCAAGCGTCACATGGGTATCGATCAACGACTCGGACTGGCCAAGGTATCCGGAAAATAATCCCCCCCCGCCAACCAAAATTTCGCCGACGGTGCCATCCGGCATCGGACGGCCCGTAGTCGGGTCGGTGATGCGAACGGGCGCATCTTCATTTACATAGCCTGACGACACCACGGAAACCATCTGGCTGGGGTCTCCATGAAGCGCGATTTCTTTGGATCGATAACCTCCGCCGGCTTCGCCCGATGCTACAAGTAAAGTTGCTTCCGCCAAGCCATAGCACGGTAATACCATGCTCTTGTTGAAACCGGCGGGAGTGAGCATTGCGACAAACGCGTCGAGGGTTTTTTTTGAGATGGGTTCGGCGCCGTTGACCGCAACACGCCAATGGCTAAGGTCGAGATTAGCGACATCGCTCTCCGTGACGCGGCTGCCGATCAGGTGGTATGCGAAGTTTGGCGCGCCTGAAATGGTCGCCTTATAATGGCTCATCGCCGTCAGCCATCGCAACGGTTTCTGGATAAAGCCAAAAGGATCCATGCAGATCAGATCCATCCCATATCTCAGTTGCGTGAAAACAAAACCAACTAAGCCGAAGTCATGAAACATCGGCAGCCAACTCATGAAGATATCGCTGTCCCTAAAGCGGAATTTCTTAGCGATAAGATCGACATTGAATTTCAAATTTTCTTTTGAAATTTGGACGCCTTTCGGCGCCGACGTCGACCCTGACGTATATTGAATGAAAGCCATCTCGGTGTTCGAAGCCGGCGCTTTGCCGATACGGTTGAATTCTCCCGCTTTGAGGGCATTCACCGTCGCGACTTGACCTACGTACGCGCAATCAAGCATTTGAGCAAGGCTTGTATTGTCAACGAGCGTTGCACATACGTCTGCGTCTCTGGCTATGTACATCAGCCGCTCTTTTTGGGAGCTTGATCGCGCCATGCTCACCGGAACCGGCACGACGTTGGCGATTAAGCAAGCTGCCATGATTTCTATAAACTCTATGCCGTTGTGCAGGCATAGAAGAATCCGCCGTCCGGACCAACCCAATCGGTGCATTTCTTCCGCAAGAACGGCAGCTTCATCAAAGACTTCGCTATAGGATTTCTTTTTGACGAGTTCACCACGCCTGTCGAGTTCCGAAATAAAGGTTGTCGCCCCTTGATGAACCCTGTTTGGGGCAAAAAAGCTATCAGAATGCAATATGTTCCTCATTATGCTGCGAGGTTGGTGGGCGACAGGGGAGAGTTTATTTGTCATTTCGCCACGGAAAGGGGAAGCGTCGTGGTTCAGTGGCGACGCGGTTGAATCTGGTGAGGCTAAAATATTTGTCGCGTAGCGTTCCAGTTTTGTGCTCAACACATAACTCCTTTAATGAATAATTTATATAACAATTTTTATTACCGTCAATGGCAACCAATAAAGATGCATAAAAACTGGAACCTTAGGCGGTAAACCTACGTTCTAGATAATTACATTATACGCAATAGTTATAGGGCATTTCTAATGGTAATTCGCTTTTTTGTGACGAAGTTATAGTGTCAATATGGGGTTAATTTACTAGTCCTGCTTGAATCCTGGGTTTGGTCAGGTTCATTGTGGGCAATATCATTCGAGACAATGAGGCATCAAAACATAGTTTGTGTTTTCGTAAAATGCGAGACGCTATCAATGGTTTAAACTAGAACCAATTTGGCGCGATTGTCCTGCGTGGCTCAAGAATTAAGGATCTTACCAGCCTTAAATAGCATGTCATGCCGGGCAGCAGCCCCCCCTTATTATTTGTTGTTTATCAAAACCTTGGGAATTTATGCGCTATTTTTTAAGTGTTTTTTCCACTTGTGGCATATTGATTCTAAATATTTTTATTTTAATGAGGTGACCCTGGCCGGTATGGAGTTACTCCGGGCAGGACAGCCCGGAGTCGTCCGTTAGACCGCGTAGCGAATTTCTGCCGGAATGACGTATCGGGCAAATTGATATGCGTTGAGATTAATGTACATCTTTCCAATATTCCTTGTTCAGTAGATAAGCCAAGACTAAAAACATCAAAATGAAAAACAAGACATATTTCCCGAGCCGTTGTCTTTCCAACTGCACCGGTTCGCCGACATACACCAGGAAATTAACCAGGTCGTTGACGAAAATATCGAATTCCCCCTCGGACAAGGCGCCCGGCTCTTCAAGGATTAACTTGGTATATTCCTCTCCCCAAATCGTTTTTTTATGTTCCGCCTGCTGCTCGCCTTGCAACTGCCAGAGCGGGTTAGGCATCGCGGTATCCTTGAAGATCAGGTTATTGACCCCGCGAGGGCTT
>Ga0208789_1000814_pt1 | contig 23211 bp, 24 predicted proteins | sample Methanotroph_Enr_FD_187368 | JGI IMG/M metagenome (GOLD analysis project Ga0208789, IMG submission 187368) | Enriched soil microbial communities from Old Woman Creek wetland in Ohio, USA - Methanotroph_Enrichment_5 (SPAdes) (version 2) | ecosystem: Environmental > Terrestrial > Soil > Wetlands...
ATCAGCCGTTTGTTCATCCGGCTCACGAATGATTTCAGGCAAATACTTGCCTGGCTTATCAGAAAACATGATATCCCCATTCGACAAACCCACACAGCTTCCACACCTGTTGCACAGGTTATGGTTGATCACGTTGCGGAGTTTACTAATGCTTGTAGCAGACATAAAACTGACGGATTCCAAGTTCTGAAATAAATGTTCCCTGCATTCTGCTTATTAGCTTTTCACCTGCCTGTTTCAAAATAGCTGGTCCAACAGGCAGTAAAACTGTGCCTTCGTGATGGGTAAGCTTCCATCCGGTTGCAGCAAGCCATTGTTTAACTTGACTTGAAGGAGGAAAACGGTGTGGGCCTTCGCCATGACCGCCAAATAATGCAGTATAAATTCTGTACGGCCACTCACTTGTTGCCGGTGGGCAGCTCAGTACCATGGTTGCTCCTGGCTTAGAGACCCTGTTAAGCTCACTTAAAAAAGCGACAGGATCAGCAGCATGTTCGAGTGTTTCGAGGCTAAGGATACGGTCGAAGGAATGATTGGGAAACGGAAGTTCTGAATAGGTTGACAACTTCACTTGTTTTAGTTTGGGTCGCATAATAGATGCAACAATAATCAGGCCCTGAGATATTTCGGCATTGATAATATTTAAACCGGTTTGTGCTTTTTGAAGATATTCAGCTGCTTCGCCATCACGGCTGGTAATATTCAGCACGCTCAGGCCCTTTTGAAGTTTCAGATAGGGAATACTGAATGCAAATCTTTGGTCGTGGGTATCCTGAACCTTATTATTTTCACTTACGTATATATGAGCTACTGAATCCCAATGTTTTTCAACATCGGTATCGGTCCAGTTGTTTTTATGAAATACCTGAGATTTAGACATCAATACGTACTTCTAAAATGTTTTTTTCCGGTTGAGAATTGATATTTGATCAGAAATAAGCCCTATGAAAAACATAAACATTCCGAAGGTAAGAAGCACCGTGCCTGAGATGGCGAATCTTCCATATTGTAAGTATCCGTAAAATCCCCACAAAAACCCAATACCGGCAGAAATAAGACTTCCCGGAAAAAAAATCTTCATCGGGTTAAAAAGCATGACAATACGAAAAAGGAGCAAAAAGGTTTTGGATCCGTCTTTGATAAAATGGACAGAACTTTGCCGGCCTTGCCGTTCAGCTACTTTTATAGGGAAGGTTCCGATGCTGTATCCTTCTTTCAAAAATGCAAGCGTTGATGTTGTGGAAAATGAAAACCCGTTTGGCATCATATGCAGCATCGAGGCAATAAGGTTGCGGTCGAAACCCCTGAATCCTGAGTTGTAATCAGGAAGCTTTTGTTCAACAAGGTATTCGCCAACTTTACGAATAATAAGTTTGCCTTTTTTACGATTACTCACATGGTGCGAATCAGCACCACGTTCGCCAATTACCATATCATAGTCACGCAGCATATCAATTAATTGGCCAAGATTAGCCGGGTCGTGCTGCCCATCGCTATCGAGCATAACCACTTTACTGCCGCTGGATTTGCGTATTCCTGATTTTAAAGCTGCTCCATAACCTTTATTTGCACCATGCCTGATAAGTTTTACCGGAAATTTTTCGACAATTGCAGCAGTTCCGTCACTGGACCCATCATCCACAACCAGGACTTCACAGCTCTCTGTCAGGCCTTGTTCTACCAAAGTTGAGAGTAGGTTTCCTATTGCGGTTTCTTCGTTAAAAGCCGGGATAATAATCGAAATTTCAGGTTTATGATTCATAATAAAATAAAATTTGCTGATTTCCAGTCAGGAATGCAATTTGTAGGATGACCAAAATTAGGGATAAAAACTAAATTGGCAGGGAGTTTTTCAGCTTTTTTCAGTTTCATGTTTAAACAACAGGAATATACTTTTCGAATCATCTTTAACCTGTTGCAATGAAATAGGCATCAACAGCCAGAATACCAGGCCGATTAAGCCCCCCCAAAGAAAAAATGCCGTGAAATGCATGAGCGAAAATGAGATAGCGGTTTCACTGGCTAAACCGTAATACGAAAATAACAGCACCAGCGTAGCTTCGCGTGTTCCAAAACCTGCTACCGACAACGGAATAATGGTGCTCAGGCTCATAATACTCATGATAAAGGCCACATCCATATAGGAAGGACTTAAATGTAATGAGATCATAATAAGCCACGAAAATCCAAAATACATAAAATAGGCCAGCAATGTAATAGCCCACATGTACATGGAGTGTTTTCCTAAAACAGCCAGGAAACTTTCATAAACAAACCTGATAACCGGAAGTCGTTTGACATTTTTGAAATTTAAAAGTATTGCCAGAAACTTGATACCAATAATATAGCCTAATACAAAAAGTGCTAATACACCCATTGCATAATATAAACCAGGGTGATCGCCAAATGTTTTAAAATAAAATAGCATTCCTGACAAGCCGAACCAACCTAACATGGTGAAATCGAAAATACGGTCGGAAACTATAGTTTTGAAGGCTGAATAAAAACTAATAGGAGTGTCTTGCCTTACATAATACAGCCGGGCAATTTCGCCAATCCTGCCCGGTGTGACAATACCGATGGCATCGGACGACATGTAAGCTGCAAAAGCTTTATATGCAGAGTATTTAGCACCTTCGTTGCGGATAAGCAGGCGCCAGCGGTAGCTTTTTATTCCCAGTACAAATATAACGCCCAACAGCGAAAGCAGGAAATAGCCCGGACGAGCCGAAAGAAGCGTTTCTTCGAAACCCTTTGCATTGAACTCCACCTTCCAGAAAAGGAAAAGCAATATAGCCAGGGTAACGGCAATTTTTATAATACTATTGAGTTTGATATTCATGAGGGCCAGCGGGTAAATAAAAATGGAATTAACACTTAATTCCTGTATTTAACTTATTTGAAGGATTAAATTGATTTTCGTTACTCTTTTATTTGTGAGTTTCGAGATATTTATTTCACCATGAAAGGCCAAATGTACTAATTTGTCGCTGATATTTCTCTATATATAATGTAATCATTTTGGGCATAGCGACGGGTGAAATGGGTTTGGTAATGAGACTGTTCTGTTCATTATGAGGAAAAATAACCCAGTTGCAAGAAAGGTTTTAATTATGGGAGGATAAAATATTCGTCAATAAACTACAAAAGTATTATTGTCTCTGAGAGAAACCAAATCGAAATGTTTAGGATAATGTTCTGTGTTTTACTAAATTTAGTCAGTTGATAGATAGCTATATATGTAATTTGCTATTTTCTATTTCATTCGCTTTCAATATCTTTCCTATCTTTGCACCATAAACATTTTCCCATGGAAACTTCGAGGATTATATATACAGGCGATTTGCGCACTGAAGCAACACATGTAAAATCCGGGCAAACTTTCGTTACTGATGCTCCTGTTGACAACATGGGTAAAGGCGAAGCATTTTCACCTACCGACTTGCTGGCAACTTCCCTGGGGGCATGTGCCATTACGACGGTTGGTATAGCTGCAGAAACACATGGATTTGATGTAGATGGGACAACAATTAAAATAACGAAAATTATGGCTTCTGATCCTCGCCGGGTTGGTGAAGTTATTGTAGAAATGTATTTCCCTGAAGTAAAATACTCTGAAAAGGAAAAAGCCATTATCAGAAATACCGTTGATACCTGCCCGGTAGCCAGGAGTCTCAGTCCTGAACTGAAACAGACTTTTATTCTCAACTTTTCAGACTGAAACTGCAAATGGAATTGGATATTACCCCTGGAATTGAAGGACGGAAGAAAATTATTGTTACCACTGATAAGACGGCAGTAGCTTATGGGTCGGGTACGGTTGAAGTATTTGCTACTCCTGCCATGATTGCTTTAATGGAGCAAACAGCTATGGATAGTGTTGCGCCATTGCTGCCTGAAGAATTTGTTACAGTCGGAACGGAAGTCTCGGTAAAACATTTCAAAGCAACCTTGCCGGGTAAAGTTGTAACATGTTTTTCGAAATTAATACGCTCGGAAGGTAAAAAACTGGTTTTCGAAGTGGTTGCCAACGACGAATCAGGAGTAATAGGAATAGGAACGCATACACGATACATTGTTGATAAACAAATGTTTATCGACAATCTTAAAGATAAATAGAATTGATTACCTCATTGGAAAAACAAATGCTTTTGGAACCATCAACTACCGGCCCTGAGCCACAAACATTTATTGTAAAAACCATTGCAGGCCTCGAACAGGTGCTGGCTACCGAAATCGAAGAGCTGGGTGGAGCTAACGTGCAGTTGCTGACCCGTGCAGTAAGTTTTGAAGGCGATAAACGCATGCTGTATAAGGCTAATTATTGCCTGCGTACGGCCCAGCGGATACTGATGCCGATTTTTACTTTCCAGATGGCTGACGAGGATGATTTGTACAACCAGGTAATGGCATATCCATGGGAAAATTACCTCACGCTGCAGAAAACATTGGCGGTTGATGCTGTTTCGAGCGATTCGGAATTAACGCATACTCATTACATAGCTCAGCGCACTAAGGATGCCATAGTTGATCGGTTTCGCACTATAAGTAATGGCCGCAGGCCAAATGTAGATACCGAAAATCCGCATGTCAGGATCAATGTACATATCCGGGGCAGTATTTGCGACGTATCTGTTGATAGCTCGGGTGCTTCGCTGCATAAGCGCGGATACAGGGTTTCCAATGCCGAAGCTCCTTTGAGCGAAGTTTTGGCAGCAGGCTTAATCATGCTTTCAGGCTGGAAGCACGATTGCCATTTTATCGATCCTATGTGTGGTTCAGGTACGTTGGTAATTGAGGCTGCCATGATTGCAAATAATTTCCCTGCAGGCATGTACCGCAAGGAATTTGGATTTATGCACTGGCCCGATTTTGACCAGGATCTGTGGAATGAAGTTACCAAGGAAGCCATGGATAAGCAAACAGAGTTTGAATTCCAGATTTTAGGCAGTGATATTTCGCCAAAAAACCTGGCTTCGGCACGGGCAAATGTTAAATCGGCACGTCTTCATAAAGATATCACGCTTTCAGTTAATCCTTTTTCAGCTTTGCAGCCACCTGCGGGCGAGCCGGGTATTATCCTGATTAATCCGCCTTATGGCGAACGTATCCGGCTGAATGACATTATCGGTCTTTATAAAAGTATCGGAAATACTTTAAAACAGGAATTTGCAGGTTACCAGGCATGGGTGATCAGCAGCGACCAGCGGGCATTAAGTATGATTGGGCTCAGGCCATCGGCCAAATTGCCTGTTTTTAACGGTCCGCTCGAATGCCGCTTCGAACATTTCGACTTATATAAAGGCAGCAAAAGAGGCCGGTATATGGATGGTGAAAATCCGGATGAAGATGGCCGCGACTATTCGAAAAAGGAAGACAAACCGGATTGGCGCAGCAAGGAAGCACCCGAAGGTGAATTTGATTCGCTTGATCCAAAACCCCGTGAGGCTAAACCGCGTGAATTTAAACCCCGCCGCGAATACAGCGAGAGGAAATCGACCCGGTTCGAAAGCAAAGAAAGCGGAAGCTCTGAAATCAGACCACGCCGGCGTGACAACGAATCCCAGGAAAGTGAATATAAATCAAGGGAATTCAAACCGCGCGAATATAAACCCCGCGACGAAAGCGGCGATACCTTATTTATTCCCCGCGAAAAGAGAGAATTCAATAAGGATGACCGGAAAAGCGATAGACCCGCCCGTGATGACCGCTATAACAAAGGTGAAAGGCCGGAACGAAGAAAAGTTGAAAAAGTAAAACTGAAACCTGCAACCCGGATTGAAGATCGAAACGAATATCTTAATCCTAAGAAAATCATTACAGAAACGGAGGGAGAAAGTCCGGATATTGAGAAAATGGTAGTAGTTCCTGAAACACCTGTTGAAAACACTCCGCAGCGTGAACCCTCAAAAGGAAATAAGTTTACCGAACAGCGCGATTATAAAATTTTACGCACCCGGGAACTCAGGCCACGGAAAGCAAAACCGGAGGAAAGTGAAAAGGAAAAACCCAAAGCAGAGCTGGAACCAAAAATATCCAGACCTGAGCCCAAAATTCCTAAGTCTCCGATTAATTATGATGATCTGGAGGATTAGGTGATTTCAGATACACCTTTCTCCATCTTGAATTTCGTAAACAAAATGATTATCTTTGTTAGATACAAATTGATTATGACAACAAAAGAAAAAATAATTAACGGAATTAAGAATTTGCCTGATACTGTAAGTGTTGACGACATCCTTGACCAAATAATGCTCATGGAGAAGATCGAAAAAGGGATTGATCAGTCAAATAAAAATCAGGTTGTGCCGGATGATGAACTTGACAAACGATTAGGCAAATGGCTCGTTTAAATTGGACGGAACTTTCAATTAATGATCTGGCAAACATTGCGGAGTTCATTTCAAAGGATTCCTTCAAATATGCGACAATTCAGGTAAAACGTATAAGGGAAAGAGCCAGGCTTCTTAGAACAAAGCCCTTTCTGAGAAGAATAGTCCCGGAAATTCAAGATGATTCCATCCGGGAGTTGATTCTTGGGAACTATCGGATCATTTATAAGATTGTTTCTGAAGAAAGAATTGATATTCTGACTGTTCATCATTCCGCAAAATTATTGAGAATTGAATTCTTGTGAGGCTTAGCTTAAGCCAAAATCAACAAGGGCCGAACCCAAAACTCCTAATCCTCAGATTAATTACGATGTATTGGAGGATTATAGGTTTTATCAGTAAAAATTTCTAAAATTTAACACAAAAGGCACAAAAGAATTTCAGGATATTTTGAGATTCTTCTGTCTCGGAAACTGAACAATATGCAACGAATTTTGAGAATAATAGTGTAAATTTGCATAAAATCAAATGATATGAAAAAGGGTGTTAATCTAACAGCTTTAATAAAGCAATCCAAATCAGGTAAATATATTGGACAACTTCAGGAGTTTCCGGCAGTGCTCTCTCAGGGCGACACTGAAGAAGAACTATTGCACAATTTGCAGGATGCGTTTTTGCTTTTAATGGAAAGTAACCGAAAAGACAATAAATTGTTAGCTAAAGGTGAAGGCAAAATAACTAAACGAAAACTATCTCTGGTTTAATGAAACGAAGGGCTTTTTTGAAGTATATGAATACTTTTGGCTGTGTTTTGCATCATGAAGGAACCAATCACTCAATTATTATTAATAGCAAATCGGGTATAAAAACTACCCTTCCAAGACATTCAGATATTGACGATGATTTATGCCGGGATATTTGTAAACAACTTGGCATTCCCAAAATACGCAAGTAATCTTCTAATGAACACTATGAATAGTGATTTGATGGATATATTTACCATTCAGAGCATTCAGGACAGTTTGCTCCGCCTGAACATTGTGGCGAATTAAGACGCTATTCTCTATATTGGACTCATTCCTCTATATTTCGCTAGCCAACTCCGCAGGGTGAATTATAAAAACCATTCTATTGTATATTCTATTCGAAAAAACATTATGCTTGTTCATCGCATAGTACTCCAGTCTTCTAATAAAGACTGATTCATAAAAATCCCTATCTTCGCTTTCCCGGTTCACTTAATTCCCTATGCGCACCACTTTATTCGTAAATGTTTTACTTCCATTGCCGGTGGCGGGTTATTTTACCTACCGGGTACCTTTCGACCTTAACGAATCGGTTGAGGCAGGGAAGCGCGTGGTGGTACAGTTTGGGAAAAAGAAGGTTTACACTGCCTTGATTCATAGTATTTCTGAAAAGGCACCTGCCGTCGAAACCAAATATATTCTGGGTGTTCTCGATCTTCATCCTATTGCAAACGAACACCAGTTTAAGCTTTGGGAATGGATAGCGTCATACTATTGTTGCACAGTGGGAGAGGTGATGAATGCCGCGTTGCCGGCAGCCTTGAAACTAGCCAGTGAATCGAAAATAAGGATTGTTCCGGGAGTAGAACTCAGTGAAAAAATCCTTTCGGAAAAGGAATACAACCTGCTACGTGCCCTGAAGGAAAACGGTGCGCTGACAATTACGGATGCCTCGCGTTTTGCCGACCTGGTTAAAATAATTCCCCTGATTCATAATCTTATTGAGAAGGGTTACATCGTTACCGAAGAGGAAATCCGCGACAGGTTTACCCCGAAAACACTCTCTTTTATAAAACTTACCGATACATACAGCAGCGAAGAGCAGCTTCAGCAATTATATGATAAACTGGAGCGTAAAGCTCCAAAGCAACTTGATTTGCTGATCGAATATATCCAGCTTGCGAAAATCATGTCGGATAACCCTGTGGAGGTTTCGCGTAAAGATTTATTTTCACGGATTGACGATGCTGCTTCAAAATTTAAGGCACTGGAGAAAAAGGGTGTTTTCGAGGAATATGATAAGGAAATAAGTCGTTTAAACTACAGGCAGGCGACCCACACCACCGAAAGTATAGAATTAACACCTGAGCAACAGTGTGCATTTCAGGAGATTACTGATTCATTTGCTGCTAAAAATGTTACACTTCTTCATGGTATAACGTCAAGCGGGAAGACTGAAATCTACATTAAACTAATCCGCCAGATGCTGGATGAAGGTAAACAGGTGTTGTATCTTTTACCCGAAATCGCACTTACAACACAGATCATCAACCGTTTGCAAAAGTATTTTGGAAATGAGGTCGGAGTGTATCATTCAAAATACAACGAAAACGAAAGAGTCGAAATATGGCAGCATGTTGCAGGAACCGGAAAACAGGCTTTTAATGTCTTACTTGGCGCACGCTCGGCTATGTTCCTGCCGTTCAAAAACCTTGGATTGATAATTATCGATGAAGAACATGACGCATCCTATAAACAATACGATCCGGCGCCAAGATACAATGCCCGCGATACGGCTATCTTCCTTGCTTCGATGCACGGGGCAAAAGTGCTGATGGGTTCGGCAACGCCTGCCATTGAAAGCTTTTACAATGCCAGCCATGGGAAATATGGTCTCAGCACACTTTCGGGACGCTATGGCGGATTGTTGCTTCCACAGGTAAAACTCGTGAATCTGAAAGAAGAACATCGCATGAAAACCATGCAATCCATATTTTCATCAGCACTGATCCGTGAAGTGGAAGCAGCCCTGGCGGCCAAAGAGCAGATTATCCTTTTTCAGAACCGTCGTGGTTTTTCGCTGCATATCGATTGCGACAATTGCGGATGGATACCACATTGCGTGCAGTGCGATGTTTCGCTGGTCTATCATAAAAATCAAAATCAACTCAGGTGCCATTACTGTGGATATACCACGCGTATTCCCGACAAATGTCCCGACTGCGGGCACACGCACCTGGTAATGAAAGGGTTTGGTACTGAGAAAATTGAAGAAGAGCTTTCGCTGATTTTTCCCCTGGCAAAGATTGCCCGCATGGATCTCGACAGTACCCGGACACGTTTTGCACACCAGAAACTAATTACAGCTTTCGAGGAACGAAAGGTTGATATCCTGGTTGGAACACAAATGGTAACCAAGGGCCTTGATTTCGACCATGTGAGCCTGGTTGGAATTCTGAATGCCGACAGTCTGCTGTCGTATCCTGATTTCAGGGCTTTTGAGCGTGGATTTCAGCTAATGGCCCAGGTAGCAGGACGTGCAGGCCGGAAAAATAAGCAGGGAAAAGTTCTGATTCAGGCTTTTAATCCTTCGCATCCAATTCTTGCCATGGTTTTGGAACACAATTATGAAGCCATGTATCAGAGCCAGATGGTTGAAAGAGAGCGGTTTAATTATCCGCCTTTTTGCCGAATAGTGCAACTTTCGCTCAGGCATGTTAACGCCGACCTGATCAATAAAGCCGCTGATGAACTGGCAAAAAGATTGCGCGCTTTGTTTGGCAAACGTGTTCTCGGGCCTGAATATCCCACAGTTTCACGCATCAGGAATCAATACCTGAAGAATATCCTGATTAAATTCGAAAGGGGAGTTCCTTTGCCTAAGGCAAAAGAGGAAATTAAAAATGCTATTATGAAATTAAATGCCCATCCTGATTATAAGCCGGTACGGGTTGTGATAGATGTGGATCCGATGTAGATTAATTCCTTAAAATTATTTTCTATCCTCTTGCCATCGTTTAAAATTTGTGAGAATTTTCACCACAACAGTATCTGATAAATTTTCCGGAATATCATGACCCATGTTATCAAGCCATAAACTATCTGCATTCGGGATTAATGCGGCGCATTTTTTGCCATGTTCAATCGGAATAAAAGGATCTGACTTCCCATGAATAATTAATGTTGGCATGTCGAGCAACTTTAGCTCTGCATATCTTGACCCTGATAATCGAACTGCTGCCTGGTGTTGCTTTGAAACACCGGCATTGTATCCTTTCCGTTTCCGGATATTATAGAGAACATATTCTGAGATTTCTTTTACATTCAACTCATAATCTGCGTTTCCCCTCAGTATAATTCTGCTCGCAACATTGAGATTGATCATATTTTTCTCCCCGCCAACAATTCCATATTTCAAAGCTGTTTTGATCAGTTTCCATGCAACTTCGGAAGAAATTTTCGTAAGTTCAGGATCTTCAATATATCCGGATGACATAATTGACGTAAGTGTTAAAACCCTTTCCGGATGATTTATTGCTAGTTCCTGGGCTATCATTCCACCCATTGAGATGCCGATTATATGTGCTTTTTGTATTTCAAGAGAATTCAGTACAGCAATACCATCATCTGCCATATCTGAAAGTGAATATGGATTATTTTTATCCCAATTCTTTACCCAGTCCGACATTCCTGTGCCTCTATGGTCGCAACGGATAACCTGGTACCCCGAATTTGTCAGCTTATAAATAAACTTCTGGGGCCAACCTAATGCATCATTCGAAATACCCATTATAAGCAGCACTGCGCCTTTTAATGAATCTTTCGGTGAGATGCTCTCGTACCAGATATTCAGCCCCTGTGATTTGGCAAAGCCAGTTTTGCCTTTGATTACTTCGGGCAACGGTTCTTTAATAACATTTTCGATAATCTGATTGTTTTCTTTTGTCAAAGTTGGTCCAGATGAGTATATGTACACTATGCTGCCCAAAACCACAGAGAGTACTATAATTCCTGTGATTACTGCTATTTTCTTAATTGTTTTCATTGTATCGCTTTTTATTGATTATTAATTTTGGTTGAATTTTCCAAACTCAGTATTGTCATTTTTTGATTCAGAAAGTTCAATTTTTGTTTCTGACTTGTCTTCTTTTTTCGATGTCGGTTGAACAGGAACTGCACCGCCTATACCAATGCCTACTGATGCTAAAATTAAAAGAAGCATAAGCCCTATCCATCGCATTATTATTTTTGAACGTACCATATTTGCGGAATTATACAGATAGCTGTTACGTATGAGTAACAGATTGATTTTTTTAGAAAAGTGAATGAAGCCATCTTATGTGGCAGACAGGAGATAAGAATTAACCTATCAAAATAGATGTAATAATTTCTTCTTCCGGACTCTGAGGATATGTCCTTAAATGAAAAAGACGTAAATTGGGGTAAAATGATTTAAACTGCTTTGAAATGGAAATGAAATTGACTTGTTCAAGGCAATTATATGTGAATAAATAATTTGCTTCTTGTTCACGTGTTTTGTGTAAAGTGCTGGTTGCAAGTGTATAAGAATATGTTATTGTAAATATAACTGTATGCTTTGCAGCCTTGGATTTGTTCGTGACAACTAATTCGGTCTGAAGGTCTTTTTGCAGCAGGGACTGAGCCTTGCCTGTATACCCCGAGAACGCAAACACGCTAAAAAACAATGGTAGCATCAAAAACCATTTTGATAGCTTGTACTTGAGATATGTTTTTGTGTTTAACATTGCAGTAACAAAACTACAAAAAAATCACTTATCACAGCTAGATTGAATAGCTGCAATGCAACATAATAAATCAGAATGTTTTGGTTGGAAACTAGAACAACCCGTGCAGGTTTGCCTGCACTCCTTCAATAATCTTTCCCAGGTCTTCCGCATTTTCCTGGAAATTGATATTATCCACATCAAAAATCAGGAGTTTCCCCTCGGTATAATTATTAATCCAGTTCTCGTAACGTTCGTTCAGGCTTTTAAGGTAATCGAGGCGAATGGAAGCTTCGTAATCGCGGCCACGTTTTTGAATGTTCCTCACCAGGGTGGGCACATCAGCGCGCAGGTAAACCAACAGATCCGGGGGTTGAATAAATGATGACATGAGCTCGAACAACGACTGATAATTGTCAAAATCTCGGGTAGTCATCAGGTTCATTGCATGAAGGTTAGGCGCAAAAATATGGGCATCTTCATAGATAGTCCGATCCTGGATTACATTCTTGCCGCTTTTCCTGATATTGACTATTTGCCTGAACCGGCTGTTGAGAAAATAGATCTGCAGGTTAAATGACCAGCGTTGCATATCTTCGTAAAAACTAGGAAGATACGGGTTAGTATCCACGTCTTCATAATGTGGTTGCCAGCCATAATTTTTGGCCAGTAAACCTGTAAGAGTTGTTTTGCCGGATCCTATATTCCCTGCTATTGCGATATGCATTCCCATAATTATAAATATTATCAGTCAGCTAATTTATTAAGTTTCTCGTTTATGATCTAAAACTTTTGCGTTTTGTTGATAACTCGTTTTTCAAATTAATTGGTCAAAAGATTTACAATAGAAGTTAAACTATTTTTAAATATTTATAATCACTTAACTTATAGATTTTTGCCATCAGGTAGCTGAAACATGAAGACTTCGAATGTGGTTCTTAAAAATAAAATTGCAGCTAGTGGTTGCTCCTATTTTTTTAGTTTAATGGGAATCCAGATTTCTTCTTCTGAGTCAGGATGACCGTTTTTGTATTTCTCTCCTAAAACCTCAAAATGTGGCCGGTCGTCTATTACGTATTCTGAATTTGGCAACCAGTTTGTAAAAATGTATTGGAATGTTTTATTGTCAGTACTTGACCCTTTGTGAACGAAAACTGCATAAAGTCCGCCAGTTAGCACAAAGGTTTCCAATTCATCGGGAACCAGGTCAAAGTCTGTTACTTCAACCAGCGCCCATTTTTCAAATTCCTTGTCGGGGTTAAATTTATCAAAATAATTACAGTCAAAAATTTGTAACGAATAGAGTTCTGAGCCAATATTATTTTGAATCTCTTTACGCCTGGGCATAAAGTCCTTCCATAATTCAACTGTTTTATTTGCTGAGAATGACATCGTTAGCCGTTTGCCGATTAATTTCTTTTTGGCTATTGCCCTTATTGTGGGTTTCATGTTCAAATATCAATATCATCCGGGTTTTTTCGATGTGCTTGTTGGTCAGGCTTTAACGTATATGAAATTATGCTTAGCCACATAGCAATGAACTGACGGGTCGTTCCTGTATGCATCAGCAAAGGCTATGCGTGTGATTCTTTATTAAACAATCTATTGCTGGGTATTTTGTTTGCTAAGTGCGAGTATTTCTTCTACGTAATTCCGTTCGTTCGACAAACGGGGAACTTTATGCTGCCCGCCAAGTTTTCCGCGATTGCGGAACCATTCATAAAACGAGCCTTTTTCTACCGTCCGGATCACCGGAAGCTGAAGTATCAGGTTATGGTACCTCTTGGCTTCGTAATCCGAGTTAATCGATTTTAGGGCATTATCGAGTACTTCGCCGAAATATTCCAGGTTTTCGGGAGGTGTCTCAAATTCTATTACCCATTCGTGTGCTGCTTTTTCTCTATCCTTTAAAAATACAGGAGCAGCGGTGTACTCAGTGATAATGGCGCCTGTTTTCTCACAAGCTGTAGCTAAAGCCTTTTCCGCATTGTCGATAATTAGTTCTTCTCCAAACGCATTCATAAAACTGCGTGTACGCCCTGTAATTTTAATCCGGTAAGGTTCGGTAGAAGTAAACATAACCGTATCGCCAATCAGGTAACGCCACAATCCTGCATTGGTGGTGATTACCATGGCATAATTTACCCCGGGCTCGACCTGCCATATTGGAAGTGTTTTTGGATTTTTACTATCAATTTCAGCCATCGGTATGAATTCGTAGAAAATCCCGTAATCAAGCATCAACAACATGTCATCAGCATCCAACCTGTCCTGTATGCCGAAAAATCCTTCGCTGGCATTATAGGTTTCGAGGTATTGCATGGTAGGCGGGCATATTTTGCGGAACTGTTCCCGGTATGGTGTAAAACTCACGCCGCCATGGATAAAAAGCTCGAGGTTGGGCCATACTTCTGCAATATTTTTTGCTCCGGTTATTTCAAGGATTTTATTCAGCAGAACCAGCGTCCAGGAGGGTACGCCTGTAATGTTGGTTACATCTTCTTCCTTGGTGATCATGGCCATACGATACAATTTTTCTTCCCATTCATCCATAAGTGCAACACTCATATCAGGTGTACGGATAAGTTGTATCCAGAAAGGCAGGTTCTCCATCAGTATTGCTGAAACATCGCCATGATAAGTATCGGCCAATTCGTTATCCGCACGGAAACTGCCTCCCATGCCCAACACTTTGCCACTGAAAATATTCGATGAAGGATTGTTGTTGCAATAGATAGAAAGAAGGTCCTTGCCGCCTTTCATATGGCATTCCTCCAGCGCCTCGGCGGTTACAGGAATAAACTTGCTTTTGTCACTGGTCGTGCCCGAACTTTTGGCAAACCATTTTACCTCTGTCGGCCAAAGGATGTTGTTTTCGCCTTTGCGCAACCTGTCGATATAAGGTTTCATGTCGGTGTAATCGCTGATGGGCACGCGACTACAGTACTCCTCAAACGAACCAATTGAGTTGTAATCGTATTTTAATCCCCATTCTGTGTCCCGGGCGGTGTGAAGCAGATTCTCAAACCATTCTTCCTGCACCTCGTGAGGATATTTCATAAATAACTCTATCTGGTGGATGCGTTTTCGTATAAACCACGATATCACTGAATTAAATAGTGTCATAAGGTTATAGGTTCAATTAGTTCGACTTTTCAAAATTAAGGAATAATTGCTATGGTTTTTCGCCGGGACTATTTGATTTATCCACAAAATGGGCTATCCACTAATTACACGAATTTCACATGAATTATCATGAATTTTTGTGCTTATTAGTGTATCATTTGTGCAAATTTGTGGACATTTTTTTATTTCACTCACTTTCTTAATTCAACTATCTTTATTCCTCAAAATATTTTGCAATGGAAAAACGCAACGCCCTTATTGCCGGAGCAACCGGCCTGGTTGGAAGCAGTTTATTACGGCAATTGCTGACTGACGATCAATATGATAAAATCATTATAATTACCCGCAAACCAATTGATAATAAACATCCTAAACTCATTCAGCAACAGATAGAGTTTAATTCAATTGAAACGCTAAGGCTTAACTTGCCGGTTGATGATGTATTTTGTGCCCTGGGAACTACGATCAAAACTGCCGGTTCGCAGGATGCTTTTTACAAAGTGGATTATTCTTATGTGGTTAACCTGGCGAAATGGAGTGCTGCAAGTGGAGTACGCAGGTTTATGGTTGTTAGTGCTATGGGAGCCAATAATAAATCTGGTATTTTTTACAACCGGGTAAAAGGAGAAATGGAAGCAGCTGTTAGCCAACTGAATATTCCTCAAAAGCAGGTTTTCAGGCCATCACTACTTATGGGAAACCGCACCGAAAAACGCGGAGGTGAAAAAATCGCACAGGTGGTTATGGGAGGTTTGGGATTTCTGTTTGTCGGTCCTTTCTTGAAATACAAGGGAATACATGCTGATGTGGTTGCTGGTTCAATGATAAAAGCAGCAAAGCTGGATGTAAGTGGTTTCAAAATATATGAATCCGGAGAAATGCAGGTGATGGGGAAGAATATATAGGTTGATGGTTTGCTTGATTTTCGTTCAGGATTTAGTTTTCAGAGCTATCAGATAAATTAGAACCAGAGTTTAATGAAGTAGTTTTATTTCATTTTTCAGAACCTGTGATTAAGGAATAACTTTGGTAGCAATATTAGTTTGACTCGTCGATAAAATAACGTATCTTTGTTTATTGAATTTGATAAGAAATTGAAAATGAAACGATTGCGGATTGTTTGTGTTGTAGTTATGATGCCGATTTTACTCCTGGCTCAAGACTATACCCCAAAAGAGATCATCAAGAAAGCGGATGATAAAAACCGCGGTCTTTCGAGTAAGGGCGAAATGATTATGACTATTGTGCGTCCTGATTGGAGCCGTGCTGTAAGCATGAAAGCCTGGAGTAAAGGAACGGAATATTCAATGGTACTGATTACCGCTCCACCAAAAGAAAAAGGCCAGGTTTTTTTAAAACGGGGCAGCGAAATGTGGAACTGGGTTCCATCAATCGAGAAAATGGTGAAACTTCCTCCATCCATGATGCTCCAATCGTGGATGGGTTCCGATTTTACCAACGACGATCTGGTGCAGCAATCGAGCATTGTAAAGGATTATACCCACAAATTGCTTGGCAAAGAAAACATCAGGGGCCTGGAATGTTATAAAATTGAACTCATTCCCTTGCCGGACGCAGCTGTGGTTTGGGGCAAGATTATTTCCTGGATTACGACAGATGGCTTTGATTTATGGAAGTCGGAATATTACGATGAGGATATGGATTTGATTAATGTAGAGAACGCCTATAATATTAAAAAAATGGGCGACCGGTCCATCCCCTCGCGGATGGAGATAGTTCCGGTTACAAAGAAAGGTCAGAAGACTATCCTCGAAATCAATACTATGCAATTCAATATTCCGATAGAGGAAAACTTCTTTTCGCAGCAAAATATGAAAAAAGCAAGATAGAAAAGTCATTTTTAAAATTAGTAATTATGTTGGCTAAACTTGCATGGAGGAATATCTGGCGAAACAAGCGGCGAACTCTCATCACTGCAGCTTCGGTGCTCTTTGCGTTGTTGTTTGCCCTGGTGATGCGTTCCATGCAGATTGGCACTTACGGCAAAATGATCAGCAATCTTGTGCAGGCTTATACCGGTTACATACAAGTACAGGAAGCCGGTTATTGGGATAAAAAGGACATAAATCATACCTTTGAACTGAGTGATACTCTTTTACAGGAAATTTCATCAGTTAAAAATGTAGCAGCAACTGTACCACGGCTTGAGTATTTTGCATTAGCTTCATTTGGACTTCAGACTAAGGGCAGCATCCTCGTTGGTACCAATCCGGAGAAAGAGGAAAAATTTACGCATCTCACCAAATGGTTAATTAAAGGGAAATATTTAACTTCAGATGATAGTGGAGTGTTAATTGCCTCTAAACTTGCGAATTATCTTAAAATAAATGTAGGTGATACCCTGGTACTGCTTGGACAGGGATATCATGGAATAAGTGCAGCCGGTAAATTCCCTGTCAGGGGCATACTCCATTTCCCCTCGCCTGATCTCGACGGGCAAATGATTTATATGACTCTCAGCATGAGCCAATGGTTTTTTAGTGCTGAAACCCAGGTAACATCCCTGTCTATAAATCTTCATAATCCGGAGAGCTTAAGTGAAACAAAACAATCAATTGATAAACTGATAAAATCTCATCACCTGGTAACCATGAGCTGGGAGGAAATGCTTGTTGAAACTGTACAGCATATTAAAGCAGATAATGCCAGCGGCCTGATTATGCTGGCTATACTTTACCTTGTAGTTGCTTTCGGTGTTTTTGGTACCGTAGTTATGATGACTTCCGAACGCACCAGGGAATTCGGAATAATGATTTCTATCGGGATGAAAAAGGGAAAACTGGCCATTGTTACTCTTTTCGAAATGCTGATGATCGGAACTCTGGGAATACTATCGGGAATTGTTTTCAGTTTACCAATTATAGGTTATTATCATCTGAATCCAATTTATTACGGGGGCGAAATGGGTGCAGTTATCGAAACATATGGAATTGAACCTATGCTGTATTTTGCCATTCAGCCTGGGTTTTACTGGAATCAATCTTTGATTGTCGGGATAATTGTGCTTGCTGCCGCATGTTACCCGGTGATAAGGATTTTAAGGCTGAATGAAACAAAAGCAATACATAGTAAAATTTAAGGATGTCGGATGTCGGATGTTGGATGTTGGATGTCGGATGTTGGAGTTAGATGTTAAAGTAGGAAACCAGAAACCGGAAACCAGAAACCAGAAACATTGAAACCCTCAATCCTACTTTTAAAACCGAATTGTCATGATCTTTTCAATTGCCTGGAAAAACATTTGGCGCAACAAATTACGGAGTCTGATCGTAATTGCTGCGACTACAATTGGTGTGGCTGCAGGAACTTTTTCAGCTGCACTTATGTTTGGTGTCGCAACACAAAAGGTCAATTCCTCCATAAGTAACGAAGTATCTCATATACAAATACATAATCCGAACTTTCGTGAAAATTACGAATTTCAGTATTCGCTGCCGGAGGCTGAAAAGATGATGAAAGCTATTGCACGATTACCGGAAGTTAAATCGGTAGCTCCGCGAACAATTATTACCGGCATGATCATGTCGGCCGCCTCCTCGTCCGGGATAAAACTAAGCGGGATTGATCCGGAGATTGAAAAAAAGACAACCACTCTTTACACAAAAATCGCTGATACCAGCGGAGTTTATTTTGGTGAAGGCTTGCACAATCCAATTGTTATAAGTCAGAAACTGGCAGATAAACTGAATGTGCGACTCAAATCAAAATTGATTCTTCGGTTTCAGTCTGCTGATGGAAGCCTCATTGAAGGTGCTTTTAAAATATGCGGTATCTATCACACATCTAACGGAATGTTCGATGAGATAAATGTGTTTATCAGGCAATCGGACCTGGGCTCTTTAATCGGTAGCGTGCCGGTTCACGAAATAGCCATTTTGTTGCACAACGATCTGCAAACTGCCGAAGTTTTTGCAATCTTGAAGAAGTCGTATCCTGCTCTTGAAGTTTTGAGCTGGAAAGAATTACTTCCCGAGATCGGGATGATTACAGCCATGCTTGGAATGATGAACTACTTTATCCTGGGAATTATCCTTGCCGCATTGGCTTTCGGGATTGTAAATACCATGCTGATGATAGTGCTCGAACGTAGCCGTGAACTTGGAATGTTATTGGCTATCGGCATGAATAAAAACAGGCTTTTCAGGATGATCATGCTCGAAAGTATATTGCTTTCACTTTGCGGAGGCGCTGCAGGTATGATCATCAGCACTTTCATCATCTGGCTAACATCCCGAACAGGCATTGATTTGAGCTCGTTCAGCAAGGGATTCGAGTCTTTGGGATTTGATCCTGTAATGTATCCTGAAATCAGGCCGGCCTTCTACCTGGGAACTGTTTTAATGGTAATTATTACTGGAGTCCTATCTTCACTCTACCCGGCCAGGAAAGCATTAGGAATCAATCCGGCACTGGCTGTAAAAAATGAATAATATTTTTAATACGGATAAACCTACTATTCAGATACTGGGTTTACGTTTGTTCTAATACCTCAAAATATGGAAATCATTCAACTAAAGAACCTGTATAAAATATATAATGAAGGCAGTATTGAAGTAAATGCTGTAAATGGAATCAGTTTAACAATTGCCGAAGGTGAATTTACAGCCATTGTTGGTCCTTCAGGTTCAGGGAAAACAACGCTGCTAAACCTGATTGGCGGCCTCGATAAGCCAACGCGCGGGGAAGTTTTTATTAATGGAACTGAAATAACAAAACTCAGTTCCAGGGAGCTCATTGATTTCAGGCTTAACAATATTGGTTTTGTATTTCAATCGTATAACCTTATTCCTGTTTTAACAGCACATGAGAATGTAGAATTTATTATGCAGCTTCAGAACAAACCAGTGGCGGAACGTCATCGCCGCACGAACGAATTGCTCGAATCGGTTGGACTGGGTGATAAATTGGACGTGAGGCCCAGCCATCTTTCCGGAGGGCAACAGCAACGTGTAGCTGTGGCCAGGGCTCTTGCATCAAAACCAAGGTTTATTCTTGCCGACGAGCCTACTGCAAACCTTGATTCCAAAGCTACAACCAACCTGCTCGAGATCATGGAGCACCTGAATCATGAGGAAAATATGACTTTTATCTTCTCAACGCATGATCAGCGGGTTGTAAACAAAGCGCACAGGGTGATCACCATCGAAGATGGTGTGGTGATCAGCGATATTGAACAGGAACAACTGGCTCATTCATCGCAAATATGATTTTTCAATAATTTAAGTTGCATTTCCATGTCAGTGAAGCCAGGAATACCGGGATTATTTGCCTTTAATTTGATAGTTCAACATTCCTTTATCCTGATCTGTACCCTGTTGTTTCATACAACCCTGTTAGCCCAGGACACTTTACGACAACCCTACATTACAATAAATGGCTATATTAACGATATGCCAGGCCTGATGTACAACAGTATAACAGATGATTACGAGTTCAGCAACCAACTCCATAACCGGCTTAATTTTAAGTGGCAGCCTGACAATCCGTTTTCCGCGGCATTCGAAATCCGTACACGGTTGTATTATAACCAATCTTCTGCATACATATCTGAATATGCCAGTGGATTTGAACAGGATGCAGGAGTAATTAAACTTTCAAAAAACATTTTTACTGAAAACCACCTCCTGTTCAATGCTTCCGTTGACCGGCTCTGGGTTGATTACAGCAAAAACAAATGGCAGTTCACTTTAGGTCGGCAACGAATAAACTGGGGGCAAACTTTTGTATGGAATCCCAATGATATTTTTAATACATACAACTACCTTGACTTCGACTATATTGAGAAACCTGGGAGCGATGCAATCAGGGTTCAGTACTATACTTCCGAAACCAGTAAAGCCGAATTGGTAGTAAAAGCCGATAGCAGCGGAAAACCAACACTTGCCGGATTATATCGTTTCAACAAGTGGAATTATGATTTCCAGTTTATTTCGGGAGTAACAAGTGATGATGTTGTGATTGGTAGCGGATGGTCGGGACAGCTGGCTAAAGGGGGATTCAGGGGAGAGGTTAGTTATTTTATGCCGAAAAAGGACTTTCTGAAACGCGATGGGACTCTGGCAGCAAGTGTAGGATGGGATTATATGTTAAAGAATTCACTTTTTCTGCAGTTCGAATGCCTGTATAATGGAAATAAACCTGATAGCTCGGATGTAAATATTTTCGGGAATAATGCGTTAAAAATAAGCGCTAAAAATCCTTTCCTGAGTGATTTCTCATACTTTGCATCGGTTGCATATCCAATCACCCCTTTATTGAATGGCAGCCTGGCAACAATTATAAATCCTCACAACAAAGTATATATCCTCGTTCCTTCACTCGATTATAATGTCCTGCAAAACCTTGATTTATCTCTTATAGCCCAGATTATAGGTTTTAAAATGCAGCCGGGTAATTTATCCACATTAAGCATGTGGTTTTTAAGAGTGAAATATAGCTTCTAGAAAAAGCTGCATCCTTCTGGCCTAATTCATTTGTCGGTGTTTCTGATTTGTCAGTTTAAGTTCTGTCAGCCTGATTTTTTGAATATTTTTTGCTTTCCGGCTGCAATTTTGTATTTTCTGAATTATGCACTACATTTGAGTCATTAAATCTCGCGCCATGCAAACCATTCCCGATTTTTTTGAAGAAAATGTAAAAAAATTTCCTGATAATATTTACCTGTGGGAGAAAACAGGTACTGCTTACCAGGGTACAACCTATCAGCAGGTGAAAGTGTTGGTTGAACAGTTTGCCGCGGGGTTGCTCAGTCTTGGAGCCAAAAAGGGCGACCGGATCGCACTTCTCTCCGAAGGCCGCAATGCCTGGGTAGTAAGTGAGTTGGGAATGCTGTATATCGGAGCCATCAACATTCCCTTATCGATAAAACTTGCTGAAGCTGACGAAATCCGTTACAGATTGGCACACGCCGGGGCGAGTATGGCAGTGGCATCAGGAAGCCAGGCCAAAAAGATTCGTGAAATAAAAAAATCACTGCCTGAGTTAAAAAAAATGGTTTTGTTGGATGGTAATGCTGACGATGATACAGAAATTACATACGATGCATTGCTGACCCTTGGAAAGAAATTTTTAGAAAATTCGCCTGAAGTTTATCAGAAAGTAAGGCAATCCGTTCAGCCTGCCGATCCGGCCAATATCTGTTACACTTCCGGTACTACAGCCGACCCCAAAGGAATAGTACTTTCGCATAATAACTATGTTTCAAATGTGTATCAGGGATATTCGCTTATGGATATACCTTCGGATTATAAAACGTTATTAATCTTACCCTGGGATCACGCATTTGCTCATACAGCCGGCATTTATTGCATGATGGGCAAAGGCGCCTCTCTGGCGTCTGTTCATTCGGGGAAAAGCGGAATGGATACATTGAAAAATATTCCTGTCAATATTAAAGAGATAAAACCGAACCTGTTGTTAAGTGTTCCGGCCCTGGCAGCCAATTTCAAAAAGAACATAGAGAAAGGCATCAACGAAAAAGGGGTTTTGGTAAAAAGTCTTTTCAATCATGCCTTAAAGATATCATATGCATACAACAGTGATGGCTGGAAAAAAGGCCCCGGGTTAACATTTTTATATAAGCCTTTAATGAAACTATACGATAAAATCCTGTTTAGCAAAATCAGGGAAGGGTTTGGAGGCGAGCTCGATTTTTTTGTAGGTGGCGGCGCATTGCTGGATATTGAATTCCAGCGGTTTTTTTACGCTATCGGCATGCCTATGTTCCAGGGATACGGGCTCACCGAAGCATCACCTTTTATTTCGTCGAATTCGCTCACAAAACATAAATTCGGGACTTCTGGTTACCTGGTGAATAATATGCTGCTAAAAATATGTGATGACAAAGGCAATGAATTACCATTAGGCGAGCCTGGCGAAATTGTGATCCAGGGTGAAAATGTAATGCAGGGTTACTGGAATAATCCCGAAGCCACAGCTAAAACGATTCGTGATGGATGGCTGTACACCGGCGACCTGGGCTATATGGATGGCGATGGTTTCCTATACGTGCTTGGTCGTTCTAAAAGCCTGCTGATAGCTGATGACGGCGAAAAATACAGCCCCGAAGGGATCGAAGAAGCTTATATCGGACAAATCGATTATATTTCGCAGTGTATGCTCTACAACAATCAAAACCCATATACGATTGGATTGTTTGTGCCGGATAAAGCGCAGTTATTAAGCCATTTAGCCCACAAAGGCCTTGATCCGGCTTCGGATGAGGGAATACATGAAACCCTT
>Ga0208789_1000815_pt1 | contig 23187 bp, 18 predicted proteins | sample Methanotroph_Enr_FD_187368 | JGI IMG/M metagenome (GOLD analysis project Ga0208789, IMG submission 187368) | Enriched soil microbial communities from Old Woman Creek wetland in Ohio, USA - Methanotroph_Enrichment_5 (SPAdes) (version 2) | ecosystem: Environmental > Terrestrial > Soil > Wetlands...
TATAACATTCTGCATGAGTTTTGGCCATTGTTCCTGCCAGACTTTAATGTTGTATTGCAATCCGGCAGTAAGATAAACGATGTCAGAACCTTTTACGGCTTTCATTACCTGTTCGGCCGAAGTAAGATCGGCTGGCACAAGTTCTTCTTTACCGGTTACAGCTTTAGGGTTTCGGCTAACCAACCTGATTTGATCGGTATAAGAGGGTAGTGTTTTTGCAATATGATTGGCAATAATACCACCTGATCCTAAAATGGTTTGCATAGTTTTCAATTTTAGTTGATAAAAATATACTTGTTGCGATAGACTGAAAAAGATAAAACAGTGGAAGGGCTGTTTTGTTAGATTGATTACCCAAAAAGTATCGATGAAGCAAAATCCACCATCTGGAGTCTTATCCTGATCAACTCCATACACCCGCAATCCGATCCCCGCAAAATTTACATTTCCCTGCAGTAATATTGTTTTGGATTACCCTGAATCCTTTGCGTTCCACAACGGTTTTCCCGCATTTCGGGCAAACAGTATTTTCGAGATTCGTGCCCGGAACATTGCCTACGTACACATATTTCATGCCTGCATTAAGAGCGGTTTCGCGGGCTCTCTGAAGAGTGAGTAAAGGTGTTGCCGGTAGTTGGGTTAATTTATACAGGGGAGAAAACCTGCTGAAATGCAATGGAGATTCATCCAAATTGTTTGCAACCAGCCATTTGCACATTTCGCGGATGGTTTTCATATTGTCAGTCCACGAAGGGATAACCAGGTTGGTGATTTCGAGCCATACGCCTTCTTCTTTCAGAACCTGCAAGGTGCGTAACACAGGCGCCAGTTTCCCGGAATTCAATTTCAGGTAGGTATCCTCAGTAAATCCTTTCAGGTCGATATTGGCGGCATCCAGGTATTTGCAGAGCATCCTCAACGGAACCTCGTTGATATAACCGTTCGATTTATATACATTTTTAATTCCGCTGGCACGGGCGATCCTGGCTGTATCATAAACATACTCATAGAAAACGGTTGGTTCTCCATACGTGTAAGCAATACTTTGGCAGTTGTTTTTTATGCAGGCTCCGACCACACTTGCCGGCATTAGATCGGCGTTTGAAGTTTCTTTTGGACTTTTCTGCGATATTTCCCAGTTCTGGCAATTGAGGCAGGCCAGATTGCATCCCGCAGTTGCAATGGAAAATGCTCTTGATGAAGGAAGAAAATGGAAAAACGGCTTTTTCTCGATGGGATCAATATGCACTGCACAAGGATTACCATAAGCGATTGAATACAATTTATCCTTCACGTTGATACGGTTACGGCATTTGCTGGTTTCCATGCGTTTAAGCGTGCATTGATTAGGGCAATTGGTGCATTCAACCCCACGTCCGGTCACTTTATAATGATAGGCTTCGCGGCTCCATTTCCAGAGCGGATTTCCCGGAGGAAGATCAGACAATCCGGTTATTCCAGCCATCAGCATTTCGTTACGACAAAGCAGGCAGGCTGCAGAGGCAAGTCCTGAGGATATAAATGTGCGTCGTCTCATTTTTCCTGTACCAAAAACTCTTCACAAATTTACAACACCTATACCCTTATATAGTATATAAACCTGATAAAATTTAACTCACGCATGCTTTTTCATCAACATAAGGAATATTGCTAAAGTGGTTACTGCGGCTATAACCAACAATGAATTTATAAAGCCGAAAAAAGGTACAATCAAGGCATTTATAAGTATTGCCCCGGCGGCTGAACCTATCAGATCAGCAGAATAGGTTGTAGCAGCAACCTGATTTATATCCCCGGTTTTCAGAATGGATGCAATATGAAACTGTGCTCCTGTTACTGTTGCCATGCAAACAATAAGCAAAATGAAACACAGGTGCATCAATACCGTTGAGAGTTGAAAATACCTGAAAATAAAAATACCTGCCAGACCCAGCAGGATCAGTAATACTGAAATCAGTTGCAGTTTAAGCAATGAATTAAAATTAGCCGTTTTCAGTAATCGCTTAGCCATAAAAACGCCAATGGCAAGCCCGGCCATAAACAGGGTAATGAAAATGCCGGTCATCAGGTACACGTAGCCATAAATAACCTGGAATGTAAGAATCAGGATGATTTCAAGTGAAAATGAACTTAACCCGGCAGAAAACAAGGCCACTGTTATCCCGCCTGAGCGAATGCCTGCAACTACCAGCAACAGAAGTATTGGTAGAATGATAACGTAAATACCTGCTTTCCCTGAAAAGCTAAGCCAATAGTGCACCTGGCTATAACAGGCTACCGGCTCAAAATCGCGGTTGAGCGGGGCTTCAACAGAAATCCGTTTCATAATTTTATCGGAGCGCTCCTTCAATGAAGCATCATCAAGATAATATTCATTTACATATTCGGTAGTTATTCCCCGTTTTGCGCCAAGCATTGAAACTGCAGCGGTCAAAGCTCCATCCGAAGCCAGGAAATAGTTTTTCTCACCTGGTATAACCAATACATTTTTAAACACAGACTTCAAGGTCTGATACATTGTGGACTGAATTTTCAGAGCATCGCTGCCCATATAATCAGCCGTAGGCATAAGGCTGAGCGTCACAATCCCATTTCTTATGAGAAGACTTTTTAATATGCTTAAAAATTCAAGTGTATAAAACCTGTTGTTCTGAAGTGTCGAAGGTTCCGGAAGGTCAAGTATAATTGCGTCATAGCTTAATGAATCGGTTTCCTTTTGCCCTGGATGCGCTTGTGTTGCCTCCTGTTTTTTCTGCTGTGACATTTTATTTACCAACAGGCGCGGATCGCCAATCTGCATATTGAAACGTTTATCAGCCGGCAAAAGATGAAATAACTTACCTAATGTCACTATCCTTGGATTAATATCCATACAGTCGAGCCTTTTAACCGGGTATTTTAAACATTCCCGGGCCACTCCCGAAATTCCTCCGCCCGCAAGAAGCACATTCCCGTTTATAGGATGCTGAAGCAATGCATAATGAACAGTTTCTTCGTTCACAGTAATATTGCTGGTAGTGAAAAGAAGAGTATTGTTCCCGAAAAAATTCAACTGTCCGGCTTGTTCAGTAACAACAAGTTTTCCATACGGAGTATCTTTATAAGAAACAATTACCTGTTCGGGAAACAGGAACTGCAGGGCTGTTTTGTCGAGGCTTGTAACCCAAAAGGCAAATGCACTGATAACCGCAACAGCAAGATACATCTTGAAATTCTTACGAATTCCAAAAATCTCCTTCCGGCTGACCCGGAAAAGAATTACACTGTTAAGGAAAAGAATAATGGCCAGGTTTTGAAACGGCTTGAAAATAAAAACCAGGATCATACTACATAATATTCCTGCTATAATGCTGCCGGTTGTTTCCCATCCGTAAGTGAGACTGATTGCATTTTCGTTAAGCGTACGCGACAAATACTGGCTCACCGCGCTGAACAGCCACCCCGACAACAAGCAGAACGGTGCCAGTAAAAAGCTGGTCCCGACCAGTATCTGCCCGATACCGGGCATCCCGCCAACCGGCAGCACTATATTCCGCAACCAGTCGAGCAGGAAAAGCGTAACCACAGGAATTGTTGCCAATGTAAATAATCCTGTCATGATCCCTTTCAGGCCGGCAGGGTTTCTTGTTTTGCGATTCATAAGTGCGCCAAGCCCGGTGAGTAACATCCAGTTAGCCAGCACAATTCCGATTATGAGTTCATTCCCGTTAAAGACGGATAAAAACTCACGCAGAAGGATGAGTTGGGTTGCCATAGCCGTAAATCCAAGGCTGAAAGGAAGCCGCTTCAGATTAAACGCAAGTTTATTAACGGGTTTCCCTGAAGGTGAGTCTGCAAAAGATAGCTTGGCAGTTTGCACTTTTCCCGGGCTGGATTTGAAAATGGAACGGTAATAATTGATATGCCACGAAAAGTGGAATATAGCAGTCAGAAATAAAGCAATTCCAAAATCGACATGCCACACCAAAAGTTGGTCGGTAATCGCAAGGTTAATTTTATAGTTCACCGTAATAGCAAGTAACAATCCAATACCCCCGGCAACAATAATAAATACAAGCAATAGGCTGTTCCAGAATTTACGCTGCCAGTTGCCTGTAATAATTTCAAGCCGGACCAAAACCAATGATACGCTATAAAATAACAGGCTGATAATGCTTAAAGTTATTATGGAATACGGGGTATCCGGCATTTTACAGAACAACTAAAAGGGAGAATCCCGAATTTATTTACGATTTACGAATGACGATTTACGAATGACGATTTACGAATGACAACATAAAACCATTTACTAACAGATGGAGATCTGAATTTTAAAAGTCAATTATAACTTGTCGCTATTCCTTTTCGCCAAACACAAACGCCTGGTAAACAAATATTTCAGTATCCTTGTCTTTCCAGCCGTCCCATCCGATGCCGGCTTTATCGCGGGCACAGTGGCCCAGGAATTCCTCAAGGCTCCAGCCGGTGTCGGTAGCTACCTGTGGAAGGAATGTTCCGCTCCTGCTTCCCTTTTTAATATAAATGCCATCGGTACCAAGCCTGATATCTTTCACATTGCCTATCTTCTTTATGGGAGTAAGGATAGAAATCTCGATGTCGATTAATTTCATTTCAGGAGGCGTAACAGGGTCGAACCGGTAGTCGTTTGTCGCAGCTGAAACGGCCATTTTTTGTACGATGATATAAATCGGGTTATCCGCTTCAAAATGCCCTATGCAACCCCGGAGAGCTCCGCCTTTTTTCAGTGTTACAAATGCACCGGCTTTGCTACGCAATGAAGCAGGTAATGATTCAACATCAACATCCGGAATCCGTTTTTCTCGGAGGTACGTATCAATGGTGTTGCGGGCCATGTGAAGCAGTTCCTTCTCTTCCGAAGCTGATAGCATCATAGTTTGCTGCTTTGGCTGAACAACACTAAGGGCATAATATCCAACTACGCGGTCTTTTTCTCCATAGTATGAATCACCGGAATTTTTGTATAAAATTTGTTTGTAAGTTATTCCCGGCATTCCCGCGGTAAGATACATCAGTGTAATTACCGATGGCCACGAGCAACATCCGGTGACGAGGTTTTCGACTTTCTTTTTAGTGCAGCTTTCAACAGCAAGTAAAAACTTCTCCGCATTGTTGGTCACGATAGCATCCGCAATTTGCTGGTCCGATTTAATGGCATCGTCATACTCAGGATAATGTGAAAAGTCGGTACTGATGACGAACAGATTATCAGGTGTAAAATAAGGTTTCAGCGCTTTTGCAATTTGTTTACAAGTTTCCGGATCCTGGGTGCCCAACAATATTGGGACAATTTTGAAGTCATTTTTTAAAAAAAATTGCAGGAACGGGATTTGAACTTCAATACTATGTTCTGAACGCTGGTATTGAGGATCGAAGGCTAAAACTTTGTTCTCAGTTGCGAGTTTCCTGGCAATTTCCAGGTCTGTTTTTACGATTCCAAGCGGTGTAATATAATTCCCGATACTGTAAACGGATGCCCCCGGAAACGAATTGCGGTGGCTGCTGCCAATAACGAAAATGGTTTTATATTTTTTATCGGGATCAATCTGGTTGAATGCAGCTGCAGCTACTTCTCCCGAGAATACATAGCCGGCATGTGGAGTAATAACGGCCAAAACATCGCCATCAGCCTTGCGTGCAGGAGCTTTGGCAAAATACAGTTTTAACATCTTCTGTATCTCAACCGGGTCGGAAGGGTAAAAACTGCCAGCCACAGCCGGCTGCCGACTTTGTAACGTATCTTCTGCTTTCATGGTTTCAGGAGGATTTGTATGTGACTGGCACTTGCTGAAAAGCGTAATAGACAACAGGGTTGCCAACATGATAATTTTGGAATGAATGCTATTGGATTTCACAATCAGTAGATTTAATCAGCACAATAAAAGTACAAAATTTTGTAAAAAATAGCAAGAATTGATGCTGTGTCAAACCATAATCTGTTACAGTGTTTGGAATTTAACAGGGCAATAAGAAATGGTATCAGGTCGGAAGTCCGGAGTCGTGTGGCCTAAACTTAGATAGGAAGTTCGTATTGCGCTCAAAAAAATGAATCAAGAACTTGTTTCAGGAAGTGTTTGCCAACCGAAAAGGGCAATGGGCAGTAAGTTTTACTGAATATGCTTCCGACTTCGGGCTACCGTCTTCCGACCCAGGAAAAATAGGCTGAACCATAATTCTAAAAAGTAGTATTTTTGCAAACCTAATATTAAGTACACATTGAAAATAGCAGCATTAGTTTCGGGAGGTGTTGACAGTTCGGTTACCTTGCATCTTCTCAAAGAGCAGGGTCACGAACCGGTTATCTTTTATATCCAGATCGGGATGAAAGACGAGGAGGGGTTTATGAATTGTTCATCCGAAGAAGATATTGAGCTTACCACCTGGCTTGCAAAGTATTACGGATTAAAAATGGAGGTTGTTCCTTTGCATAAAGAGTATTGGGACAATGTGATGGCTTATGCTTTGGATGCCGTTCGTAAAGGACTTACTCCAAATCCGGATGTAATGTGCAACCGGCTGATTAAATTCGGTGAGTTCGAAAAACACTGGGGTAAGGATTTTGATAAAATTGCAACCGGCCATTATGCAAATACATTGGTTGAAGGCGGGAAAACCTGGCTTGCCACAGCAAAGGACCCGGTTAAAGACCAGACCGATTTCCTGGCCCAGATCACTTACCCGCAGGTTAGCAAACTAATGTTCCCGGTTGGCAACCTGATGAAAAGCCAGGTCCGCGCCATAGCCCATAAGCAGAATATGCCCAGCGCACACCGCCGCGACAGCCAGGGAATCTGTTTCCTGGGGAAAGTAAATTATGTTGATTTCCTGCGAAAATACATCGGCGAAAAAGAAGGTAAGATTGTAGAACTGGAAACCGGGAAAATACTTGGTAAGCACAAAGGATATTGGTTTCATACCATTGGCCAGCGCAAAGGTCTCAATCTCGGTGGTGGCCCATGGTTCGTAGTGAAAAAGGATTCAGCCGAAAACACTATTTTTGTTTCCAATGGCTACGATCCTGAATCGCAATATCAGGATGTGATCAGTTTAACCGACTTTCATTTTATCAGCGGAAATCCCTGGGATAATGAAACGGATCCAAAGGAAATTACTTTCAAAATCCGCCATACGCCTGATTTCACCAAAGGAATACTTAAGAAAGAAGGCGAAAATTACGTTATCCAATCATCCATTCTGGTTTCAGGAGTGGCAGCCGGGCAGTTTGGCGTGGTTTACGACAAGGACTCGCGGATTTGTTTTGGAAGCGGGGTGATTGAGTAAGGATAGAGTTCATCGTTCCGGGTTCCAATTTATAAGAGCTCAAAATACTTCAAATAGCAGTTTGACTTGCTTTAACAAGTATTAACTTTGCTCCATCCTGTTTTAAAACTATTTTTGCACCAATATACCAGGAAACATGAAACGTAATTGGCTCCTATTCCTTCTTTTGTTTCCGGTTTTCCTGAGTGCTAAAGCACAGGTTGCTGAAACCCGTCCCGTAGTTTCCGTTGAAGGATTTATTACAAATACAGATGGCAAATACATTGAAAATGTACATGTTGTAGATGTTTCGGGCAACAAGGGGACAACCAGCAACTGGCAGGGTCAATTCCATATTAATACACATCCCGGCGATACTATCAGGGTTACCTGTGTCGGGTATATTCCGTTCAGGTATCACATACCGGTTAGAGGGCAATCGCCTGTAATCCCTATGCATATTGTTTTGCAGTTTGATACTATCTTAATTACGGGTGTTGAGATTTTCCCCTGGCCTGCCGACGCGAAGGCCTTGAAAGAAGCCGTACTTGCCATGGAAGACCAAACGCCTAAAGTTCCTGATCTGAAACTCAACGATCCTAAATTTTATAATACCCCGATTCCCGGAAGTCCGCCCCAAAGCAGCACTCCCGGTATGGCAAACCCAGGACTTACCTACACTATCAACGGCCCGTTTACAGCTTTGTATGATGCATTCAGTAAGGAAGGTAAGAGTAAACGAAAGTTAGAGTCGCTGGTAGGCCAGGATCAGAAAAAAGTGATTGCCGCCCGAAGGTATAATGCGAAAGTCGTTCAGCAGATAACTTCTTTTAAAACCGATAAAGAAATTCAGGATTTTATGATGTATTGTAATCTCTCAGTCGATTTTATTGTCAGTTCAACGGAATATGAGCTTTATAAGGCGATACACGAATGCCTGCTTGCCTATAATGAGGACAAAAAGGAGAAAATATAATTTGTCGGAACTGAATTTAATATTGTTAATAAGATAACATCCTTTTGAATAATAATGATTTAAGAACAAGGATCAACGATTTTTAATTTTAGAAGTGTTTCAAATATCATACAATCAGTAAAACTTTAAAAATCGTTAATCAATATTCCTTGTTCTTAAATCAAAAAAATTTATTTTTGGGGAAATACCAGACATTTGAATTAAAGGCTTTCCAATATCTTCCCCGCAACAATCTTATCATTTGCAAGCTGAAGCTGAAGTTCGCCTAAACTGGCAAATCGCCTCTCGCTGCGGATGCGTTCAACGAACGATAAAGTAATATCCTGGCCGTAAATATCCTGGTTAAAATCGAAGATATTTACTTCTATAGTCAGGTGATCGGCATCAATGGTAGGCCGGTAACCGATATTGGTCATTCCTTTGTAAACCAATCCGTTAATAGTCACCAACGAAGCATAAACGCCCTGGCCGGGAATGAGTTTGTGGTCGCTTACCGGTTTCAGGTTCGCCGTAGGGAAACCGATATTCCGCCCGATTTTGTTTCCGGTAACAACAGAACCCAGCAACGAATAAACATAACCCAGCAAGGAGGAGGCAAGGTGTACATCGCCATCGAGTAATGCCCGGCGCACCGAGGAAGAACTTACTGAGTTGCTGCCTACTGTAACCATGCGCAGTTCATCCACTGTGAAATTATATTTTTCACCCATCTGAGTAAGCAGACCAATATCACCCTGCCTGTTTTGTCCAAAAAAATGATCGTAGCCTGTAATTACATGGCTTACATGTAAACTATCGACAAGTACATTTTTAATAAAATCGTGAGGAGTGATCCTGGCAAATTCGCGGTCGAAAGGGATAACCAACACAACATCAACACCAGCCTGTTCGAACCGCTGTAGTTTTTCGTCCAGTGTTTGCAACAGCTTTATTTCGGCATGATGCGGAAGGACCAAACGCGGGTGGGGCTCAAAAGTAATTACTACCGACTCGCAATTTTTCTCACGGGCAATAGCCGAAAGCTTGTTGATGATTTCAAGATGACCTTTGTGAACGCCATCAAAAACACCAACAGTTGCTATCGGATTGCAACGGGATTCAAATTCAGATATCTGTCGATAGATTCGCATTATCAGGATAATTAAAAGAGAGGCAATCGGCAATGTTTTAAATCCCATCCCGTCACGGCGGGATGGGATTTATAAAAAACGAATGGACTTGCCATTTTTGAATATAAATGAGTGAAAATATTTACGATTCCACCAGCTCATTATCCATAAGGTAGGCAGCAATCTGAACGGCATTGGTTGCTGCGCCTTTGCGGAGGTTATCGGCTACAATCCACAGGTTGATACTGTTAGGTTGTGATTCGTCGCGGCGGATACGGCCTACGAAAACTTCATCACGGCCTTCGGCATACTTTGGCATAGGATAAATGGATTTTTCGGGATCGTCCTGAATCACAACTCCTTTGGTAGATGATAACAGCTTATTGATCCATTCCATTTCAAATTCTTTTTCAAACTCTATATTTACTGATTCCGAATGCCCTCCCGTTACCGGGACACGAACCACGGTTGATGTAATTCTTATTGTGTTATCCCCTAATATTTTACGGGTTTCGTTCAGTAGTTTTGTTTCTTCAGTGGTATATCCGTTACTTTCGAACGTGCCTCCATGAGGGAAAAGGTTCATATCAATAGGATGAGGATAAACCATGTTGGTCCGGGTGCCTGCCCGTTCGTTCATCAGTTGTTCCATGGCTTTCTGCCCCGTTCCTGATACAGACTGATACGTTGAAACAACAAGCCTTTTGATTTTTAAATGCTGATGCAACACCGATAAGGTAAGAACCAACTGAATGGTACTGCAATTCGGATTTGCAATAATTTTCGTCTTGTGATTCAACAGGGAAGCATTTATTTCGGGCACAACCAGGGGAATAGCGTCATCCATACGCCAGGCCGAACTGTTATCGATAACAAATGTTCCGGCTTCAGCAAAAAGTGGCGCATAGGTTTTGGAAACGGATGCCCCTGCCGAAAAGATAGCAATATCAGGTTTCATGGCAATAGCATCGGTTATGCTCACTATTTTGCGGGGCATATTATTGAAAAACAAATCCTTACCTACTGATTTTTCGGAAGCGACAGGTATGATCTCCGAAATTTTATCAAAAGGAATGTATCGCGCTTCCTCAAGGACTTTTATCATAACACTACCCACAAGGCCTGTAGCTCCAACAATTGCAATTTTCATATATACCAGTTTCTTAGTTATTGTTTTAACAGAAATATCAGATTCCGCTATTTGATATTAATGCGGCTATTTTGCCTCATAAAGTCTATTTTATATCTTTACAAGCTATTTTATTTCCGAAGTGCAAAAATACTACATTTACACAAGTCGAATGTCAATCCGAAGTATTATGCGAAAATTTCTGTTATTTATCAGTTTTGTTCTTATCCAAAATTACACACAGGCGCAGTTCACCGATAGTCTTACGGATGGCAATTTTACAGCGGATCCGTTATGGACAGGCGATACGGCTCTTTATAAAGTTAATACTTCGTACCAACTGCAGTTAAATGCTACTGGTGACGGTGTTGCGGCCCTTTCATCTGCCAGCGCTATGATGCAGGATATGGAATGGAATTTCTGGATAAAGCTGTCATTTGCCCCATCGGATAACAACCTGGCACGTGTATATCTTTCTTCCGACCAGGCAGATCTGAAAGGATCGCTTAACGGCTATTATCTCAAATTTGGTGAAAACCTTGCTGATGATGCAATTGTACTTGTTAAACAAACAGGAAGCACGAATACAGTTGTTTGTCGTGGTACAGATGGATTTATTGCTGCAGCTTTTGCCATCCGTGTGAAAGTAGTTAGGGCTGCAGGCGGAACATGGAAAGTATATGCTGACGCGCTGGGCGGCACTAACTATCAATTGCAGGCGACAGGCACTGATAATACGTTTACAAGTGGTTCGTATATAGGTGTATATAGCAAATATACAAGCAGTAACGTTGCAAATTTTTATTACGATAATTTTTATGCGGGACCGCCTTTTGTGGATAATACACCTCCTGAAGTGATTTCGGTTTCGCTTACATTACCCAAACAATTATCGGTTACTTTCAGCGAACCGGTCGGGGCGGGTACTGCCACTAATGTGAACAATTACAGCGTTACTCCCGGTTCAATTCTCCCATTGTCGGTAACGCAGGATATTTTGAATCCTGCCATCGCAAACCTAACCTTTTCGGAGAATTTTACTCCGGATGTTTCATATATGCTCAGCATGTCAAATGTAAAAGACCTTGCCGGAAATACCATGTTACCCGGCCAGTCTGAATTCAGCTGGCACCAGGCAAAAACGTATGATATTCTTATAAATGAGATTATGGCCGACCCAACTCCGGTGGTAAACCTGCCGGATGCCGAATATGTAGAATTATACAACCGAAGTGCGTTGCCGGTGGATTTAAAGAATTGGGTTCTTGTTTTGGGCAGCAGCACTAAAATTCTCCCTCAATATACTTTGCCTGCGGGTGGATATATTATACTTTGCAGCGCCACGAACAAGCCGCTACTTGAGTCGTTCGGAAATGTACTGGATTTCAGCAGTTTTGCTGTTACCAATTCAGGCGCAACCATTACACTGAGAGATAATTATGGTAATGTTATCCATTCTGTTTCATTTACTGATAATTGGTATCCGGCAGGAATTAAAAAGGATGGCGGTTGGTCGCTCGAGCTGATTGATCCTATGAACCCATGCGGCGAAGCTTTCAATTGGACAGCTTGTAACAATTATGTTGGTGGTACACCGGGAAGTATTAATTCAGTGAATGCATCAAATCCGGATAATGTTCCTCCATCGATCAGCCAGGTAGTAATTAGTGACCGGACTCATTTAACCATAAGCTTTTCCGAAAGCTGCGACAGCGCAACTATTTTAAATAAAACAAATTATTCTGTTGATAACGGAATAGGAAATCCAACCGCTGTTCTGGCATACAGCCCTGAATACAAAGCTGCTTCTCTAACATTGGCTTCCCCATTGGTAACCGGATTATTATACACTATCACGAGCACGACAAACATAACAGATTGTGCAGGCAATGCATTTTTAAGCGGAACCTCAGCGCAGTTTCTGATTCCTTTCCCCGACACCATTTCGCCCGGGGTGGTTTCGGTTTCGGTTGTTCCACCCAACAAATTATCAGTTACATTCAGTGAAGCGGTTGAGACTGCCAGCGCCACCAGATTGAGTAATTATTCAGCTATGCCCGGTTCGCAGATTCCTATTTCGGCTAAGATAAATGCTGCCTACACCTCAATTGTCGATCTTGTTTTTTTACAGCGCTTCACACCCGATGTTTCCTATTTGCTGAATATTGTTAATTTGAAAGATGTTTCCGGAAACGTGATGGCTCCGGTTGAGTCGTCGTTCAGTTGGCACCAGGCAAAAACGTATGATTTGCTGATCAACGAAATTATGGCCGATCCTGATCCAACTGTTTTACTGCCTGATGCCGAATATATTGAATTGTATAACCGGAGCGCATTTCCGGTAGAATTGCAAAACTGGTCTTTATTGCTGGGTAGCAACCTGAAACCGCTTCCAAAATATACTTTACCTGCAGGCGGTTATGTAATACTGTGCGATGACAGTTCAAAACGATTGCTCCAGCCACTTGGTTCCGTGATAGATTTCAGCAGTTTTGCGATTACTAACGGGAGTGGAGAAATTACGCTCAAGGATTTTGACGGGAATGTAATTCATTCTGTTTCCTATGCTGACGACTGGTTCCAGGGCAGTTATAAAATAGACGGAGGCTGGTCGCTCGAACTTATCGATCCGTTAAATCCATGTGGCGAAGCTTCAAACTGGGCGGTTTGTAATAATGATGTTGGTGGTACACCTGGCCAGGCGAATTCGGTAAATGCATCTAACCCTGACCATACGCCACCCTCCATCAACCGGGTAGGAGTAACCGATGCAACCCATATCACAGTTTGGTATAGTGAATCGTGCGATAGTACATCGATTTTAAACCCTGCAAACTATACAATTGATAACGGAATCGGAAATCCTGTATCAGTCATGGCACAAAGCCCTGGTTACAAAGCCGCTGATTTAGCACTGGGCTCAGCTATTGCTGCTGATGTTATTTATACACTCACCATTACCAGCAACATTACCGATTGTGCAGGTAATGCAATTATAGCAGAAAATTCAGTGCGGTTTGCCATTCCGGTTGAAGCCGAAGCTAATGATATTGTGATTAACGAACTGCTTTTTGATCCAACAGATGAAGGAGTTGATTTTGTTGAAATATTTAACCGTTCTACTAAAGTTATCGATCTGAAAGACCTGATCCTGGCAAATTATGATACCATCAGCCAGGTAATTACTGATTATAATGAAATCAGCAAGCAACCATTCCAGGTATTGCCAGGAGAGTATTATTTACTCTCGACGGATAGTGCGGCGGTTAAGAAATGCTATAAAACCGCCAATCCCAGGGCTTTTGTCAATATGGCCTATTTCCCGTCCATGAATAATGATGAAGGTATTATAGCCCTCACTTCAAAAGGAGGGAAAGTCATAGATCTGGTTGCTTATACATCAGGGATGCAATACCCTTTGTTAACCAGCATGGATGGCGTTTCGCTCGAAAGGATCAGTCCCGAAAGGCCATCGAAGGATAAAACAAACTGGCATTCAGCATCCGAAGCAGCAGGCTATGCAACACCCGGGTATAAAAACTCACAGGCTGGGTTTACTATTACAGATGCAAATGAGATCACCCTTTCGTCGGATATTTTTTCGCCGGATAACGACGGTTATAATGATAACCTTAGCATTGCTTATTCGTTTGGTGTTCCCGGAAATAATATCAGCATTACTATTTACGATGCCACAGGCCGCATTATCCGCAACCTGGTGAACCATGAACTGTGCGGCACTTCAGGCTCTTTTACCTGGGACGGAATTACCAACGACCGGTTCAAAGCATCTATTGGCAGGTATATTGTTTTTATTGAAATATTTGATATGAATGGGAGTGTGAAGAGGTATAAAAAGGGGACGGTGCTGGGAGGGAGGCTTTAAGGGAAATGTTTTAGTAATTGTGCAATCATACTCATTTGGAGAACAAATAGTCCTGCAAGAGTTGAGTATGACTGATGAGTATTGTACAGAATCAGGAATTTATACACCTTTTTAAACTATAACTGACTTAAGTAAAGTTGACGATATTCAAAATAAGATATATACCATACGTGGAAAACACGTAATGCTGGATAGCGATTTGGCTGAAATTTACCAGGTTGGAACAAGAGTTTTAAACCAAGCGGTTAAAAGAAATAGTGATAGATTTCCTAATGATTTGATGTTTCAGTTAAGTAAAGATGAATATAATAGTGATTTGATATCACAATTTGTGACATCAAATAGCATTGCTCCTAACTTGAAATCACAAATTGTGATATCAAGTAGCCATGGTGGTAAAAGAAAGCTTCCAAATGTATTTACCGAACAAGGTGTATCAATGCTTAGTGCTGTTTTAAGAAGTAACGTTGCAATCGAGGTTAGTATTAGTATAATCAGAGCTTTTGCAGCAATGCGTAAGTTTATTGAAAATAATGCCAATATTTAACAGGCTTAGTAATCTTGAACAAAAACAACTAGCAGGTGATGTTAAGCAAATTGAAACTGATACTAAAATTGAACTTATTTTAAAAGCTTTGGAAGATAAGAACGCACCTGCCAAACAAGGTGTGTTTTACGATGGGCAAGTGTTTGATGCTTACGTGTTTGTAAATGATTTAATAAAAACCGCTTAAAGCTCAATAATTCTTATCGACAACTATATTGATGATACTGTTTTGCAAATGTTTAGCAAAAGAAAGGCAAATGTCCTTTTAACAATTTATACCAATACTTTAACTGATGCTTTACAACTGGATGTGAAAAAATTCAATTTCCAATATCCACCTGTAGAAATACAGAAATTTAACAAATCCCACGACCGGTTTTTGATTATTGACAATATAACAATTTATCATTTTGGTGCATCGCTAAAGGACCTGGGTAAAAAGTGGTTCGCTTTTTCTAAAATGGACACCACTGTTATTGAAATGTTACCAACCATACTAAAATACGCGATTTTTTACAAAATGTTCCCATATTGGGAATTTTTAATTATCTTTGCATCATTATTCAAGCTTATGGACAGAATATTTGCAAAAAGCACATTGAGAAACTTCTGGAAAACACATCCAGATTCCGAACAATACTTGAAGACCTGGTTCGATACGGCAATGAGTTCAAATTGGAATACGCCAAATGAAGTTAAGCAGACATATGTTAATGCGAGTGTTCTGAAAGATAGTAGAATAGTTTTTAACATTAAAGGCAATTCCTATAGACTGGTGGCAAAATTCAACTTCGAGAAACAATGGATATTTATCCGTTTCATAGGAACTCATGTTGAATACGATAAAATAGATGCAAACACAATTTAAAATTACTTGACATGGAAATAAGACCAATAAAAACAGAAACTGACTATACTCAAGCATTGAAAAGGCTTGAAACCATTTTTAGTGCAGAAATTGGAACTACAGAAAGCGATGAAGCAGACGTGCTTGGTTTGTTGATTGATGAATATGAAAAAAAACATTATCCAATTGAAGCTCCAGATCCGATTGAAGCGATTAAAATAAGAATGGAAGAAATGCAACTTAAACAAATTGATCTGGTAAATGAAATTGGAGGAAAGAGTCGTGTTTCGGAAATATTAAACCGAAAAAGAAAACTGACAGTTGAAATGATCCGAAAATTGACTGCCAGATTAAACCTTTCACCAGAGTTATTAATCAATGACTATCAACTGACAAGATAAAGTACGGTTGGTAACAAATTGAATAAATTGAAAGAAACAAACTGAATAAAATCATGGTAATCGCATTCTTATTTCATGACGCGTGCCGGGAGGATATTTATGGGAAATAAATTTCATTTTCTTTTTGAAATTTTCCAGGATTCAATTTAATCTGCTTTGGAAGTCAGCTGAGAAAAGTTTTCGGTCGCACGCGTCAGAAAAAAAGATGCACACGAACGGCTGTTTCAATTATTTACAGTATCAAAAACCGTCAAATATTTCAACCCATTTTTAAACTCCTCAAATCCAATGGTTTTCGGGCAGGTTACAGTAACCGTCTGTCCCGGAAGTATATCCATAAAGTTATCCGAAAACTGAACTTCGCTGTTGGTGCTGGTAAGGAAAAGGTTTTTAGCCAGGTTTTCAGCATGAATGGTTACCGAATATGCATCCGGAGTTTCCAGAATATCCAGTCTGATTTCAGGATTTCCAAGCTGCAGATCTTTCACTTTGGCAAAGTAATGATAGTCGGTATCGATTATGTTTTTGCCGGATTCAAATGAAGAAACCATCACACATTTTGTTTTGCCTGCCAGGCTGAGTAATTCCGTAGTATCCATCTCAAATATAACTGCCGAAGAATTTGAAGGAAGCTGCGCTTTAACCGTCTTTTCCCAAAGCGTTGTTCCCTTGAAATCGATAAGCTTGATTTTCAGAAGTCCTTTTTGCATTTGGAATAAATCCGAAACCCCGTAAATTTTGATTTTGCCGTTTTCTTCTACGGAAGTGATAATTGAGTTTTTATAGGCATCGCGTGCGAAATACTGCAAGGCTTTCCATCGCTGGTAATAGTCCATGCTGCTCCACGAGGCTACCGGCCAGCAATCATTAATCTGCCAATAGAGTGAGCCCTGGTAATATGGCATTGCCTGCCGGTGCGATTCAATAGCCATCTTGATGCCTTCGGCCTGCAATACCTGTCCGATATACAGGAACTGTTCAAAATCGGCAGGGATTTTATAATCATCGGCCATATATTGTTTTATGCGGAGGTTTCCGATACCCGAACGCTGATGCGAGGCCATCACTTCCGATTCGATATTGTAATCAGACGGGATGGTATATTTTTGGACGCTTTTATATTCCGGGAATGACTGGAATCCATATTCGCTCATAAACCGGGCTTTATATTTCCTAAAATCGCTGAACGGATGCAGCCCATGCCACACGCCCCAATAGTGCATATCGCCCGAACGGGTTTCGTACGATGCCAGTTTCTGCAATCCTGCTGAAGGTGAAGAGGGCCAGTAGGGCTGTTCGGGAGCAAGATCATTTATAATACCAGGTATAATGTGATGGAAAACAGTATCATAAGCATTCCAGATCACTTCACGTTGTTGAGGAGTATAGAGTTGTTTATAACCCCAGCCCGCTTTCTCGTCCCATTGCGCCCACATGATTTCAATTTCATTGTTTCCGCACCAAAGTGCAATACAAGCATGATTGCGAAGGCGTTTAACGTTATCGATGGCTTCATTTTTAACATTATCCAGAAATGCAGAATCACCGGGGTACATTGTACAGGCAAACATAAAATCCTGCCAAACCAATATCCCGTATTTATCACATAAGTCATAAAAGAGATTATCCTCATAAACTCCGCCTCCCCAAACCCGCAGCATATTCATATTACACTCAGCCGCCGTTTTTACAACATTTTCATATTTTTCGGGTGTAACCCTGGGCAGGAAAACATCATTCGGAATATAGTTGGCACCTTTCATAAAGACCGGCCGACCGTTCACTTCGAAATAAAAACTCTCACCTTTGCCATCGGCATCGGGAGTGCGAACAAGTTTAATGGTACGCAACCCCGTTTTAACGGTTTTGCTATCTGCAATGGACTGATTACTGCCCAAAACAGCAGCAATAGAGTAAAGGCTTTGTTCTCCGAGCCCGTTAGGCCACCAGAGTTTTGGATTTTTAATTTCAAAATCGATGGAATAAATATGGGTTCCTTTTTGCAGATTAATGGACTGGCTTGCGGCGAGGTTTTTATTTATATTGATACTAAGTTCCTGTTTGCCAGCCTCGTCAGCTGAAATTTCCACTTCAGCTTTTAGAAGAGCTGATTTGGTTGCGAGTGATTTCTGAATAATATGGATACTCTCAATCTTCTGGCTGTCCCATGCTATAAGATTTACTTTCCGCCAGATGCCAGAAGTAACCAGGCGCGGGCCCCAGTCCCAGCCATAATGATATCCTGCCTTGCGTGTGTACATGCTTACCAGGTTATTTCCTAATCCACCTAAAACGGACTGATCGTTGCCGGCAGGAAGTCCGAAACCCAATGCTTCCTGTTTCTTCAAACCAATAAAAATTGGTGATTTGAACAAAATGATTACCTGGTTCTCACCTTGATGCAGATGATTCTTCACATCAACAGTCCATATGCGGAACATATTATCGGCGCTTAACGCCAGCTGATCGTTTATTATCACATCGGCATACGCGTCCAGGCCGTTGAATTCCAGCGCGATATGTTGTTTTTGGGCCATTTCAGCCGAAAGGTTGAATGAAGTCCGGTATTCCCAATTCACTTTATCAATCCACTGGAGGCCAAGTTCGTTAAGCCTGTAATATGGATCTTCAATCTTTTTATTGTCAAGCAAATCGGTATGAACCGTACCGGGCACCGTAGCTGGGAGCCAAACAGTAGTTCCGGTTTGCCTGAACTCCCAGTTTTTATTTATTTCCATTGATATTACTGATGTTTGGGCGTGGAGGGGAAATGAAATGATGGTAAGTGCAAGAATAAGAAGTGTATTTCGGTATTGGGGGAGTTTCATGCAGCAATGTGTTAATTATCCTTAAGAGTGATCGTTTTTATCAAAATAATGCTTCAGCCAGTATCACCGTTGCGCCTTTTCACCCCTTCTCCCCCTCGCCCCTTCAGCTTATTTTATAAAACCTTACTCCAAAACCTAAACCCCTACTCCCTCGCAAACCCGATACATGCCACACTCAGTTTTACACCTTTAATGCTTAATAAAACATGAGCAGCCGACTCAAGCGTTGCCCCGGTAGTGATAACATCATCCACAAGGAGAATATGCCTGTTTGAAAGCGCCTCGGGCGTTGTGACTTTAAAGATTTCATTCACATTTTCCCACCGGGCAAAACGCGATTTCCGTGTCTGGGTTGCAGTATCAACGGTACGGATAAACGAGGTAGCATCTATCTCAATGTTCATCTTTTTTGCAAGGCCAATGGCGAATTGTTCGCTTTGGTTGTAACCCCGTTTCCTTTGCTTATCCGGGTGCAAAGGTACCGGAATAACTTTGGTTACATCTTTAAAATTCTCAGCTTTAATTAAATCAGCACCCAGGATTTTTCCAAGGTGAATACCTACATCCATCCTGCCTTTGTATTTTAACTGATGGATCAGGTGCTGAACCTTGCTCTTTTTATGAAACGTGTACAAAGCGGCCGTGTGCGCAAGTTGTGCCCTGCCCCAGAAAACCTTGTCAAGCGGGCTTTCTTCCATCAGGTGGTAATTGGTTTTAGGCAGGTGATACAGACAATACGTGCAAATGATTTCTTCATGCTTAAACAGCGAATTTCCACAGGCTGCACAAACCCTGGGATACAATAAGGATATAAAATCTTCTATAAATCCAGGAATTTTCATAAACTATTATTGTTTATCAAAGATAGGAAAAAGTTGAGAGTCAGGATATCAAATAGTAACATTTATACTGCAAATACCTGTATAAGCTTTATTAACCGGACAGGATTGCTCTTTATAAAATTTAAAAACCTGTCTGCTATTAATCCGCAAACAGGTTTAAAAAATTCATCAAATAGAATTCGTTCGTTAAAACGAGATTTGTGGGTTACAATTACATGATCTCCAGCAATTCAACTTCAAAAATCAGTGTTGCATCCGGTCCTATAGCTTTGCCGGCACCTTGTGATCCATAAGCCAGGTTCGAAGGAATGAAAAATTTATATTTTGATCCTTTCGACATAAGTTGCAAGCCTTCGACCCAACCCGAAATAACCTGGGTTACTCCAAAAGTTGCCGGTTCGCCGCGACTTACCGAACTATCAAATACGGTTCCGTCAATTAATGTGCCGGTATAATGCACTTTTACCTGGTTTTTTGCCGTGGCTTTTACACCGCTTCCTTCGGTTATAACCGAATATTGCAGACCGCTTGGCAATTCAATTACACCGGGTTGATTTTTGTTTCCGGCAAGGAAAGCTTTCCCGCTTTCGCTGTTGTTACCGCCGGTTTTTGCCTGCATTCCTTCGAAGAACTCGTTCAGTATTTGGTTCACCTCATCGGGCGACATGCTTATTTCCTCGTTATTTAAAATAGCGTTCAGACCTTTTGTGAAATGCTCAATATCAAGTGCTTCAACACCTGAGTTTTTCAAATTGCTTGCAATGCTTAAGCCTAAAGCGTAGCTGATGTCTTTCATAAATTCTTTTTTTATCTTTTGGGCTGCAAAGGTAGATATTTTTGAAGTACGATTTTTACTGCCCGAAGCACGTTTGACCATTTTAGCCATTTTTGTGATTACAAATTTTAAGGCACACCTTGTCAATCGTAACTGTTTCCCGAGAAAAACAGTTCTTTCCCTATGCTCACATACAACCATTTTATAATTATTTCCCCCTTTATTTGTTAGTTTGTATTGATGAAAAAACCTGGCCAAGTGGACAGAATATACCCAGTATTAAATTAAAAGTCTAACCAATGAAAAAATCGCTGTTCACCACGCTTTTTAGCTTGCTGTGTTTAGGTACAGGAATATTACTTTCGGGGTCGGATCCTGTGACATACGGCGATTATTTGCCGGTTTATATGGATCGCTCCGAGATGGAACAAGCTGTGAAAATCGAAACGGCGCAACCGCTTCGCACAACTGGCAAAATATATCTCTATGGCCAGTATATTCTTGTAAATGAGAAATATAAAGGCATACATGTGATTGATAACAGCAACCCGGAAGCACCGCAAAATGTAGCTTTCCTGCACATCGACGGATGTATTGACATGGCTATGAAGAACAATGTACTCTATGCGGATAACGCCATCGACCTGATTGCTTTGAAAACCACTGACAATTTTTCAACCATCCAGGTAACCGAAAGGATCAAAGGCATTTTCCCTGAAACCGAATCGCCTGATGGATACTGGTCAATATATACTGTAAACCAGTTCAGGCCGAAGAATGGTATCCTTGTAGCATGGAAAAAGAAAAACTAATCCCTGAAAACCATGAAAAAGACCAGAAAATATTTCCTGTTGTTCGTAATACCTGTTTTAGTAGCGGGATGCTCCATGAGCGAAAAGAGTGATAGTGGCGATAACATTACCGGCACAGGCGGATCACTGGCCCGCTTTACCATTGCGGGCAATTACCTTTATACGGTTGATCAGTCGTCACTTCATACCATAAGCCTGGCTGATGCCGATCACCCTGCAAGAGTATCCGATAAGTCGTTGGGGATTTATACCGAAACCATTTTTCCCTATAAGAATTCACTTTTGCTCGGAACCGAAACCGGTATGTTCGTATTTGATCTGAGTGATCCTGCAAACCCTCAGCAATCGACTTATTTTCAGCATATACGCTCATGCGACCCGGTGGTGGCACAGGATGGATTTGCTTATATTACCCTGAATACGTCAAACCAGCGTTGCTTCAACGGCATGAATGAGTTGCAGATTCTTGATATCAGCAACCTGAATGCACCTGTTCTGATAAAAACCATAAATATGACCAAGCCGCTGGGACTTGATATCGACAACGATACGCTGTATGTTTGCGACGATGGATTAAAAGTTATAAATGTGGCTGATAAACTCAACCCTGTTCTAATCAATTATTTTAGTGATATACGGGCTCAGGATGTAATCCATCAGCAGGACAGGTTAATCGTGATTGGATCCGCCGGATTGTACCAGTTCAGGCAAACGTTAGGCGGGTTACAGAAAATAAGTACAATTTCCATTGAACTGTGATATGAAATAGCCCCCGCATCTTGCGGGGCAGGCTATGATCAACAAATCACCAAATGGAATGATTATTTAAATTAATCTTGCGTATTACATCTGACCCGTAAAAAATTAAAAATATACAGATGAAAAAACATTTATCAATTTTCCTGCTGGCAATAGTAGTTACAACTTCCGGTTTCGCACAGGAAGAGGACTCTTTCGGGCCACGGACAGGGGTTGGATTTTTACCCCAATATACCATATCGGGTGGATTACGGTTCGATATCGACCAGCGCGTATCGAAAACATCGAATCAATGGCTTATCATTTCGCCGCAGGTTTTTATGGTCAGTGGCAGCAGGTTTAATCATGATTTTAAAGATATGTGGGGAGTCGGTTTGGATATAAAGCATAAGATTTACCTGAAACAAGGTAGTATGAAACCCAGTGGGTATTATGTTCAGTATGGTGCTATGTTTCAGTATTTTTCAATTACCGATAACCGTCAATATACAGAATCCTATGTGGAGGATGGAGTGCAATACTTCGGTGTTTTTGAAGGAGAAATTACCACGAAATTAAATAAATTCGGGGGAAATTTTCACATGGGCTACCAGTGGCTGATCGGCGATAAAGTATATTTCGATATTTATACCGGGGCCGGTATCCGTATCAGTCACAATAACCAAAAAACCGGTTTCGATACCTGGTACAATAATTTCTGGGTTGATTATGGATATTCAGGAACCTTGCTGGATGGCGGATTCAGGATTGGGGTTTATTTCTAAGTTAGGCTTCATTATAACGCAATTATTGACACGGGAATATCATCTTAAAAGAACTTGCCATGAGAAATTTGATTTTGATTTTAACCTTAGGATTACTACCTGTCCTATTCCTGTCTTCCTGTGCGAAAGAAAATGCGTTAAATTTAAATGATGAATTCAAAATCGAATTCAATAACGGAAAAACAATAACAGAAAAGGACATATTATTTTATGACAGTTCTACACATCTGATTT
>Ga0208789_1000816_pt1 | contig 23135 bp, 24 predicted proteins | sample Methanotroph_Enr_FD_187368 | JGI IMG/M metagenome (GOLD analysis project Ga0208789, IMG submission 187368) | Enriched soil microbial communities from Old Woman Creek wetland in Ohio, USA - Methanotroph_Enrichment_5 (SPAdes) (version 2) | ecosystem: Environmental > Terrestrial > Soil > Wetlands...
CCAGGTCGTTCCAGAAATCTTTGCCCCACTTGCGATTCTTTGCGATCACTTTGAAGTTGAGTCCGCCGCGAGAGGTGCATTCTAATATTTCCGAATCCCCTGACGCATTGGGGTTCAATTTCTGGGTAAGCAGGTAAAGCGAGTCGTTTTTGTCCAGTGTATCCGGGATGCGCGGTTTGTAGACTTGCGGCTCCTGATGGTTGGACATTTGTTCGGCAATCTTGCTGGCTGTTTCGATGTCCAGCGAAATGCAGATAAAGGTCTGCCCATACATTGGCGTCGGCATGCCGTCAACGCCGGGATTGGCGTACTTGGGCCAGGAGTGCAGCATCCAGAATGCGGTTTGCGAGGCGGTATCGAAAGCGATGACGCCTTTGGTATGCCCCAGGCTGCCGTCGTCCTTGCCGCCTGCGCTGGCAGGCATTTCGTCGTTGTAGATAATCCAGCCGGTCGTGTTCGAGGGCTTGTCGAATATGGAGCTTAGCGTAAGATCGACTGCGCCTTTGCCGTCGGTCAATAGATTGGGTGATTTATCGACCTTGCCGATCTTCGGGTCGTAATAAACATACTCGTAGCCGGTGGCGCTGGGCGTGCTTGCGTCCTGGGTGAGTTTGGGTATCTTGTAGGCGAACCACCAGTCTACCGGGTTGCCGTTTTCGTCAAGTGCGCTTAATGTCATGATTTTATCCTCAGTTGGTTATTGGGCTGGACGCATGATTACGGTGGATGCAGGGCAATGATCCCTGACGCCGGTACTGCATGCCGTGGGCTGCATGGCCTTGTCGAAACAGAGCCTAACCTCTTGCAGGTATTCGCCTTTGCAGGCTACAGCCATTTGCAAGCTTGGGTTCGAGTCATGAAATTGTTGGCGAATTTGGGCAGCCGAGGTATTGACCCGCTGGTTCGGATTCGCGAAAGCAGGGGGGATTTTGATGGTCTGGAACGTGTTTTGGATCAGGTCGAAGTATTCGCTGACCGTTTTACCGCTGCATGTGCCGTGTTTTTCCCATTCGTGCTGGATCAGTTTTTCGCTGGGCATGACCGGGAGCATTTCCTGCACGACCGCTTCGGGAACGGCGGGAGTCGTGGAACAGGAATCCGGGTAGCCTTTGTTGTATTGCGGCCATAACCCGTGCACGACGAATCCGTAATGCCTGCCGCCGTTGCACTGGATTTTGTCGCTTGGCACTTCTGCGCAATGCTCAGGCGACCAGGACAGGGTCAGCAGGTAATAGTCGAATTGCCCAGGCTGGCCGTCCGCATGTGCCGGAAGGCTCAAACTCAGTATTAATGCCAGGACTGCTTTGCTGATTATTTTTATATAAGTCATGATTTTTTTCATTCCAAGTCTAATTGGCGGTTGATTTTTTGTCGGAACCCGGTTTGTTGCCTGTGCCTCGCAGGTTAACCAGCTTCTGCAAAAGGTCGAACCAAAATGGCGCGCCGAATAGAGTGGCCGATGCAGTCACCAGCCAGCCTACTAATTGAGTGCCGTTTATCGGTGGCGTGCCATCCGTCCAGCCTATAGGTAAGGACATAAGCATTTCCCATGGAATGTCTGTCGAGGAGGTGGGCGGAGTGATCCCCGCTGCAATGGCAGGGTGTTGCCAAAGCGTGGTGAACAGGTGAAAGCTATTGATATTGAAGAGGATTGCAATTGCCAGGGCGATGATGAAGCAATAGAGTTGGGAGCGGCGCTTATAGCCGCCTGACAGTCGATCCATGCCGGAGTCAAACCATGTTGCCAACTCGGCATGAACATTCTCAATTTTCCCCGAGGAGCGTGTATAGATGCTTTGCAGCAGCTGCTTTATCTGGGGGTCGGGGATTGCGTTGATGTCCGCACCAAGCTGAATGAAATCACCGGTTTTGGTCTGTATGCTGTCGATAAGGGCGATGGCGAAATGCTTGGGATCGATATAAGAGGGCTTGTTGGTGAGATCTTGAGCATTTGCCGCATTTCCTGGGTCATGGGGGCTCACCAAGCCATGGTTGTATATATTGAGCGCAAGACCATTAAAATTTGGATCATTGAGCAGGGACTTGACACCGTCTAATAGTGACTTGGAGCGCAGCTTAAGGATGGAAGCAATGGCCTCGTTGATGGAGCTGACAATTAGAGCGACGGAAGCGTAACAAAAGACCAAGCCGATTGCGACTTCCAAGTTGGTGCTGTTTAACATGGTTTTCTCCTTTTTTATTTTTCCCGGGACTTCGCCCGAGGTTTTGGTTATGGATTATTTTTGGAGCATTAAAGACATTGAATAATTAGTTATTTGTGGATATTGCCCAGAAAGGTGCTTAATTTATTTCTGATGAATGGAACCGCAGTGGCAGGGGTTTTGTTATCGGGAACATCGGGCTTCTTGATCTTTTTCACCAGGTTCTCGATATGGTTCTCAATGTCATCAAAAATATTGCCTTTTCCGAGAACGGGAAGGTGAGCGGCAGCTTCATGCATCGCCTTCTGGAAATCGTTCAGGGGCGCGTGCAATGCCTTTTCGAGATCTGTCGCACTGACAACGTAGGGCAGGGAGACGACTTTCTCCGGGCAGTCATTCCGTGGTGCGTCGAGATTCAGGACGCTTTCGAGATCCGGGGCGACGGCGTCTCGATGGCTGATAGGCGCGCCGAGAGAGAAGCATCTTCTAAGGGTGGCTATGACCGAGGTATGGTCGAAGGGATAAGATGATCCTTGCGGTGGTTTCAGAATAGTCCCGGCCTTGATGTAAGGCGAGATCAGTACCGCAGGAACCCGAACTCCGTAGCGATCGAATCCGAACGGTTGTGAATGCGAATTGTCGGGAGGGACGGCTGCTGGCGGTGGGGCATGGTCGTAGATTCCGCCGTGCTCGTCGTAAATGATGATCAGCAGGGTCTTTTCCCAGGTCGGCGCGCTTCTGATCGCATTGTAGACTTCGGCGATTAAATCCTCGCCCATTCCCACATGGTGCGGTGGATGCTGGTCGTTGGGCAATTTCACGTCAGGGAAATAACGTGGTTCGATAAAGGTATAGGAAGGCAATTTTCCGGCTGCGGCGTCTCTCGCGAAGTCATTCTCAAAAAATCTGAACCGCTCCAGATGCGGCCACAAGCGACTCAGGGTCAGGGTTTGAGGGAAGTCATGGAAATAGATTTTCCATGAATCAGGGTGACTGAAACGGTTGAAGATTGTTTCCATCAGGTAAGGAAAATGCGTGGGCGAATTGTTTTCATAGCCCTCAGCCGTGCCGCAATGCAGGAAGAAACGGTTCGGCCATGTCTGGCAAGGCGCGGAAGCGAACCAGTTGTCGCACACCGCAAATTGCTTTGCCAGTGTGCTGATGACCGGGAGTTGTTTCTGAGTGTAGTAATGCATGATCGCTTCCGGCACATAGCTGCCGGAAGCGTTGGCGGGCTGCTGGACATAATTGTTGACGAAGCCCTTCATCGTTGGTGTTCCGCTCCCTGTTGCTGCGTCCAATCCAAGCTGCAGGTTGATGTCTGTCCATTTTTCGCCGGGATCCGGATCGGGAATCGACATGGATTTCTGGTCGAATTTTTCGCTGCTCCACACTTTAACGTCTGCGCCGCCGTGCAGCGGATTGGTTTCATTGCCCTTCAGCCCGTTGAATCCGGGATTGTCCGGCGAATAGAGCCGCCCAAGTATGCTGTCGAAGGAGCGGTTTTCCATCATCAGCACAACAATGTGTTCGATTTTTCCACTAATATTTTCCATGATTTTCTCCGTTAGTCATTTGCTATAAGAGTTATTACGGCATTGCCTTTTCGCAATTCGTGTGCCGGTTTCTGGTTCAGCCTATGGTGTCAGGAGTGTCACGTGCCGAGTGATTCGATCTAAACGTGACACAAGGAGCTTGGCGGGCAATGGCGATTTGAAACAGCCGCATTGTGGCGCAAAAAATGGTCGGCGTATGTAAGCCAAAGCTGAAAATGAATCGATAGGGGTTAATTAAATTGATTTATATCTTACGGAGGACCTCCGTACACGTTTAGGAATAATCCCGTTCGCCAAATAACGCGGTGCCGATTCTGACGATGGTCGAGCCTTCGGCAATCGCAGCTTTTAAATCCCCGGTCATGCCGAACGAGAAGGTATTCAATCCGGGTTGCTTAAGGTTTGTAACGGCCTGATACAGCGCCCTATAAGGTTGACGCTGTTGCTCAAAATCGTCCTGCGGGGCGGGAATGGCCATGACGCCGCGCAATGTCAGGTTGGGCAGCTTGGCGACCTGTTCGCACAGTTGCGGCAATTCGGCCAGCGTGATGCCGGACTTGCTCGGTTCGTCGCTGATATTAACTTGCAGACAAATATTGAGCGGCGGCAAATGGGCCGGGCGCTGCTCGCTCAGGCGTTTGGCTATTTTTAAGCTGTCGACGCTGTGCACCCAATCGAAATGCGTCGACAGCGCCTTGGTTTTATTGGACTGGATCGGGCCGATAAAATGCCAGGTAATAGTGTAAGCGCCCAGCTCCTGTTGCTTTCTCAAGGCTTCCTGCAAGTAATTTTCGCCGAAATGGCGTTGTCCGGCTTGATAGGCGGCGGCAATGTCTTCGGCAGGCTTGGTTTTGCTGACGGCCAGTAACAGTACCGAGCCGGGCTGGCGATTGCAGGCCAGTTCTGCCTCGCTGATTTGCGTGCGTATTTGTTTGAGTCTTTCAGTAATGGTTGCCATGAGTTGTCCGTTGTCAGTCAGTTGTCGGTTATTAGACAACACAATCATTAAAAATTAACACAACAAATCACATTTAAAAAATGAAAATATGAACTATGGTATAAGGATATTTTTTATTTTTATCGTCACGAGGATGTTATGGATATTGCCGAATTACTGGCCTTTTCAACTAAAAGCAAGGCATCGGATTTACATTTGTCGGCTGGGCTACCGCCTATGATTAGGGTTGATGGGGATATTCGGCGAATTAATATTCCACCTTTGGATCATAAAGAAGTGCATGCGCTGATTTATGACATTATGAATGACAAGCAACGCAAAGATTACGAAGAGTTTCTGGAAACCGATTTTTCATTTGAATTGCCCGGCGTTGCCCGGTTTCGTGTCAATGCATTTAATCAGGAGCGTGGCGCAGCCGCCGTATTCAGGACGATTCCCTCGGTTATCTTGAGTCTGGAAGACTTGAAGGCGCCCAAGTTTTTTGAGGAATTATGCCAAAAACCGCGCGGTCTGGTTCTGGTGACCGGCCCTACCGGCTCAGGTAAATCAACTACGCTGGCGGCGATGATTAATCATATCAACTGCAACGATTACGCACACATTTTGACTGTGGAAGACCCTATCGAGTTCGTCCATGTGAGCCAAAAATCGTTGATTAACCAGCGGGAAATCAAGCGCGATACCCACGGCTTTAATGAAGCGTTGCGTTCAGCGTTGCGGGAAGATCCCGATATTATCCTGGTCGGCGAAATGCGCGACCTGGAAACCATTCGGCTGGCGATGACGGCGGCGGAAACCGGTCACCTTGTGTTCGGCACCTTGCATACGACATCGGCCGCTAAAACTATCGACCGTATTATAGACGTATTTCCTGCCGCGGAAAAAGACATGGTTCGAGCCATGCTGTCTGAATCATTGCAGGCAGTTATTTCGCAAACCCTGCTGAAGAAAATCGGCGGTGGCCGAGTTGCCGCGCATGAGATCATGGTGGGTACGGCGGCGATCAGGAACCTGATCCGTGAAGCCAAAGTGGCGCAAATGTATTCGGCGATTCAAACCGGACGCAAGGACGGTATGCAGACGCTGGACCAGAATATGAAAGAGCTGGTCGATAAGGGCATGATTACCGCAAAAATGGCTATGGATAAAGCGGTTAATAAGGATATGTTCCGTTGAGGAGCTATGCTTTAAAATGGGTCGGATTGACTAACAACTGATAGAATTACCCTTATTTGACTCCAGCGAGAACCTATGACCGCTCCACAAGCTCTATACCAATCAACACTGTCGTCTTTAAAGCTCCGCGCTCGCGGCAAAGTGCGGGATATTTACGACATTGACGACAAACACATGCTGATTGTGACCACCGACCGGTTGTCCGCATTCGATGTGATTTTGCCTGACCCGATTCCAGGCAAGGGCCGTGTTTTAACTAACGTGTCCAATTTCTGGTTTGAAAAAATGAAGCACGTGATGCCCAATCACCTGTCCGACATTCCGCTGGAACAGGTGGTTCCCGATGCCGCCGAGCGCGCGCAGATTGAAGGCCGCGCTATCGTCGTCAAGTTGTTAAAACCGCTGCCGGTTGAAGCCATTGTGCGCGGTTACTTGATTGGCTCCGGCTGGAAAGATTACCAAAAATCCGGCGCGGTCTGCGGCATTAAACTGCCCGAAGGTTTACAGCAGGCGCAGCAATTGCCTGAACCGATTTATACGCCGTCCACCAAAGCCGAGGTGGATCAGCATGACGAGAATGTTTCTTTTGAAAAAACTGTCGAATTGATGGGGCAAGAATTGGCCGAGAAAGTACGCGACGCCAGTCTGAAACTATACAAGGAAGCGGCCGCTTACGCCAAAGAACGGGGTATTATTATTGCCGATACCAAATTTGAATTCGGCGTGGACGACAATGGTGTTTTATATTTGATCGATGAGGCTTTGACTCCCGACTCATCAAGATTCTGGCCTGCAGACCAATATCAGGTCGGCATCAGCCCGCCCAGTTTCGACAAGCAATATATCCGTGATTATCTGGAAACGCTGGATTGGGATAAAACCGCGCCGGGGCCGCATTTGCCCGTCGAAGTGGCTGAGTATTGCGCGGCAAAATACCGCGAAGCGGAAGTCAGGTTAACGCAAGGTTGATTTAAGGACGAACAAGGGTAATCTTTAAATCGATATTCAAATCGGCCCAAGCGCGGTCGGCGGTCAGCACGGGCAGATTGCCCAGCACCTGCGCAGTGGCTAAACAGGCTCTGTCGCCTAGCGACAAACCGAGCTGGCGTGTTGTTAACCGCAACATGCCAACTTCCAACGCCATAGCTTCATTAAAGCCAGCAACTTCAATCGGCAACTCGGCTTGAAAAGCTTCAACCGCAGTTTTTTGGCATTCCGGTTTCAGCCAACTTGCCAATGACTTCACTTAAGTTAACCGTGGAAATCACCGCCTTGCCTTGGGTGATAGCGGCACTGACCATCTCCGCCCCCGTCTCATTTTGAATAAGTACTAACAGAGCCGATGCATCGAGTACCACGGTACTATTCATTAGCGGCTTCTGCACGTCGATCTGCGATGAGTGCATCGCTCAAATCAGGGCTGCCAACTAAATGTTTACGGGCGATTGCCAGCGCGTTTTGCAAAGCCAGCGCTTTAGGGGTGATATGGATTTCGCCGTTGACGACCGAGATAAGCAATTCGTCGCCTTCATGGATGCCAAGGCTGGCGCGCATTTGGGCGGGAAGTACGATACGACCGCCTGCTGATATTTTGGCTGCTTGTTGATTCATGGTAAATATTTAACCTAAGTCATTTTTACAATAAATGACATTATAGTGTTAAATTTTGATTCGACAAGTCTGGCATTAACTGGTGATATTTGCCGGAAACACCTGTTCTCGCTGTCGCTCGAACCGGCTTATTACGGCCTACTGGGCTTCGTTCGTGGAGGATTCTATTGCGAATCCGCCATACAGAGTTAGCGCTCAAAAGGCCCCAGAATGGTTGCCCCTTCCGGTAACTTAAAATTTGAAGAATTTTTATTTATATAACCGAGTATTGCAAACGATTGCCTAAAGAATGCTATGAAAACTGATTGGTTGCCGCAATCAGAAAATGCATATCTATAAAAGAACTGGTCATATAAATTTGTCTTACATCGTTCTAATGTTGGAAAATTGTTTACCAAGCCAGCAAGTTCTCGTGGCAGCTCTCCATTTTCTATCTGCAAATTAGAAAACCATAATAAAGCTATACCCGACTTTTTAGTTAAAATCTCGTTAGTATGTTTGTAGTAGAGAGCGAGAAATAGTTTTCTTCCAAAATTAGTTACTGCTTTATTTACTAATGGCCCCCTAACACTAAGAGCAGGTATATCAGCCGAAGTCATTCCCTTGTGGATTTCAATATTATATTTTTTAGCGGCATTTCTTTTTTGGCGAATAGATGATTGCATTTCAATTAATATTTCAGGGTAGTTATGCTCAACAGCTCTGATTCTCTCTAGAGTTTCTTTTTCGCCTTCAGGAGTATCTGCATCTGGATATACTCGAGATAACATTGCTACGACTTGTTCATCATGGCGTGTTTCTCTATTACATGGCACACAAGACGGGAACTCATAACCCTCAGGCCACTGGCGATTATCAAATAGCACACGCGATGGTATGTGATCAGGCTCCGTTGCCTGCATTTCTCCGCCACAAAAGCAACATGTAGGGTGCCTACTTAAAAAAACTTTCTTCCTTTGTGTCTTAGTGCCCATAGTTGATCTGTTGGTCAGTCCAATTAAATTAGTGGATAGCGTAATGAATCTGCTACATTTTATTGTTAGTTTCGTATGTCATGCTAGTCCTGTAGGGTACGCTGCGCGTACCGTTTTTCAATCATGCAAAATCCAATAAGATACGTATAGCGTACCCTACTGGATTGCTGCACTTTATCCATCCGCGACCGGCCAAATGATTTAGCCTTAAGCCCGTGCAGCAATGTCGCCGTATAAATTGCCAAGCCTATTCCTATCCATTTGACCAGATTGATCACGCGCGCCGTGGAATTTCAGTGATTCCACCAATCTGCATCGACAAAATGATATAATTCAGCCGACAATTGTCCCTGAAGTCAGCGATACTCTAGCAAAAAACAGCCACCAGCCGCTTGCTGGTTGATAGACCCCTTAACCTTGTGCAATTTTCTCAGCAACAAGGCAGCGTTAAAAAAGTGCCCAGAGAGGTCGCTAAAGCCAACCCTGTATTGTGCTAGCGGAAAAACTAGCACCAGAATTCAGGCCTAGGCTGACTGTCATCGCATAAACTCCGTAGCGTACCGGCGTTTTCATGTCGCCACGCGAGGTAAAGCCCTGCACAAGCGCCTTAATCAGGATAAAACCCGCAAGCTCAGCGAATACGGCTTTAAGCTCTGTCCGGCAAACGACAACTTAAAAATCTGCCTGTTCAACGGCGCTTCTGTCTTGGTGCGTCAAAAAGTTTGACAATAATATCATTTAAAATGATAATACACGGCTTAATTAACTTACACCAAGAATCGAGACACTATGGCTAATACAGCACAAGCTAAAAAGCGCGCGCGACAAGCGGAAAAAAGCCGTATTCGCAACGCAGGACAACGTAGCAACTTACGCACCTTCATCAAAAAAATCATTGCCGCAGTTAAGCTTGGCGACAAAGAAAAAGCGCAAGCCGCCTATAACACTGCTGTTCCGATTATCGATTCCGCAGTTACCAAAGGCATTATTCACAAGAATAAAGCCGCACGCGGTAAAAGCAGATTGAATGCAAAAGTAAAGGCTATCGCTTAATTGCTTTAGCATTACTCAATAAAAAAGGCCGGACTCTTCGAGTTGCGGCCTTTTTTATTGCCTGTCGTTTTTAGAAGAATAGGGCGCGGATGGTGCTGGTTACGCAGATTTATCAACCTCAGTCATCCACGAAAGGCACAAAAGACACGAAACAAAATCAGTGCGCCTTGTTGGCTTAAATATTCGGGGGAGCTTGGTATCTCTTTCGAATATTTTTCGTGCTTTTTGTGTTTTCCGTGGACGAAATAATTTTTCAAGGCAACAAATCCAGCTAAATCATCACCAAATTATCCCGATGTATCAGTTCTGAATCGTCAAAGTAGCCCAGAATGCTTTCAAATTCAGAGCTACTCTTGCCCGTGATTAGCTGGGTATCGGCATTCCCGTAATTAATCAGTCCGCGCGCAATTTCCAAGCCGCTTTCGTCGACGCAGGAAACCAGCTCGCCACGCTCAAACCGACCTGATGCCGATTTAACGCCGACGGCCAACAGACTTTTGCCTTCGTTTTGCAGCATCCTGACTGCGCCCGCATCCAGCGTCAACTGCCCCTTAATCTGCAGCTGTCCGGCGAGCCAGCGTTTTCTCGCTACCAGTGGCTCGATGTCCGGTAATAAGTGGGTGCCCAAATCAGCCCCGGCAATGACCGTAGTAATAACGTTATCGACTGCGCCTGCGGCGATGACGGTGGCTGCGCCGGATCTCGATGCCAGGCGCGCCGCCCGCACTTTGGTGTACATGCCGCCTCGGCCTAGGCCGCTGCGACTGTCGCCCGCCATGACGTCCAAGCGATCATCGTTAACGCTGATTTCGGAGATTAATTCCGCATCGGGATTTAAGCCGGGATCGGCCGTAAATAAGCCTTGCTGATCGGTCAAGATGATCAATAAATCGGCTTCGACCAGATTGGCGACCAATGCTGCCAGCGTGTCATTGTCGCCAAAGCGTATCTCTTCGGTCGCCACCGCGTCGTTTTCATTAATAACCGGTACCACGCCAAGCTTGAGCAATGTCAGCAGTGTGCTTCTGGCGTTTAAATAGCGCTGCCTGTCGGACAGGTCGTCGTGCGTTAACAGCACCTGCGCTGCATGCAGGCGATGCAGCTGAAAGTTGTCGTCAAAAATGCGCACCAAGCCCATTTGGCCGACAGACGCTGCTGCCTGTAATTCGTGTAATGTCTTGGGGCGTGCTTTCATGCCTAGGCGGCACATGCCTTCGGCGACGGAACCTGAGGAAACCAGGATCACGTCGATGGATTGCCGCCTTAAACCGGCCATCTGCTCGACCCAAGCGGCTATGGAGGGTTTATCGAGTCCTTGCCCGCCTTTGGTCAATAAAGAACTGCCTATTTTGACGACGACCCGCTTAACTTTGGCAAAATCAGTCCTGCTCACTTTTTTCCCGCCGTTGCTGTTCTAAAAAGTTCATGATGGCGAACATTAGCTCTCTTGTGCCGTCACCGTTAATTGCTGCAATTTTAAAGACCGGGCCTGTCCATTCCAGTTCGTCGATAATCGCTTGGCAGCGCTGATCGGCTTCGTCGGCGGGTAGGCGGTCGATCTTGTTCAGCACCAACCAGCGCGGTTTGGCGGCCAGTTCATCGCTCCATTTTTCAACTTCGTGAATGATTTTTTTTGCTGCCTGCACCGGCGACTCCGTGCTTTCGTATGGTTCGACATCAATCACGTGCAACAGCAGGCCGGTACGCAGCAAGTGCTTTAGGAATTGCAAACCAAGGCCTGCGCCTTCTGCCGCGCCCTCAATTACTCCAGGAATGTCGGCGATGACAAAGCTGCGCAAATCATCGACGCTGACCACGCCCAGATTGGGGTGCAAGGTCGTAAAAGGGTAGTCGGCAACCTTGGGTGTAGCGGCCGAGACCGAGCGAATCAGGCTGGATTTTCCAGCATTGGGCATGCCCAGTAGGCCGACATCGGCGATCAGTGTCAGCTCCAGGTTAAGTCTGCGGTGTTCGCCTTCGCTACCTTTACTGGCTTTTTGCGGTGCCCGGTTAACGCTACTTTTAAAGCGTGTATTGCCCAGGCCATGAAAGCCGCCCTGAGCGACCAGCAGTGTTTGTCCGATTTTAGTTAAATCGCCTATCACTTCGCCCGTTTCCGCATCGGAAACCAGTGTTCCCAGCGGCACCGGCACATAGCAATCTTCACCTTTCCTGCCCGTGCAATTACGGCTCATGCCGTTTTGTCCGCGCTGCGCCCGGTGTACGGCGTGATAGCGAAAATCTACTAGCGTATTTACGTTCTCTGCGGCAATCAGGTAAACGCTGCCGCCGTCGCCGCCGTCGCCGCCATCCGGGCCGCCCATAGGGATGTATTTCTCGCGCCGAAAGCCGATAGTACCATTGCCGCCATCGCCCGCTTCTACACGAACTTCCGCCTCGTCAACAAATCTCATAAATCACATGCCGCCAAACTTCAAACTCAACCGATAAAAACAAAAAAAGCCCCGCCATAACAACGGCGGAGCTTTTTTAAAGTTGCCGGGCTATACTACCCGGCCCAACTGTCCCGCCATGTTATAGCGCGATACAGTCGTGTGTCTTATGCAGCAACAATACTGATAAATTTGCGGTTCTGAGGTCCTTTAACCTGAAAAACCACTTTGCCATCAGCTGTTGCAAACAATGTATGATCTTTTCCGCAACCTACGTTATCGCCTGCGTGAAACTGGGTTCCGCGTTGACGAACGATGATGTTGCCTGCTGTTACATTCTCTCCGCCGTAACGTTTGACACCTAATCTTTTCGCATTAGAGTCGCGTCCGTTACGGGTACTACCACCAGCTTTCTTATGAGCCATCTGTAACTCCTAATATCTTAAGCAGAAATGCCAGTAATCTGGACTTCTGTATAGTACTGACGATGCCCCATTTGTTTCATATGGTGCTTGCGTCTTCTGAATTTAATAATTTTGACTTTTGCATGTCTACCTTGAGACAAGACAGTCGCTGTAACTTTGCCGCCTTCGATAAAAGGCATGCCGACCTTAACAGCATCGTCAGACTGAATCATCAGTACTTTATCGAATTCAATGCTGTCGCCTTCGCCTAGCTCCAGTTTTTCTATTTTTAAGTAAGTACCTTCTTCTACGCGGTACTGTTTACCACCTGTTTGAATTACCGCATACATCGGCGCAAGCTCCATCAAGCATTAATCTGTTTAAAGTGAACAAAAAATTATATTTTTAAATCAAGGTCAAGTCAATCTAAATTAAACTGACCGCCTAAATATCTTATCAAAATAGCACGAATAAACCGCCGTTATCAACCTGTCCAATCATTAGCATGGGCGATTAACGTTTTATTAAGTTATAATAGTTTAGCAGACTTTGATTTTCATGGCTATCATCCTGAAAAGTAACCCAAACATATCGCAGCACTACATAATGGCATCGCATTTACAATCTCCCGCTCCCGCCCCCATTGATTTTGATTCAATCAAGAAATTAACCACCGCTGAGGCAAAAGCCGTCGATCAGCTGATTATTAGCGAGTTAAGTTCTGATGTTATTCTCATCAACCAGATGGGGCATTATATAGTCGGCAGCGGCGGCAAACGATTGCGCCCGATGTTGTTGCTACTGGCGGCCAAAGCTCTGGGAGGCGCCAGCGACAACCATCTGCTTATGGCTGCGGTCATTGAATTCATTCACACCGCCACGCTGTTGCATGACGACGTTGTTGACGACTCCGACCTCAGGCGCGGCAAAGAATCCGCCAATGCGGTCTGGGGTAACGCAGCCAGCGTATTGGTCGGTGATTATCTTTATTCCAGCGCGTTTGAAATGATGGTGCGCACCAGCAATATGCGGGTGATGGAGATTCTGTCGAAAACCACTACCGCCATTGCCGAAGGCGAAGTGCTGCAGCTGTTAAACTGCAACAATCCCGAAACGACAGAGCAAAAATACCTCGAAGTTATTGCCAGGAAAACCGCTATTTTATTCAGCGCTGCTACCAAATTAGCCGCCGTTATCGCCGGCGCATCAGCCGAAACCGAACATGGCTTGGCGCTATACGGTCAGCATCTGGGGGTTGCTTTTCAACTGATTGATGATGCACTCGATTACAAAGCCAGCCAGGACGAATTGGGCAAAAACCTCGGTGACGATCTTGCCGAAGGCAAACCGACCTTGCCGCTGATATACGCGATACAAAACAGCAACGAAACCGATGCCAAAATCATTATCGATGCAATTAAAAATGGCGATCGCGATGCCTTCAACGAAGTTTACGCCATCGTGCAACGCACTAAAGCCATTGATTATACTGAGCAACGGGCTGACGAAGAAGCTCAAAAAGCGATAAACGCATTAAGCGTGCTGCCTGATTCCGAGTACAAGCAGGCGTTGACCTTATTGGCGAAGTTTTCCGTTCAGCGCAATTATTAAGGCTGTTCCTGTCTTAATCTTTAAGCAGCGCATTATAGGCGTGCGCTTTTTCAAGCAGCCTATTGTATTTGAGTTCAACCTTGTCCATAACCTCGGTTAAAAACTGCGTGACCTCGGCATCTTCAATGCCTTCTGCCGCAGACAGCATATAAGATTCCAGCTCGCTAACCGCATCTGCATCGACAATCTCGTCAAGCAGCGTTGCGGCTTCGGTAGTGCTAAGTGCCTTAACCAGCTTATTGGCAGTCAAGCCCTCTTGCAACAGTTGCTGCAACTCATCAACCGCTTGCGCCATCTCCTGAGCTTTTTCATTAATCGCTTGAAACAGCGTTAAATTTTCGGTGAAATCAAGAAACTCGTTCACTGCTTTTTTAAGCTCATACAAGCGCAGTTCGTGTTTCGCCTTAATTGTCTGCCGCATAGTTATTCCAGTTCGCCAAAAAATACAGCAATTATAATTCAGATTTGGATTTGTCGAGCAGTTCGGTGATTTTATCAATTTCTTGGTTGATTGCCGCCGTTCACAGGATCCGAACGGTGCAGTTCAGCCGTGCAAAGATTCGTAGACAAGGTTTTGTAACATCACATGATTCATAGAATCAAGTTGGTGAAATGAAGTCCCGTGCAAAAACTTAGGTGATGAATGTTTTATTTTAACCGGCAATTGTTTAACACTACGAATCGTCGCTTTGAGTTCAATTTGTAAATTTTGATTAGTCGGTTTTATAAAGAACATGAGCGAAATTACAATTTCTTCATCAACATTCCCCAGCTGACTATCAGAAACAATCCCGGCGCCTGCAACGCTGATGTCAGTAATGACCCCTGCCTTGGGTATTCCATTGATCTGTGCCGGTAAATCTACTTTGACCCTAATGACGTTACGTAGTGCTTGGGTTTTAATTTCTTTTGGGTAACTAAGGTGCATAAAAGAATGCGGACTTCTAAAAATAGTCAGCACATTACTGTTGAATATGATGACGCTCTTTCCACAAAATACCCGTAAAATCACCAGTTCATTGACATGCAATTTAATAGTAAGCCCATTCTCAACGGGTGTTCTTATTATTAAAAACTCTCCATCTGCGTAACCCAGCATCTCGGTATAATAAATTAGTTGCTGCGATCCAGTCCGCACAGTCATCTGTATCCGTGTGCCAACTTGTAGGTTGATGTCTTTAAAAGTCGTTATCGGCATTTTTTAAATGTAGAAATTAGGCATTTGAAAAATAATGTTCAGACATATAAATATATAGTTGCCCGCAAAGCCTCAGTCCTTTTTAAGGACACGGTAGCTACTCATATTAATAATAACACAGGGACGCAAAGTATTTGGTTTGCATATCGCCGATAAAAAACATACACGATTTCGCCCGCTTTCTTTTGTCATGTAAAGCGCTTTATCTGCCTCATCATTTAGCGTTGTAGGCAAAAGCCATCCATTTCAGGCATGTGCATGTCCATCAATCGAGCGCGACTTGCAACTGCTGGCCGGTTTCACCAAGTAGCCAAGCGCTCGTCATCAACCAATAAAAGGCTGTGTTTGCCGTTGGCGTTAGAGTTCATGTGAGTGTAATGTGGCTTTGAGTGATGGCAATGCTGCAAGCCAACTGCTGATTCGATTCGCGGGGCAACTATAGAGAATATTTATCTGAAAAAACTAGAATTGTTAGAGTAGATTTCGGGCCGGTTATTCCAGATACAATTCGCTCAAATCATGCCTTTATTGATGTATACGGTATAGAATGGAATTTAATCTAAGTGCCAAACGTAACCGTGTTCCCATAAAAGAGAGGGATAGCATTAAGACGTTTGCGTAAAAGAACAAGCGAAAACTGAAGTGAAATCGGTTAATTTTTAGATTAAATCTTGGCAGGATTTATTCGGTGCAAGTCATACCTATTGACGCAGAGTTACTGTTCTGACGATGGCGAGCCGGTATGCGATGCATGATTAGCATCTTGGAGCCGGCTTCGAAAGAGATGACAATTGATTAATGCGTTGACTGTTGGCAGCAGAAAAGCCCCAAACCCGCTAGACGGTGATAATAGCCGGTAGCCCAGCATTTTTCATGGAGCGGTTATGAATCCCAAAGACTTTTTAACTTCCGCTTACGACGTACTGATGCCCCGGATTATTTACGGCACGGCCTGGAAGAAAGACCGCACGGCGGCACTGGTTGAACAAGCTATCGGACTGGGTTTTCGCGGCATCGATACCGCCTGTCAACCCAAGCATTACAACGAAGCGGGTGTCGGCGACGGCGTGGCTGCTTGCCTGCATCGCGGGATCGATCGAAGCGAGCTTTATCTTCAAAGCAAGTTCACCTCGTTGAACGGCCAGGACCCGATGCAAATACCTTACGATCCCAACGCCAGCCTCAGCGAGCAAGTCGCACAATCATTCCAGACCTCGCTGAAAAACCTGCAAACCACTTACTTGGATTGTTTGGTGTTGCACTCGCCGCTGGCAAACCCGCAGCAGACAATGGAAGTGTGGCAGGCGATGGAGCAGATATTTCACAGCGGCTGCGTCAAGCAATTGGGGATCAGCAATTGCTACGATTCAGGTCAGTTTGAGCTGTTGTACCGAAATGCCGCGATCAAACCGGCCGTCATCCAGAACCGCTTTCATGCCGAGACCAACTACGACCGCGCCATCCGCGATTTTTGCCGGGAACACAGGATCATTTACCAAAGCTTCTGGACGCTGACCGCCAATCCCAATGTCCTGGCGCATCCGACGCTTCGAGCTCTGGCGGCGAAATACCGGCGCAGCGCCGCCCAGCTATTTTTCCGCTACCTGAGCCAAATCGGCATTATTCCGTTAACCGGCACCACATCGGAAAGCCACATGCGCGAAGACCTGGCGATCTTCGATTTTGAACTGACCGCCGACGAGTGCGATGTGGTGGAAAGGCTGCTTTGATGCACTCGATATTCAAGGCTGAAAAACAGCATGCCGGGCAGATTGCCGTCCTGGTTAACTCGGCTTATCGAGGCGAATCCAGCAAACAAGGCTGGACCACGGAGGCTGATTTGCTGGCCGGGCTAAGGACTGATGCAGAAGAAATCCAGTGCTTGATTTCAACCGGCGATTCGATGTTTCTGCTATGCAGGGCTAAGGCGGAACTGATCGGATCGGTGCATTTACAGAAACAGGCGGAGCAAGTTTGCCTCGGCATGCTGGCAGTAAGTCCTTCGTTACAGGGAAGGGGCATCGGTAAGCAGTTGCTGGAAGCCGCAGAGCAAGCCGCGCAGGACATCTGGGCCGTCAATAAAGCAGTTATGTCCGTCATCACATGCAGGCACGAACTGATCGCATTTTACCAGCGGCGCGGCTACCGGCGCACCGGAGTCAACAAGGAGTTTCCGGCGAATCCAGAGCTATGGACGCCTAAAGTTGCAGATTTGCGGCTGGAGATATTGGAAAAAGTGCTGTAGTGACGCAGAGCGCGATGCGCCCCCTACCTAACTTGGAGACCAGTTGGTTTATTGGGTTGCTTTGTCTAAGCGGTTTTCCCATAGTTTGGCAATCGGCGCGTTCGAAATCGCAACCTTGCCGATAAACGGGCGATTAACAGCGATGATGGAAAACATCATCGATCCGATCATCACCCCGAACAGGGTGGCCATAATACGGGCCGCAGCCCTATCATGCTCGTGAGCTAATGCCGAGAAGCACAGCACCACCAGTGCCGTCATCACTAAGGTCAACCACACTTCGCCGGGAATGTTATCGGTCGCGGCCATCAGCCGGTTTTGTCGAGCGACTTCGATTTCCTTCAGGGTGGCGATCAGCGTTTTGCGCATTTCGTCGGGCAGACCAGGCAGACCGGTCAGCACAGTCCGGTGCACGTTATCGAGTATCTGCCGGGCATTGGCATTTTCGATCCCATCCGACATGGTTTGCCACTCTTGCTGCGTTACTACCCTGGCATAGGCGGCAATTGACAAGCCCAATTCAGGATAGCGTTGTGCATCAACCATCCTGTCCGCGAAGCTGAGTGAGTGCGCTTCCTGGTGCACGGCCTGATGAGCGAATTCCTTTTCGCGCCAGATGGTGTTGGCGAGCAAAGCAGAAAAGATCACGTAACCGGCCATCATGGCGCCGCCCAAGGTGGGCAGCATGTTGCGAAAGGACGGTTTGAGTTTCGCCAAGGGAAAGCGGTGAACCATTTCAACAAACGACCAGGCCAAGACAACCGTTGTTCCGATTATTAACAACGCCATCGCCACAATTGGCAATTCAAGCAAGAAAAGTATCATTTATTACATCTCCAATTAATGGGGCCTAGGCAAGCGAGCATCCCGACGCAGGAAAGGATGCGGATAATTTGTTCCATCGGTGTAAGGAGCAATGCACTTCGTTTAATGTTCCCTACGAGCTACGCTCACATACAGCCGGACGGGCTATGTTGCCCCGTTCGAAAGGTTTTGCGTTGGTTAAGTATAGCCATTAGGCACAGAGATAACAAAACGTAAGGAACTGGGTTACAAACTCATCCCGCTTGAGATAATTAAAATTGGTCTGTGCGACTTCACACATAGCCAACGTCCTTGTGGCTGCCAAAAACCCAAAACTTTAATAATCGCGTAATTTTTGCATAACACCGCTTAATTGCGTCCGAAAAAGTATTGACACATCTCACTACCAACTCGTTTTATGTGTGCCACCGTACCGACTTAACTCAATTGTGCAATTTACAATTATTCCGGCTCAATGAATTATTTTTTGTGTCAGTGTTTGAATCGAATTGATGTGCACATGGCGACAAGTTCAATTTCCATATTATTGAAGATTGGAATAACTAAGCAGACATGAAAGCAGCATCAAATGGAAGGCGCTGGCTATATCGCAGAGTGATTTTATTAATCCTAAAAACCGCAGTTGAGCATTCCAGACAACAACGAGGTGCCCTATGGCTAGAACCCGCCGTATCCATCTGATCAATCCGAGGGCCGACACGTTCGCAACCCGGCCTTTATTCTTCGGCAAGGCGCTCTACTCGCCGGTCGCCGGACTCCTCGCCGTCGCTGCGCTGATCCCGGAAGACGAGTACGAAATCATCCTGACCGACGAAAATATCGAGCCTATCGATTTCGACCTGAATGTCGATATGGTGGGCATCTCATCAATGACTTCCTATGTCAACCGGGGTTACGAGATCGCCGATGCTTTCCGGGCTCGCGGCGTTCCCGTCATCATGGGCGGCGTACACGTCAGCTACCTGCCGCAGGAGGCGCTCAAACACGCCGACGCGGTAGTGGTCGGAGAAGCAGAGCTGATCATGGACAAGGTTCTCGACGATCTGCTCCACAACCGGTTAAATGGCATCTACAAGGCCGAAAGCCTGCACTCGATGATAGGCATGCCTAAACCACGACAAGGACTACTGAAGAGCAACCGCTACATCAACAAGGGATTCGTCCAGACTTCCCGCGGTTGCCATCACGGCTGTACGTTTTGCGCCGAACCCACGATGTACGGCTTGCGCTTTCGCTACCGTCCCATCGAAGACATCATCACCGAGATCGAACACATCGAAGAGCGCGTGATCCTGCTTAACGATTCCGACTTTTTCGGAACCCCAAGCCGAGCTATGGAAGTCATGAAAGCCTTTAAAGGACGCGGGCTAAAATGGCAGGCTGCTGTGAACAGTCGTGATGCCAACGATGAGCGCCTGCTGGAATTGGCGGCGGAGAGCGGATGCTTCATGCTGTCCATCGGTTTTGAGTCCGTCTCCAGGCAGACCCTGCGCAACGTGCACAAGTGTCAGAACGACCCTGATGCGTATCGCGGTCTGGTAGAAAAGCTGCACCGATACGGCATCATGGTGCTCGGCCTGTTCATGTTCGGCTTTGAAGGCGACGAATCGACGGTGTTCGACGAAACCTTGAAGTTCAACATCGACGCCAAGTTCGATATGTGCGGTTATTCGCTCTTGACACCATACCCCGGCACCATCAACTGGTTCGAGATGATGCGCCGTAAGCAGATCGTGTCCTTCGATTGGGACAAATACGACCAATCCCACATCGTCTTCAAACCGGCCGGGCTGTCGGCCGATCAGCTCTATCGTGGTTACCTGGACACCTATGACGGATTTTATACGCTGCCTTCAATGTTGCACCGCTTTCCGTGGGACGGCTCCCGCAACCGCACAAACTGGACCATTTACAATGCCTTCTTTCGCAAAGGCGGCGTCGTGACCCGCGACCCTGAGCTTCTGGTCGCAAGGCCGACGCCCGAACCCGAATTCGCGGCTATGCCTCCGCTGATCCCGCAAAAGGCCGCGTGGCGGGAATTGGTGATGGGAGTAGGTGAAACAGGGGGATAGCTGCAGCTTCCGAATAATACGGAAAACTGCATGTTCCGGTTCCGACGGTGTAGAGCCAATGGAAGATGGGCATGTTGCCCGTTCGAAAGGTTTTGTGTTGGTTAAGCATAGCCATTAGACACAGGCACAACGTCGATGACAGCCTGTCCCAGTTGAGGCTAATCCACAAATAATACGCCTTACAGCGTTAGTTGGGCTGTCATCAGCGCAAGCACGCCGGTACCGGTGCCGATGTCCAGCACATGGCCGCCCGGATTGATCGGGGCCATCGCGCCGAATAATACGGCATCGGTGCATATTTTCATGCCGGAGTGTTGCTGCAATACGGAAAACTGCTGAAAGTGGAAGGGCGACATGAGGTTGTTGGGATTAAAAGTTTGGCTATGGAGCATGATAGCGGATTTCTGGAATACTTGCTTTCAGGAGGGGCTCTTCCGATAATTGAAAAATCCGTTTACACAAAATTCGGGACGCCCTCAGTTATCCGCAAACTTTATCCAGGCTGCTCGCTTAGGACGCCTTCATGCTGACAAAGTCGCGACACTTTGCCACATTGGCAAATCGAATCCGCCCCCCATATAACATTAACCACCACTATTTTTATCTCAATATGACTCCCAAACATTACCGATTGCCTGTTGTTGGTATGCAATGTCCGGATTGCGAAATCCATATCGTCGAGGCGCTCGCCGGGCTCCCCGGCATCCTTAAGGCGCAGGCCAGCTTTACCGACGAAACGCTGACGCTGGATCTGGACGCCGATGTCATATCGTTGAAGACAGTTTGCGCAGCAATCAAAGCGACCGGCTACGAGTGTTCTAAACGTGCCCTCTATAGACCGGCAAGCTTAGGTCAACGCATGTTCCTGATTGTCGTTGCCGTGATAGGCATTGTTCTGCTGCTGCAATTGAACAAAGTCGTGCAACTCGACTTGTCGCCGGAAGATATTGGAGAAACAACCGGCTACGGCCTGCTGTTCCTGGTCGGCGTATTGACCAGCTTTCATTGCATCGGTATGTGCGGCGGCTTTGTCGTCGGCTATACGGTGGCTGATGCAAAGTCAGGCAAACCAAGCCATTTGAGCCACCTGCTTTACGGCTTGGGAAAAACGCTGTCTTATTCAAGCTTCGGCGCTTTGTTCGGGCTGATCGGCGGCGCTATCTCTTTTACTCTGGGCGTACGCAGCATGGTCTCGGCCATTGCGGGCGCATTCCTGATCCTTTACGGACTGAGTATGCTGGACGCATTCAGCGGATTAAGACGCCTGCATCTACGCCTTCCCGACTGGCTCAACCGTTTTTTGCTCAGGCGACGCCAACGCTCGTCCAATCCCTTCGTCATCGGTTTACTGAACGGTCTGATGATTGCCTGCGGCCCGTTGCAAGCCATGTATATCATGGCCGCAGGCACCGGTAGCGCTGTAGCGGGTGCATCGTTGCTGGCTGTGTTCGCGTTGGGCACCTTGCCGGTGATGCTGGCGTTCGGCTACTTTGCCAGTATGATTTCCGGTAACGCCACACGGCAGTTTATGAAAGTTTCCGCCCTGATCATCCTATTGCTCGGAGCGGCCATGCTCAATCGCAGCCTCCTGCTTTCCGGCTCCGGCTACGATGTCAATTCGTTGCTGTCAAGAACGTCGCTGGCCTTACAGGCGCACTTTATGACGTGGCGTCATGACCATGCCGATGCCGGATCGCACCTTCAAGACGGCTATCAGGTGATTTACATGGAAGCCGAGGCAACCGCCTACAAACCGGACAAATTCATTCTCCGCTACGGCATTCCGGTCAAATGGGTCATCAATGTGCGGGAACTATCCAGCTGTAACAAGCGAATCATCATTCCCTCGCTGGACATGACTATCGATCTAAAACCCGGACTGCAAATCGCCGAATTCACGCCGCTACAAATGGGCGCTATCAGCTGGAGCTGCTACATGGGCATGATTCCGGGAACATTTATTGTGGAAAAATGATGAGGGCCGCTGAGCGGAATTGTGCTATTCAGTCTGGGATGGAACCGACATGGCCTTGAAAATCTACATAAAGCAATTCGACGAATAGAGAATTGCTAATGTTTGTGTCACCGAGGATTAAGGCCAGATTCTTCATTGAAAAAAATGCATTTAGTGACGCTTAGTCGCTAAACTCAGAATCAAGCATATAAAACGGGGGGATAAATGGCGCGCCCGAGACGATTCGAACGTCCGACCACAGCCTTCGGAGGGCTGTACTCTATCCAGCTGAGCTACGGGCGCGTAGCGTGTATTCTAACCGATCAACGCTACAATTACGACAACATTGTTTTTAAATGCGCCAGACTCGCCTTGCCGCGCTCTTTGATGACTTCCGGGGCCAGCTGTTTTTTGTTGACCCATTCCAAATCGTCTTCGGGCAGTTCGCTTAAAAACCGGCTGGGCTCGCATTCGGCGACTTCGCCGTAACGTTTGCGATGGGTGCAGTAGCTGAACGTGCAGGTGCGCTGGGCGCGGGTGATGCCGACGTAGGCTAGGCGGCGTTCTTCTTCTATGTTGTCGGTTTCGATGCTGTTTTGATGGGGCAGGATATTTTCCTCGATGCCGATCAAAAACACATGCGGAAATTCCAGTCCTTTGGCGGCGTGCAGGGTCATCAAGCTGACCTGGTCGCTGGCCTCGTCTTCCTGTCCGCGTTCCAAGATGTCCATCAGCATGATTTTGGCGACGATTTCCGCCAGCGGCATTTGCCCGCCGGTGTCCTTGTCGGCGATGCGTTTTAGCCATTCGACCAGCTCGTAGACATTTTTCATTTTGCGGTCTGCCGAGTCCTTGGTTTTGCTCTCTTCCTGCAAATGCTGCGAATAACCGATTTGGTCGATGAACTGTTCGATGGCCGCGAAGGTATCCCCCCGCTCGATAC
>Ga0208789_1000818_pt1 | contig 23079 bp, 19 predicted proteins | sample Methanotroph_Enr_FD_187368 | JGI IMG/M metagenome (GOLD analysis project Ga0208789, IMG submission 187368) | Enriched soil microbial communities from Old Woman Creek wetland in Ohio, USA - Methanotroph_Enrichment_5 (SPAdes) (version 2) | ecosystem: Environmental > Terrestrial > Soil > Wetlands...
TGGCGAGCATCGCTTGGACCAAGGCCGCGATTAACAACAAATAGCCGCTTTCCAGTAAAAAGCTTCCGCCGGTAGCAAATAAAGACACGATCTCGGGCAAGGTCCGCCATTTAAAAAAATGGAACAGGTAAGGGCGGTCGTCGGTAGCCGGTTCGATATTAAACTTGTACGCATCAATAAATGCCCGGCTTTGATTGCCCAATAAAGCCACGGCCGCCTCGTGCAGGTAAGGCTGCTGTTGGACATTAAAACGGTTAGCTTCCGGTTCCGAAATGCCGGGGTAATAAACCAAGTCAAAGCTGCGTTCGTCGCAGAACTGTTTCAGGCGCTTGATCTCATCGGCGGAAACGACGCCGTTTTTAACGATTAAGGTACTGGTTTGCCAGCCGCGTATCATGACGATCTGTTGATCGGGTTGCCTGGCATCGGCATTTTTAAGCGCGCTAATAACGGTAGCTAGCAGTTTGGCTTCATCGCGCGGCGGAATTTTAATCCAACGGGTAATGCTGAGATAACCGTCCGGGCTGACATGGCGCAGATATTCTTGTATGGCCTGTTCGGTATAAAGATAGTTTTCAGCCATCGAGTAAAGCCCTGCCGCCGATGCGCCAAACGCATCCAGCAATGAAATGTTAACCAAATCATAGGTTTTACCGGTTGCGGCAAGATAGCCGCGAGCTTCGTCGATATGAACATCAACATGGGCGCCGGAATAAATATAACCGGCAAAACCGGCATATTTTCGCTGAACCAGATCGATGATTTGCGGATTCAGTTCAACCGCATCGATATGCTTAATGGCGTGATAATTGGCCTGCAAAACATCGCTGCCGGTACCGGCTCCGAGAATCAGGATGTCGGAGAGCGGTTTTAAATGATAGTGCAGGGCCGATGTGGTTTGGTCCAGGTAACCAAGCGTTTCCGGCTTGCCGTTATAACGGGTGATTGCCGTCATATTGTCCGCATCGGTGAACACGGCAAGCTGCTCCGGCGGTTCTGCCGAGGCATTAAGGCTCAAGCCGGGCGCGTGGCGTAGCGGGGTGATCTCGCTTTTTACTACGTCGATTAAGTCCAGCGGACTGGAATAACGGTCTATGATTTTTGTGCCGGGCACTTGCAGCAATTGGTTCAGGCTTTTATAGGGCGTCACCTTTAACGCTATCCAGCCGCTGGGGATAAAAATAGCCGCCAAGCCAATGATAACGGACGCGGTAGCCCAGTGTTTCGGTGCCTGAAAGGTATAGCTCGATACCAGCAAGGTTGCGAGTAGTCCCGACAACATCAGCACGGTCAGTATCTTTTCCGGAAATAAGAAAGATAACAGCAAAATAACGCTGACACTGCCGATGCCTGCGCCGGACAGGTCGGCCGCATAAATGGACGACACTTGGTTTTTATAGCGGTAAAGAGACAAACCGACGACATTGGCGGAGAAAAAGAAAGGCAAGGCCAGAATCAGGTAAATGCTGCATAAATTCAGCAGTTGCAGCGGCGTCCATAACATTTCCGCCGGATTGAAAGGGATTTGCTGGGTTAGCAAAAAACAGGCGGGGGCCGAAAAGCTGAACAGCAGCATGTTGGTCATTATTGCTGTCGGGAAATGTTGCGCCAAGCGGTCGCGGTTCAGCGCCAGGAACACGCCGCTGACGCCATAGCCCAACAGCGCAAGGCTGATGATCATGTACGCGAAATGATGCCATTGGATAATCGAAAACAGGCGCATCAACAGGATTTCATAGGCCAGGGCGGACGCCGAGATCATGGCGACAGCGGCCAGCAGTGATAAACGCGGTTTCATTATCATTTCTCCTTTAATGATAGAAAAATCGTAACTATTCAGCATATAAAGAAATGGAACACGGATGCCAAAAGTAGGCGCCTCCAGGCGACACGGATTAAACGGATAGTCACTGATTTTAAAAGCGTCATCAAACTTGGCTTGGGCTAAAAATCCGTGTAAATCCGTCCTATCCGTGTCATCCGTGTTCCATTGAAAATACGCTGAATAGTTACGAAAAATCATTTCGTGGATAAATTATTAATGCTTGCCGGTCAGCGGCACAAAACTGACCGGCAGGATTTGGCGGGTGGTGATTTTTCCGTCGGCGTCTTTAGTCAGCAAAACCAGATACTGGGTCATAAATTGAGCGCCGACCGGAATGATCATTCGGCCGCCGGGTTTTAGCTGTTTAATCAGCGGCGGCGGTATATGGCTGGCAACGGCGGTGACGACAATACCGTCAAAAGGCGCGGCTTCCTCCCAACCGTAGTAACCGTCGCCGGTTCGGGTATGAACGGCCTCATAACCGGCCCGCTTAAGGTTAGTAGCCGCCTGCTTAGCCAACGGCTCAACAATTTCGATGGTGTATACGCTATCGGCAAGCTCGGCGAGCATGGCCGCCTGATACCCGGAACCGGTGCCGACTTCCAGCACCTTGTCGGTTTTTTTCAGTTGAAGCAGGTCGGTCATGATCGCGACGATATAAGGCTGGGAAATAGTTTGCCCGTAACCGATCGGGAGCGGTCTGTTTTCGTAGGCATACGAACGCTCGGCAGCGCGGACAAATTCATGTCTCGGCACTTTCAGCAAGGCATCGACAACCCGCTGATCGAGCGATTCCCGGTTCAGGAACTGGCGGGTAGTCATCACCTCGCCCTTGATAATGTTCACCAAGGCATAGCGTTGCCGGTGAAAATCGTCTTCAGCGATGACATGGCTGGAAAACAACAGCAAAATAACGCCGATGACCACAAGCCAGAAAATAAGATGCTTCATTCTTTTCATGAGCACAACCTCCTGATTTTATCGAATAAAAACCGGTTGTAGGGCTTGGAGTTTAAACCAGTGAAAAGTTGTTTGTCTGTAGGTTTTTTCTACAATTGCCAGCCGGTAGGAATAGGTTTATGGTTTAAAAGAGGACACGAGTTTGTAGAGGCGATTGGTTAGTTCCCAAGCTCAAGAGACTGTGAAAGTATTCGTTTTAGAACAAAAGCAAAAAAGCATTCACCACGAAGACACGAAGGACGCGAAGTTTTCAATACACTGAGTTTAAAAATTATTTTTCCTTCGTGATCTTCGTGCCTTCGTGGTGAAAAATGCTTTTAGCTAAACTTTGACAGCCAGCGGAAATTGAAACCGGCAACGACAATTTTACTTTTGAGGTGATAAATGAACCCAATCAAGCAGCGCGCTATTATCCGCATCATTTTCAGCATCTTTTTTACTACAACCGCCTTGGCTGAAGGAGAACAAAACATGACTTTGAGTCTCAAATCGCCGGATTTTGTTCATCAGGGAGAAATCCCGAAAATATTTACTTGCGACGGTAACGACAGTTCGCCCGCGTTAAGCTGGTCGGGCGTTCCGCAGAACGCTAAAAGTCTGGTGTTAATCGTTGACGATCCCGATGCGCCGGACCCTGCCAAACCCAAAATGACCTGGGTACACTGGGTGCTTTACAACATTCCTCCGACGGTCATGGAACTGCCGCAATCCGTTACGGTCAGGGATTTACCGGCAGGCACTCAACAAGGCAAAAACGACTGGAAACAGACGGGTTATCGCGGCCCTTGTCCGCCTACCGGCCGGCATCGGTACTTTCATAAACTTTATGCGCTGAATATTGAGTTGCCCGATTTGCATCAACCCAAGAAGAGCGAACTGGAAAAAGCCATGGAAGGGCATATTATTGAACAAACGGAACTGATTGGAACTTATCAGCATTAGCTTGATCGTTTTACTTATGCTGTAGGGCGTGCCGTGCGCGCCTTAAGATGCTAAGGCACGCACGGCGCGCCCTACGGCAAGACATTTTCGTGCCTTTCGTGAACAATCCGTAACATCAGTTACGAAGAAACACATTCTTTAGCTCGCTTCCCGGCCTTTGTGTCCAGAACCCTCGGAAGATTACGAGCTATCGCCTCGACCAGACCGCGAATATCCTCGGCTGAAAGATGCCGGGTCAAGGTAAAGCGGATGCCCGATTTACGCCGGGAAACCGCCGGATAAACAGCGTGGTTGGTATAAAAACCATCGTCCAGCAGATATTTGGCCATTTCACCGGCGACATGCGGAAGCCCCAGCTTGATATAAAAAATCGGCGACTGCGAACTGCATGCTACAGGTATGCCGTATTCTTTAAGCAAGCGATTACAGAGCGTAATGCGATCCTGCAATTCCCGTTGCAGACCATCAATCTCCGTTGACAGATGAATACGTGCCGAGGCAAGCGCTGCGCCAAGCATTGGCGGTTGGATAGGGCCTGAAAAAATCATCGGCCCGCCGCAGTTTTTAACTTGCCGGTGCATTTGCTTATTCGGAAAAACCAGCGCCCCGCCGCCGGCAGCGTAGCCTTTGCACAAGGACGTCGCAACCACCATGCGCTGTCGAATCGGCAGGCAATCGAGAACATAACCCCGGCCGTGCTTGCCTGTCCAACTCATGCCGTGCGCATCGTCGAAATACAAATGCAATTGCTCGTAGCGGTTTAATAATTCGCCTAATTCCTTAACCGGAGCCAAGTCGCCGAACATGCTGTAAACGCCATCCGTCAGGTACCAGATATGGCGATATTGTTTGCTAAGAATGCCGATGCGTTCTTCAAGCAATTCCAGGTTACCGTGCAGCAGCGTTTCGACCGCAACGCCTTCCGCCTGCGCCAGCTTTGCCGCCGTTTGCATGCTGTTATGGGCCATCTGGTCGATGATAATCGCATCGCCATTTTGAATCAGCACCGGCAAGGCCGCCATGTGTCCGAGCGTCGTGGTCGGGGTCGCCAGGACATGGCCGCCGAATAACTCATTAAACTGTGCTTCCAGTTCGGTATAAGGCGTTGCCGACATATAGGCTCTCGATATAGCGAACTGGGTGCCGTAGCGGTTCACCGCGTCAATAGTCCCTTGCTTGAGCCGGACATCCTGTTCTAAGCCCAAATAACTGCAAAGCGCAAAATTCAGCACCGGTCTGCCGTTTAAGCGGATCGTGCGTCCATTAAAAACCTTGTCTTCCGTGGTGCGCTGCACCAAGCCATGGTTTAAGCCCATATCGACGATGCGATCAATAACGGTTACCCAGTTCGGTTGAGTTTCCATAGATATTCCCGATTAAATTGACTTGTCATTTCTTCTTCAGGTAGAAGTCGAGATGAGGGATAAAATAGTAATAACGCAACGTGATTATGTAACATCGGCAATATAATTTGTGTAACTTAATCATATCTTAATGATGGCTGCGTCCAAGCGGGAGCAAAGGTCAATGTAAGGCGAGCGATTGACCGCTAACAGACTCAAAAAACCTGCTATTTTGTTCTGCTTTTGTTCTCTGGTTGTGGTATTTTAGGCCGCTTTCAGTAAGCTAAAGATAAACAGCAGACAAGTAATGAATGACTTAACCCGACGGCAGCGGGAAATCTTTGATTTTCTGCGCAGCAATCATGAAAAATTCCCTGTTCCGCCAACGTTGGAGCAACTTTGCGTAGCGCTTGGCGTGGTCTCCCGCGGTTCGATGCACAAGCATATCTCGGCCTTGATCGATGCCGGTCTTATCGAGCCGTTCGCCGGCAATAAACAAGGCGGTATCCGTTTATCGGCCACAGCCCAGCGCAACTATACCGCCTGCGAGCACTCATTGCCTTTTGTCGGCAAAATTGCCGCCGGTAAGCCGATCGAGGCCCTGGAAAACATCAATTACATGGCAGTGCCGGAAATGCTGAAAAGCAATAAGCCCTGCTATGTGTTGCAGGTTAAAGGCGATTCGATGATTGACGCGGGTATTTTCGACGGCGATTGGGTGGTCATTGAACAGCGCAGCTATGCCAGAAACGGCGAGATTGTCGTGGCGCTGATTGATAAGTCGGAAGCAACTTTGAAATACATCGAGCAATCACCCGATAAAGTATTGCTGCTACCCGCCAATGCCGATATGACGGCAATGTCCTATCGTCCTGAACAAGTTGAAATCCAGGGCGTGTTAGTCGGGCAAATGCGCAGTTATTGTCATTGACCCGATCATTGAACGAAGTTTGGCAACTATCGGCTATCATTCGGCGCAATACGCGATAAAGCCGCTATTGCGCCTTACGGGCTAAAGCATCATGCTGTTAACGATTTTTCTGTTCTACCCGTTTGAGCAAGGCAAATAAATCGCTGTTGGTCGAAAGCACGATAGTCGCATCGGCATTGATAACTTTGCGATAGGTCTCCATGCTCTTAGTAAACTTATAGAACTCCGCGGCTTCGGGCTTTTGTGCATAAGCCTTGGCGTAGATTTCCGTGGCTTTGGCATCGGCCTCGCCCTGAATTTCATGGACTTGCTTATAGGCTGCGGACTCGATCTGGTTAAGATCCCTGTCCTTGTTGCCATTGATTCGCGCAGCTTCGCCTTCGCCCTCGGAGCGAAAACGCTGCGCGATCTGTAAGCGTTCGCTAATCATGCGCTGGTAGATGCGTTCGAGCACTTGCTGATTGTAGTTAATGCGCTTAAAGCGGACATCGAGCAGCTCAATGCCAAACTCGGCCAACTTCGGCGCTGCTGCATCGAATACGTCTTTTTCAATCCTGATTCGACCAACATGGATCGGCCGTAATACGCCAAGTGTGCCTTCACCGGTTATGGGGCCGGTCAAGCTCTCATCCTGCAATGGTTTCCGGTCTTTATCGGTGCGCACTACTTCAATCAGTTCATGCCGGGCAATCGCGGTGCGGGTTTCGCTGCCTAAAATATCCTCCAGCCGGGACTGGGCGCTACGTTCATCCCTAAGCCTTAGGTAATAGCGCATCGGATCGGTAATCCGCCAACGGGCAAAGGTATCGACTTGGACGTAAGTTTTATCCTTGGTCGACATCTCAACCATCGGCCCATCCCATGCCAGATAGCGCTTATCGAAAGTGTTGACCTGCTGGATAAAAGGCACTTTGAAATGCAAACCCGGACTGGTAATAGGATCGCCGACCGGGCTGCCGAATTGGGTGATGATGACCTGTTCGGCCTGATTAACGGTGTATATCGAAAGAAATAATACAGCCGCCAAGACGATAATGAGCAAACCGCTTTTTCCGAAACTATTCATTTTTGTTCCTCCACAGCTTTAGCTGGAAAAGGCAGCATCGGCAATATCTGCTGGATCGTGTCGTCAACGATAATCTGCTGTCTTGCTTGGGGCAGAATGTCGCCCAGGGTCTCAAGATAAATACGTGTACGCGTTATATCCGGCGACTTGAGATATTGATCCAGCACTTGATTGAACGCAGAAACATCGCCTTCCGCTTCGTTAATGCGTTTAAAGCGATAACCCTCGGCGCCGCGAACTTTCTGGTCGGCTTCGCCGCGGGCGCGAGGCACTGCTTTGTTGTACTCGCCGTTCGCCAGGTTGATCACATTTTCCCGATCTTGCTGGGCGCGATTCACTTCATTAAACGAAGGCTGTACCGGTTCGGGCGGATTGACGTTCTTTAACTGTACTTGATTAATGGAAACGCCGAGCTGGTAACGCTTGGCAAGTTCACGGGTGCGTTCGAGCGCGGTTTCCTCAATCTCTTGGCGGCCGATGGTGATGATTTCATCGACCGTCCGGTCTCCGATAACTTCACGCATGACGGCTTCCGATAAGTCTCTTAACGTTTTTCCGGGATCTCTTACATCGAACAGATACTTTTCAGGATCGGTAATGCGATATTGCACAATCCATTCCACTAAGGCTGAATTCAGGTCGCCGGTAACCATCGACTTTTCCAAGGCCGGTTCGCTGCTGATCTGGTCGGGATTAGTGTAACCGGGCGTCGCAAAACCGAATTCCAGTTTTTGCTGGCGTTGAGTCGGCACGGGAATAATACGATCGATGCCGAACGGAAGCTTGGCATGCAGTCCGGACGGTACTTTTTCGATATATTTGCCAAAGCGGAGCACGATACCTTCCGATTCAGCCGGAATGGTATAAAACGACATCATTGCTCCAACCAGCAATGCAATGACTACCAGTACCGTCATTGGTGAAATAGGCAGTAAAGTTAAAAAGCGGTCTAAAAAAGGTTTGAGATCATCCACGCACAGCCTCCGGATTGAACATCGGCAAGTTTGAACAGCACAGAGCAGATTGGTATGGCCCAGAGAACCGGACAAAACAGAATCCCACCCGCATCTTAAAGATCAGCATGACTTTACTCGTTATCCACGGCAACGGATATTGAAAATATTACTTAGGCCATTTCCATGAAAGAACATACCCGAATGACGCATTATTTTCTCACCACGAAGAGCACGAAGAAAAAACAGAAACTTCGTGTCTTCGTGGTGAATAAAAAAAGGTATATTCTTTACCAGACATCGCCTTATTAAGTTGAGGATAATGGGCTGCCGTCATATTTCCCGCTTTGGAACATAGTCAGTTCCCATTGATAGGTTAATTCATCATGGCGCAGTATATAAATATCGTTTTCGCTTCCGCGCACTTTGAAATAAGAATATTCAGGCGATAACCAGCGGTCGATGACTTCTTCAACTTCAACAGCTTTATCGCCCATAAAAAAACGCCGCGGTGTTTTCTCTCCCTGATAACCGGCATGACATTCCACACGAATTGTTAACGCAACCGTAGTCATAGAATTTTTACCTATGTTGATGCCTGTATGAGCTAATAGTAATTCTATCTATGGGTTTGCGGTAGCAAGATCAAGAATTTTTTAAGCCTCAATAGATAAAATTAACACTGCCCGTTGCCGATGGGATTACATCGCCTTGCAGCAATATCCAGCATCGGTCGTACAGCTGAAACAGCTTGCCGCTAATCAGGTAAATTATAGTCAAGTGCGTAATTCGCTATAAAAACCTCCCCCCGGCAGGAACTCTTTATCTGTAACACAGTCGGAAAGTCGTCATGCCGGCAGGGATGCCGGCATCCCTGCCGGCATGACGAACTTGGGAAATTCGTGGGCATAGCTCAGGGTCATTCCTTTTGGGTTTTTTAGTGAATTAGGAAATTAACTATAAATATGCCGCTGAAAAATGCTAAACCCGGCCGGAAAAATTTCCGGAAGAAATGGAGAGTACATGGTCGTTATTATCGGCTAAGCTTAAGCCACATTGCCCGCAAAGTGGCGGCCATGGCCATCAGCCGATGGCGCTCAAACGCATGCTACGCAACCATTACATCTTTCAGGAGCCGGTACCGATGCAATCACGGATTCGTTCTTTACGAAAAATATTGATATTTCGCTTGATAATCCTGTCGGCTGTAGTGTCTGTCCTGATAGGCGGCGCCGTATTCTTCAAGGAGCGTAGCAGGTCCGAAGCAATCATTGCCGAACGTACAAATCTTGTCATCGAGTTATTGCGGCTGCGGATCCAATATATCTCGGAAATCAGTCATAGCCCCTGGGAAAGCCTGGTGCAGCAAGCGGTAGACGATTTGGAGAAAGTTTCTTCGAATAGTGCATTAGGGAGTTTTGTCTGGCTGTCTATTCGCAATGCCGAAGGCCAGGAAATCGGGCGCTGGGCCGATCCGGACTATTCCGGACTACAAACTTTGATTCAGGACGCTGAACGGAAAGCTGTCTCTACCGGAAACAATGTTGCCTTAACGTCATTGGTGGGGGCTGACGGTCGCTCAGGGTATGCGGTTGGCCTGAATATCACCGATTCCGAAACCCAAGCATTGGTGGCTACATTACGAGCCGTCTATATGATTGCTCCTGAAGCGCTCACGGCGTTTTGGCGCGATATTACCCATTCGGTCGCTGTTTCGGTATTGCTTGTGATGCTGGTGACAACATTGCATTATCCGGTGGTACGCCGCTTATTCGATCACCTTGGCCGATTATCGATACACCTGCTCGACGCGAATCTGGAAACCTTGCAAGGTTTTGGTAGTGCGATTGCCAAGCGCGACAGCGACACCGATGCGCATAATTTTAGGGTGACTATCTATGCCGTAAGGTTCGCTGAGGCGGCTGGCTTGAAGACCGCCCGTATCCGCGCGCTGATCAAGGGAGCTTTTTTGCATGACGTCGGCAAAATCGCTATCCGGGATAATATACTGCTCAAACCGGGCCGCCTGGATGCCGATGAATTCGAAATCATGAAGACCCACGTCAGCCATGGTTTGGATATTATCAACCATTGCCAATGGCTACACGATGCCAGTGAGGTCGTCGGCAATCACCATGAAAAATTCGATGGCAGCGGCTATTATTCCGGACTGAAAGCGCAGGAAATTCCCCTGGCTGCACGTATTTTCGCCATCGTCGACGTGTTCGACGCCTTGACGTCGGAGCGTCCTTACAAATTGCCGTTGAGCTACGAAGAATCGATAGATCACCTTCGGCGAGAGTCAGGCACGCATTTCGATCCGGAATTGTTGGATCTTTTCGTCGGTATCGTGGCGCCTTTGTACCACCAATTTGCACGACATGATGAATACGCCAGAAATGAGTTAGCCAAAATTATCAGACAATACTTTAAACGCGATATTTCCGAATTATTCGATGAAAATCTTTAACGCCGGAAAATTAACTCTAATGATTCGGCGGCTTCCGCAATTAACAGCAGCAAGTTTAAGGTTGCCATTCAATTTGCATGATGGCACCATGCCGACCTCATCTTTGGAGGTTACATGCTTGATAAACCACAATTCATTCAAACGGACGAACAGCTGGCTGCGGTTATCCATTTGACCGTTCCTCGTGCTGAAATCAGCGAGGCGATGGGGCCTGCCATTGCAGAAATAATATCCGCCATTGCCGCCCAAGGCAGCACTATCGCCGGACCGTGCTTTTCTTACCATCAAAACAGGCCGGCCGACGTTTTTGATTTCGAGGTCGGGTTCCCGGTTAACCGGCCAATCACTGCTGTCGGTCGAGTAAAAATGAGCAAATTGCCTGCTGCAAAAGTCGTCCGCACTGTCTATCAAGGCGGATACGAAGGGCTTGGCGCAGCCTGGGGCGAGTTTTGCAAATGGATTGAAAGCGAAGGGCTTAACGTGCAAGACAGTTTATGGGAATGTTATCTGTCGGGCCCCGAGTCCGGCCCTGATCCCGATAAATGGCGCACTGAACTGAATCGTCCATTGACTGAATAAAGCTTTCGGCAAGAGTTGGAAGTCCACGAAGAAACCGTTCGAGCCGGAAATTTTTGCAGTGTTGCTGTGTTAAACTCGGCAGCACGTTAGTCGAAAAGCCAACGTTAAACCGTAATCGCTTACAAACTTTCGGCGTTATCGTTTGGCAGTATTTACAGAAATCCTTTCACCATCCACCGGAGTAATCATTATGTCATTGACCATGTATCAAGCCTCTATCCCTGCTTTTGTGCGTATGTTAGGAAATTTATCCGCGATTCTTGATAAAACCGCGGCCCATGCCGAAGCGAAGAAAATCGATCCGGCCGTTTTTATCAATGCGCGTCTTGCGCCCGACATGTTTCCGCTTAGCCGCCAAGTTCAAATTGCGACTGATATGGTCAAGGGCTGCGCCGCCCGGTTGGCCGGCATCGAAGTGCCCAGTTATGAAGATAACGAAAGTACTTTTGCCGAATTGCAAGCGCGTATCGCCAAGACGAAAGAATTTTTACAAAGCGTCAGCGCGGCGCAAATCGACGGCAGTGAAGAGCGCCAGATAACGTTGAAATTCGGCAGCAGGGAACTCAATTTTTTAGGACAAGCTTACCTGTTTGATTTTGTTATACCCAATTTTCATTTTCACCTGACCACGACTTACGCGATCCTGCGGCATAACGGTGTCGAAATAGGGAAAAAGGATTACGTAGGCGGTTAAAAGAGGTAAAAGGTAAAAGGTAAAAGGTAAAAGGTAAAAGGTAAAAGGTAAAAGGTAAAAGGTAAAAGGTAAAAGGTAAAAGGTAAAAGGTAAAAGGTAAAAGGTAAAAGGTAAAAAAAGTTGACGGCTTTTTAAATTTCAATGCAAGCTATTTTTGACCTTGAACCTTGAACCTTGAACCTTGAACCTTGAACCTTGAACCTTGAACCTTGAACCTTGAACCTTGAACCTTGAACCTTGAACCTTGAACCTTGAACCTTGAACCTTATTAAGATGAATCCGATCTACGAAAGACACTGCCGAAAAATAAGTTAAATTAATGAATATTAAACACCTTCCACTCCTATTTCTTACCGGCCTGATGTTGGCCGGCTGCGATAAACAAATACCTACGCCGAGCTGTTCTTCTACGGATACGCAAAAGTTAATTGCTGAACGTCTTACTGAGCAGGCGGCAAAATTAACGGCTGATAAAAAGTATGACTATTACGATGGTTCGTTTGTGTTTGGCGGAATTAAAATTAGAGAGTCGTTAGCCCAGCTTCAAATAGCGCTTGAAAATATTAATACGGTGAAAGAGGATGCCAATAACAACAAGCTTTGCAGCGGACTATTAAAAGTTACAGTTCCGACGGCTATGCTGGCAGATGCCGATCAGGCCAGGGAAATTCAACATGAACCGAAAATCGCTGTTTATGCCGGTCAATTTAACATCGAAAATAGCGCTAATGTTTTTAGCCAAAATATCGAATATAAAATACAGCTGACTGGCGAAGGTAAAAAAACGCCGCATGTTGAGATTGACGATGCCGGATGGGCCAATCTGCTCGATCAAATTATAACTTTTGCATTATTAAAGCCCACATTAGAGCTGGACGTGGATCATGTTCAGCTTAATGAACAGCCGAAGCAAGATGTCGGGCGTTTAAAAGCAGAGGAAAATCAAGTAGAACCAGAGGCAGAACAAGAAAAATCGGAAGACGACAAACTTAGGGCGGCGCTGCAAAAACAAGGATTAGAAAAATTAAACAAAGAATTATTGGAAGCCGAACAGGCTGAAAAAGAAATGCGTCAAGAACGAGTCCCTCAACAAGCCGTTACGCAACGAGTACCCACTGTTACCACGGCAAAACAAATTTCTCCAAGTTTCGATTGTAGTAAAGCCGCCAAATCGGCGGAAATTACAATTTGCACTAACGCCGATCTGGCTGCTCTGGATGTAAAAAATATGGAGCTGTATGTCAAAGCAAAATCCATAGACGCTGTTGCGACAAAAGAAATCTGGAAACAATCCATTAAATCGAAATATGCCTGCGGAACCGATGTCGACTGCATAAAAGACGTCTATAACAAGTCGATTAAACATTATGGCTGTGTTGGTGACGGCAACGCGGCAGATTGTGGTGCCGAAGTACCGCAGTAGGGCGTGCCGTGCGCGCCTTAAGGTTCCATGGCGCGCACGGCACGCCCTACAACCTTGTTTGCGGACAATGCGTAACATCAGTTAATAACCCGATAATTCACCTATATCAAACTTCCCCGTTCAACTTCAGGTTGCTGTTCATGATCAGCAACCTGTCTGTCTCCGATAAAACTTAGAATGAAAACACTCAAAATGCACGAATCGATTGCCTGCGGAATCGATTTTGGAACCTCGAATACAACGGTGGCAATTGCCCAGGGAAATAACGATCAAATAACACTGGTTCCGGTAGAAGAAAATCATTTAACCATACCCTCGACCATTTTTTTTCCCGCAGAAAAGCCCGCGGTTGTTTTCGGCCGCAAAGCGATTAATGCCCATATCGCCCAAGAGGATGGCCGCTTCATGAGAAGTTTCAAGCGCGTGCTTGGAACGTCGCTAATGACAGAAGGGACCTACATCAGCGGAAGAAAAACAAAATTCGAACATATCATCGGCCATTTTATTGAAGATATAAAAAATAAAGCCGAGCTGTCGGCTGATAGGGAAATTCAAAACGTAGTCGCCGGCAGGCCGGTTCATTTTGTCGACGGCAATGATAAAGCCGACAAAGAGGCCGAAAGCCAGCTCGAAGCCATATTCGCGTCTGCCGGGTTCAAAAATATCCGTTTTCAATACGAGCCTATTGCCGCCGCGTTTGCGCATGAATTAACAATGGGCGATAGCGAACGATTAGCGGCCGTTATGGACATCGGCGGCGGTACCTCCGATTTTACGATAATGCGCTTATCGGAGCGCTATATCGGAAAGCTTGATCGTCAGGATGACATTCTGTCTAACGCAGGAATTCGAATCGGCGGTAATGATTTCGACCGGGCATTGAGCTTGAAATGCTTTATGCCGTTATTAGGACTGGGTTCGCTTTGGGGGGCCAAAGGCCTGGGCTTTCCAATAACGCCTTTCTTCGATCTCTCGGAATTGAGCAAAATCCAGTTCATGTATACGCAAAAATATAAAAGGGATTTAAAAGAACTAATCGGTCAATCGAATGATAGAGTCTTAACCAATAGATTGCTGTCGATTGTAGAGGAAGAGCAGGGGCATACCTTGATGTCTGTTGTTGAGGAAGCCAAAATTCAGCTTAGTTCAAGCGCGCAAGCAAGGGCCGATCTTTCTTTCATTGAAGCCGATTTGCAAGCGCATATCGAGCGGGCGCAATTCGAGGATAGTCTCAACGGGAGTATTGAGGCCATTCAAAAAACCATTAACGACTGCGTTGCGATGGCCGGAGTCAAAGCCGGCGATGTGGCTTTGGTGATTCTAACCGGCGGCGGTACCGCTATTCCGCTGATTCAAAACATCACCCGCCGTATATTTCCGCATGCCGAAATTTCCGATGGCAATCGTTTATCAAGCGTTGGTTTCGGTTTGGCGTGCGATGCCAGACGGTATTATTTAGGGGCTGATTGATTCCCAGCACCGCGTATTTGCCCAAAAAATCATGCAGCTTCGCCATGCTATAATGGCCCGTTTTGACTTACGGCCGATCAATGACTGAGAAAAACCATCAAACAATGGAACTGCATCCGCTTTGCACTTATTTCCCGAGGATGTCCGATGCAGAGTTTATTTCGCTTAAAGATAATCTTCGGGAGAACGGACAAACATACCCTATTTATACGCTTGACGGGATGATCCTGGATGGCGGTAACCGTTATCGCGCGTTGTGCGAACTGGGTATTGAGCCGGTTATTGTCGAGTACAAAGGTTCCAACCCGACACAATTTATCTTGTCGTCAAACCTGCATCGCAGGCATCTAAGTCAAGGCCAATCGGCGGCAATCGTATCGGCGTCTCAAAGTTGGATAAATGCCCAGGCGGCGTATAATCCCGAATCGCAAGATACTGTGCAATTAGATACAACGATAGCCAGGGCTAAACAATCCGGGGTAGGGCAGCGCACTCAACAGTTAGCGGATAAGCTGGTCAAGGAAGCGCCGGCAGAACTGGTAAAAGAAGTTTTAGACGGCAAAAAAAGCCTGAATAAAGCCATTAAAGAGATCACACCGCCAAAGCCCTCAGTGCCGAAACCCGAGCCGATTCCGGCTGTCGAACAAGAAGACCCATTAAACGATATTGTCGATGCGCAAACTTCGTCCGCAGATCATAAAGCCCCGCTGCAAGTCGCTGAGCCTGACGATAGCATTTCAGCTTCGGTTGAGAAACTAACTGAATTAAACAGGGTTTTAAACGAGCGCATCAATGAATTGATGGCTGAAAAGGAAGAAGCGCTTAAGAATGTTGATTATTGGAAAGATAAATTTCTAAAGCTTGAAGCCGAGCTTAACCAGATAACAGATTAATATTCCAAGGGCCGCGAACAAGATTACGTGCATAGGAATATCCGTTGTAGGGCGTGCCGTGCGCGCCTTCAGATCCCAAAGGCGCGCACGGCACGCCCTACTTGCTACTCTCTTTGCGAACACTGCGTAACATCAGTCAACAATGTTCATGCGAACTGGATTTAACCTGACAGCGACCGGATTAATATAAATCGCTATCAGGTTAAGTTCAGTCTATCGGTTTTTTACTGCTTGTCTTTGCGAAGCAAGTTCGCCGATTAAATGCCGTTAGGATAATCGTAGCTGTAATGCTTGCGCAGTGGTTTAACCACTTCCCATTGACTATTCAATCCTGCGTGGAACGATACCAGATCACCCGGCAGAATGCGTACCGGCTCTCCTCCTTCCGGTGTTACCAGAATTTCGCCATCCAGTACGTAAGCACATTCGGTTTCATCAAAATCGATAGGGAATTTTGAAATTTCTTTTTCCCAGATTTCCCAGTTGGAAACACCCAGCTCTTTTAAGCGTTCTTCACTTGGATTGTGTTCGATGGTAATTTTGCTCATGATTTTCCTAAAAAATTAAATTTGTTGAACGGCAATTCTAGCATTAAGGCCGTCTTTATTAAAAAAACGGTGTTGAACTTGACCTGTTGCTTTGTTCGAAAGATCTTCCAGGTTTTACGACTGCCATGGATGGCGGAAGTGCTGGAGCCGCCGGGAGCGGCTCCAGTAAAAACCTGGAAGGTCTGCCTGTTCGACAGGCAAGGACTGGCGGAATGGTAACGTCCCGTTAATCCTCATCCACACCAACCAACTCCAAGCCCCGAAACACCGAACAGCGCTTGAACACCTCCAAACTCGGCTGCAACTGCTTTTGCTGGCAAAACTTGGCGACCAGTTTGGTTAAGCCCTTGATGTCGCGGCCGGTGGCGGTTGGGAACAATTCGGCCAGTTGGTCTATCAAGACCTGATCCAGCGGCAATGCAAACTGCTCGGTCATTACGCCCCAAATTTTGCGGCGGTCGGCACTGTTCGGTGCGTGATATTTAATCATCGCGATGCAACGCGAAATAATCGCTTCGTCGATGTCGTCGACGCGGTTGGTGGTTAGAAACAGCAGACCGTTGAAATATTCCAGCACCCGCAAAAATACGCCGACTACCGCGTTGGAAGCCAGATTGTCGCTACGGCGCTTGATATAAACGTCGGCCTCGTCGATCAGCATGACCGCACCCCAGCGCTGGGCTCGGATCAGTGTTTCTTTCAGCACTTTTTCCATTTCCGCGACGTTCAGGCCTAATTGCCCGGAATGCACCCGATACAGCGGCCGCTTGATGATTTCCGAATAAACTTCCGCGGTCAGGGTTTTGCCGACGCCGGCCGGACCCGCGCACAACACCGTGGTGCCGCCGGATTTGCCGGCAACGATGTCGTCCATCAGCATGTCCATTTCGGCGGTCAGGATGTCGATCAGGTCGGTCTGTTCCGGCGGCAATATCAGCTTTTGTTTCAATTCCGGCTGGTATTGGTACGGCTCCACATCATCGACATGCACCCAGACATGGTGATGCAGCTCCAAATGAAACATCAGGATGTAGCCGTGGATCGGCAATTCGGTGAACGCGCCTTTGGGAATGTCGGCTTTTGAGGCTTCCATCGCGCTCTCGGTTTTGCTGTCGTAACGCATACTGTTTCCGGCCTTGCGCAGGTATTTGCCGAGAATGTCGCCGGAGGCTTCCAGCGTTAACGCGCGTTCGCTGAGGATGTTTTCGTCGTTGACCAAACGGCAAGCGCCGCCCGCCGACGACAATACCACGGTGTTTTTGCGCGTCCAATCGCTGCTGCGGTGGCTGGAAGTAGGGTCTTCGACATACACAGCTGTACCCCAGCCGGAAAACTGCTCGCCGTAGCGGCCGCGCCAATCGAAATAGCGGGTGGCGGCTTCGTCGTAGACGGCGATCAATTCCGGCGTTTCTTTAAGATAACCTTTTGCGGCAAAAATCTCGGCGATGGTTTTTCCGGCAATGTCCTTGGCGCGGATGACCAATGTTTCAACTGCGATCTTGCCTTTGGAATTGGCTTTCAGTTCGATCAGGATGCGGCCCGCTTCTTCCTCGCCGGGCGGCGTGTAATCGAGCCGGGTAATCAAATAGGCGCAGGTTCGGCCCTTGGCGTCGGCCTGGAATAGCCAGCCGCGTTGGGCATCGTCGATCAGGTAGCGGGTGATGCTCGGCAGCACTTTCTCCAGTTGTTCGGCTTCGTAGCGCTCGCCGCCATCGTTCAGTGCGGTTTGCAGGGTCGCCAGCAACGCGGCCTGGCTTGTGGCGCCGGAGGATCGATACAAATCGTGCAAAAAGCCCCATTCCGGCGCGGCCAGTTGTTGGTAAAACACTTCGGCCCGGTTGCCGAAGCGCAGTTGTTCCTTCAAGGCAATTTGGTTAGGGAAAGCTTCGATCAGGCTTTCGACGTAGCGGCGTTCGATTTGCAGTTTCATAGTGATTCCTGGTGGGTGGCGACGGCGGCGTAGAGGAAAGCGGCGATATGCTTCGGTTTGCCGAAACCGCCGTTAGTAATCTGTTGTTGACAGGAAAAGCCGTTGGCGACTATCGCCGCTTGCGCTTCGGCGCGTAGGGCAGGGAACAGCGCCAGTTCGGCCATGGCTTGCGAATCGGCGTAATGCTCGGATTCCAGGCCGAAATGCCCGGCCATGCCGCAGCAGGAGGATTCGATCAGCTCGAAATCGAGACCGTCGACGGTTTTCAGGACTTTGCGCATTGCTTTCATCGCGCCGACGGCTTTTTGATGGCAGTGTCCATGTACCAGTACCCGTTCGCCATCGGTTTTGAAAGCTAAAGGCCAGCGTTTGGCGGTTTGTTCCCTGGCGATAAATTCTTCCAGCAACAGCACCCGTTCGGCCAGCTTGGCTGCCGGTTCGCCCAGGCCCAGTTTCAGGTATTCGTCGCGCAGGCTGAGGATGCAGGACGGTTCAAGGCCGACGATCCAGCGCCCGGCATCGATATGCGGCTGCAACGCCTGCAACAAGCGGGTGGCTTCGTTCCGGGCCTGGTCTATCATGCCGTTGGCGAAGTAGGTGCGGCCGCAGCAGAGCGGTGTGGCTTGGTTATCGTCCAACCCGGCAATCCGTACCGTATAACCGGCGGCGTTTAGCAGGCCGGTCGCAGCTTCGGCCACGTCCGGGTTGAAATGGAGATTAAAGGTATCGACAAACAGCACCACCTCCTGAGCCGATGAGATTGATTCGGCAGAACTCGCATTCTCGGCAATGGCTTGTTCGTTGCTGCTGTATTCGTAGGGAACGGGTAACGGGGCCGAAGCGGCAATGCCCAGCAGGCGCTCGGCAACACGGGCCAGCCAGGCATAGCGGTTGCGCAGGATCACCAGCTGTCTGATCAACGGCCAATTTAACAGTTTGGGCAGATGCGCCCACAGCGTATGCCGCAACGGCAATCCGCCGTCTTGGCGGCGCTGGGCCAGATATTCGGCCTTGATCAGCGCCATATCGACTTCGTTCTCGCATTCGCGTTTACAGCCTTTACAACTGACGCACAGGCTCATCGCTTCGGCCAGCTCGGAATCGAACAGCGTTTTATCGTCGGCCGCATTTAACGCGGTTTTCAATAACCTGACCCGGCCGCCCGGCGATAACATCGGCTTGCCGGTCACTTTAAAACTCGGACACATCACGCCTTTGCCGGCTTGTTCGCATTGGCGGCTGCCGATGCACACCGCTACCGCCTTGGCGAAATCGCCGCCGTTCTTGGGAATATCGGCATAGGCATCGCCCATGCCGGCGTTTTGATAACCCGACCAATCAAGAAAAAGTTTCATCGTTATTTATTGGCGTAAATAACAGCAGACAGGCAAGAACGATGCCATGCGCAAGATGTTGTATTGTCGGGAAATGAGGCGGATCGTTCTGTTGTAAAGCCGACAACAGGTTGTGATTAAGGCGGATTTACGACAGACTTCCTTGCCGTTTCTGATGGCACGCAAGTTATGAAAAACACCACGAAGACACGAAGTACACAGAGAAATAAAAACTTCGTGCTCTTCGTGCCTTCGTGGTGAATAAGTTAATCCAACGGTTATAGTGCAAAATGCAGGGCTTTTGTTATGATGCAGGAAGTCCGTGGAGACGTCGCTTAATGCGCCTACTGTGGGTGCGGTTCGACGTCGCTATCTTATGCAACATTACTCAAAATCATTTGAAGGAGTTGTTATGGCTAGTCTCACACTTAATCCCCCCGCAAACGGCAGTGCTATTTCAATGCAAAACGGCAAGCTGGTCGTGCCGGACAATCCGATTATTCCATTTATCGAAGGCGACGGTACCGGACCGGATATTTGGCGCGCCGCCGTTCGCGTTTTGGATGCGGCTGTCGAAAACGCTTATTCCGGGCAAAAGAAAATTCACTGGATGGAAGTTTATGCCGGGGAAAAAGCCCATCGATTGTTTAATACCTGGCTTCCCGATGAAACCGTCGAGGCCTGTAAGCATTATCTGGTATCGATTAAAGGCCCGTTGACTACACCGGTAGGCGGGGGCATCAGCTCGTTGAACGTGGCTTTGCGCCAGATGCTGGATATGTATGTGTGTTTGCGGCCGGTCAGGTGGTTTCAGGGCGTGCCCTCGCCGGTAAAAAATCCCGCAGCCGTCGATATGGTTATTTTTCGGGAAAACACCGAGGACATCTATGCCGGCATCGAGTTTGAGCAAGGCAGCGATGAGGTAAAGATTTTTCTAAACCTGTTAAAAGATAATTTTCCGAAGCAATATGCAAAAATCCGTTTCCCGGAATCTTCCGGCATCGGCATAAAACCGGTATCGCAGGAAGGCACCGAACGCTTGATCCGTTCGGCTATCGATTATGCGATTGCCAATAAACGCAAGTCCCTGACGATTGTGCATAAAGGCAATATCATGAAATTCACCGAAGGGGCGTTTCGTAATTGGGCCTACCAACTGGCGGAGCGTGAATATCCCGGACATGTCTATACTTCGGGACACTGGGAGAAAACCCGTGCCGAGTTTGGCGTAGCGGCGGCAAACAAGGTGCAGGCCGAAGCCTTGGCAAAGGGCCGCATTTACGTTAAAGACAGCATCGCGGATATTACCTTGCAGCAAGTCCTGACCCGGCCTGAAGACTTCGATGTGATCGCGACATTGAATTTGAATGGCGACTATTTGTCCGATGCGTTGGCCGCGCAAGTCGGCGGCATCGGCATTGCTCCCGGCGGCAATATCAACTATCAAACCGGCACCGCTGTTTTTGAAGCCACCCATGGCACCGCGCCTAAATACGCCGACCAGGATAAAGTGAATCCCGGCTCATTGATACTGTCCGGCGAAATGATGCTGCGCTATATGGGTTGGACCGAGGCCGCCGATGCGATCATTAAGGCGATGGATGGCGCTATTTCCGGTAAACGGGTGACTTATGACTTTGCACGGTTGATGGAGGGGGCGACGGAAGTCAAATGTAGTGAGTTTGCCGATGTGTTGATTGAGAAGTTGATCAGCAAGCAGGCGTATAAAGACCGCCGGTCGGCTGCCAAATGACCGGAGCCGAAGCCCGCGGGTTATCCTGGAAAAATTCGTTTAAACACGATGTCTAAAATTGCAAGCTAAGCTTTGAACTCCGGTATCCGTGCTATTTGGGGTCCAAAGCTTGTTTGGCCGTTTTCGTTAGCGATCAAACTCAACAGGTTACGGAACACAAGCTAAACGCTCATTTCGGCAGAAAACCGATTTCAACCCGCTTTGGCTCGGCAACTGCCCAGCCAAAGCCCTCGTCCGGATTGACTTGATACATTAAAACCCGGCGCACATCCGCCTAGGCAACGCCCGGAATTTCGCAGCCCGATCGGCCGGAGTTTCAGATGATCGCCGACATCGCGTATCTCGACAACATGCTCCGGCTTTATGCCTGAGCGGCGGAGTGTCTATGACGGCCAAGCGGAGAAATAACAGGCGAGGCTGTTAGGTTTGGACAGCCTTAGCGGCTAACGGGTCTGCGACAGCCTACTCAAGTGATGACATTGAAGTCGAAATCGTTTCAACAGCCTTAACGGCTAACAGGTCAGCGACAGCAAGGTTTTACAGCCCCCGTGACTTCTGACTTGCAGACCCGGATTTGGTGAACCTCAAACATTTTTTTACAGAGCGTGCGCATTTTAGGTTTTTTGGGCTGTTTTGTAAATACAAGTAATTGATTTTTAAAGATTGGTGCGCGATTTCTCAGGCAACGCATTAGACTATTAATATAACGCTATGATATGTAATGTCATACTTAAAAATCTTCCGCTTTTCGGCGGTTTTTAAAAATCGCTCACCATTTTTCTTCACATCCGCCAACGCAAGTCCGCGAAATAGCGGACTTGCCTCTTAGCCAATGTAGGTTACCCTGCATTGCTGCCTGATTTTATCTAAATCAAACTGCTGCAATTCATCTTCCTGGCAGATGATTTCCACGAAAGTTGTGTCTTTATCGCCTTGTGCGGATTTTAAATTTGCAAAAAATGCGGGGGTGTTTAAAAAGCTCAATTGGTAACGGTCCGTTGCTTTTCGGCCGTTTCCTTCTTTTATAGGCAAAATGCCCAATAAACCTTGCAGTTCCGAGCGTGTTAAATATTTGCGCTCAATAGCATAGGGTAATTCAACAAGGAGCTGCGGCATTTTTAACTGGATTTTAATGCGTTGCTCACTAAATTTTTCCTTTCTTTGTAATGAAGTCCAGATAAAAGCCGAATACATCGCGCCAATAAAACTTGTAATAGTGGTAATAAAACTCAAAAAATTCAGTATTTCTTCCATTGCTATTCCTCTTTAATTTTAATTCTTTGAACTGTAAATTCCTCCAGCTTAGCCCCTAGCTCGCGCATCAGCTGTGCTGAAATCTCTATGCCGCGTTGCTGCTCGGACAGCGGCAAGGTTAAATGAAAATAACGCGCGCCTTTTCCATTGAGCTCCGCGACCAGATTAACCGGCAAAGACCCAAGCACTTGATCGCCTGTTTGTATGTCTTCGATGTTTAAATGATCGATAACATAATCAATGCTGATGCCTTGCTCGGTTGCCCATTGCTTTGCACCGGCGTGGCGGGTTACGAAGTAGGTGGTCATGATTGCTGTTTATCTTCGGTTAGTTTTTTGTAGGCTTTTTTGGGGTTTTTATCTTTATTGTCGGCCCAGCCGTTAATGGTTTCGCCATGAAATCTCCAAACCAGCGTGACAATTTCCCGCCACTGATAGCCTTTCTGTTCAAATCCTGCTTTGGTAGTATTGTAGTCTTTAGAAAATGCGGCAATGAGTTGATCTTCCGTCATTGCTGCCAATTCTTCATCCAGGCTTTGCGTTGCGGCTAACCATTTTTTTTCGACAGGATGTCTCCCTGGATAATTAGTCAGCCCTGAAAAAGTCTTCTCAACACTGGTTGCCGATACCACGCCCTCGGTCTCAGACGGGTAACAAATCCTTAAACGGAACCCGATGCAATGGATAGCGTTTTCCTGGTCCAAAATAGCCG
>Ga0208789_1000821_pt1 | contig 22991 bp, 18 predicted proteins | sample Methanotroph_Enr_FD_187368 | JGI IMG/M metagenome (GOLD analysis project Ga0208789, IMG submission 187368) | Enriched soil microbial communities from Old Woman Creek wetland in Ohio, USA - Methanotroph_Enrichment_5 (SPAdes) (version 2) | ecosystem: Environmental > Terrestrial > Soil > Wetlands...
CCTCGCCGTCCTCAGACAACTCGGGAAACCCTCAAAGGCTTCCTATTTCCCTATCCGGTTTTCAAAGACGCCCCCAGGAACTCCCCGTCCCCAGCTCCCCGCAGCCTCAACTGCGCAGGACATTTAGATTAGCACGGGCGCCCGAAGGCGCAAGCGGAAATTTTCGGAGGGGCCCGCCGCGACTGCATCTTCGGCGAATCCGCTAGAAAACCCGCACCAGACTTGGGTTTTCCCGTCCTCCGCCCGGCATGGCGAGCGCCCGCGCGCCTCTCGTCTGGTCCATCATGATGGGAATCCATTCCCGCCTGGAGGCCCCATGGCCCTCATCCGCAAGGCCGTCATCCCCGTCGCCGGGCTCGGCACGCGATTCCTGCCCGCCACCAAGGCCCAGCCCAAGGAAATGCTGCCGCTGGTCGACAAGCCGATCATCCAGCATGTGGTCGAAGAGGCCATCCGCGCCGGAGTCGAGCACCTGGTACTGGTCACGGGCCGCGGCAAGCAGGCCATCGAGAACCATTTCGACGTCGCCTACGAACTGGAGGACACCCTCCGCCGCCGGGGGAAGCAGGACGACCTGGATCAGGTGCAGGGCATCACGCACCTCGCCCAGTTCGCCTACGTCCGCCAGGGGGAACCCCTCGGCCTGGGCCACGCCGTGCTCTGCGCGCGCCACGCCATTGGCGACGAGCCCTTCGCACTCCTCCTGGGAGACGATGTGTTTGATGAGCGGGATTCCGCGCTCGAGGCGCTGATCGCCGCCTTCAATGCCACCGGCAAGTCGGTGGTGGGCGTCCAGGAGGTGCCGGAGGTCCATGTCTCCCGCTACGGCATCGTGAACGCACCCGAGGATCACGATGCTGCATGGAATGTGACAACGATTGTCGAAAAACCATCACCCGCTGAGGCCCCCAGCCGATGGGCCGTGGTGGGCCGGTACGTGCTCACGCCACGGGTATTCGAACACCTGGCCCAGCTTGAGCCTGGCGTCGGCGGCGAGTACCAGCTCACGGACGCCCTCGCGCGCCTCGCCCAGGAAGGCCAGCTCGTGGCCGCTCCCATCCCCGCCAAACGCTACGACACGGGGGACAAGCTCGAGTATCTGAAGGCCAATGTCGAGTTCGCCCTCAAGCGCGAGGATCTCCGCGAGGCCTTCACGGCCTACCTGAAGGCGCTGGCAACCACTCTCTAGCTAGCGCCGCCGCAGCCGCAGCGCGTTGAGCACCACCGTGAGGGAGCTCAGGCCCATCGCGAGCCCCGCCAGCATGGGCCCCCCGAACCGTTCCAACTGGCCGAAGGCGGCCAGGGGCACCAGCACGAGGTTGTAGCCGAAGGCCCACCCCAGGTTCTGGCGGATGACGCGCGCGGTCCGGCCCGCCAGGCGCCGGGCCTCCAGCACCGGCTCCAGCCCCGCCCTCAGCAGCACCAGTGGCGCCGCGGCCATGGCCGCGCCGGTGCCCTGCTGGCCCGCCCCGGAGCCCATGGCGATCCCGCAGTCCGCCTGAGCCAGGGCCGGGGCGTCGTTCACGCCGTCGCCCACGAACCCCACCACCGCGCCCGAGGCCTGGAGGGCCTTGATCCGCTCGAGCTTCTCCTCCGGGCGCAGGCCCGCCGCCACCGAATCGATCCCCGCCGCCTGGGCCATGGCGAGCCCCGGCGCCTCCCGGTCGCCCGTGAAGAGATGCAGGCGCAGCCCCTGGGCCCTCAGCCTGGCGACCACCATCGGGGCTTCCGGCCGGAGGCGGTCCCCCAGCACGAAGACCCCCAGCAGCCCGTCAGGCCGCGCCAGTCCCACGGAGGTCCCATCGGGATCCTCCGTGGGGAAGGTCGTCCCCAGGAAGGCCGGGCTGCCGAGCCGATAGGCCGTGCCGGACACGGAGCCGCTGATCCCCCCGCCCGGGTGGGCCCGGAAGCCCTCCACGGGCAGAAGCCCGCCGCCATGGGCCGCCACCAGGCCCCGGGCGATGGGGTGCTCCGAATCCCGCTCCAGGCTGGCCGCAATCCCCAGCAGCTCCGCCTCGTCGAGGTCGCCCAGCACCTGCACCGACCGGAGGCGGGGTCGGCCCTCCGTGAGGGTTCCCGTCTTGTCGAAGGCCAGGTCCGTCGCCTTGCCCAGCGCCTCCAGGGCCGCAGCGTTCCTCACCAGCACGCCCCGCCGCGCCGCCGCCCCGAGCCCCACCATCACGGCCACGGGCGTGGCCAACCCCAGGGCGCAGGGGCAGGCGATGACCAGCAGCGTCACGGCCGGACGCCAGGCGAGGGCCAGGCTGCCCTGGGCCCACCACCAGCCCCCCAGGGTGAGCAGCGCGAGGAGCAGGATGCCCGGCACGAAGACGGCGCTGATGCGATCCGCCAGATCCTGGGCCGGGGCCTTGGATCCCTGGGCCTGGGCCACCAGGTGCGCCATCCGCGCCAGCTGGGTCTCCGCGCCCACCGCGAGGACCTCCATCTCCAGGGCCGCGCCGTGGACGACGGTGCCGGCCACCAGGGTCTCCCCTGCGGCCTTGGGCACGGGCAGGGGCTCGCCCGTGAGCATGGATTCATCCACCTCTGCCTGGCCTGAAGCCACCCGGCCATCCGCCGGAACCGCATGGCCGGGGAGGATCCGCACCCGGTCCCCCTTCTGCAGGACGCTCACGGGCACTTCCATGATCGCCCCATCCGGCCCCAGCCGAAGGGCCGTGGGCGGCGCCAGGGAGAGCAGCTCCTTGAGGGCATCCGTGGCCCTGGACTTGGCCCGGGCCTCCAGGTACTTGCCCGTGAGGAGGAAGGCCACAAGCGCGGCGGCCGTCTCGAAGCTCAGGTGATGCGCGCCCCGCAGCCATTCGGCCACGGCGAAGGTCCAGGCCACCCCGGAGCCGAGGGCGATGAGGGTGTCCATGGAGGCCTGGCCATGGCACGCCTGGCGGGCCGCGCGGCGGAAGAACCCTCCCCCCGCCCAGAACACCACCGGCGCCGACAGCAGGGCCTGCAGCCATCCGGGCAGGTGGATTCCCAGCCCCGGAACCATCGCCAGGATCATGGGGGCGGTGAGGATCAGGGCCACCAGCATCCGCCGCCTTGCAGGCGCGAGGTCCTCCTCCGCCGGAGCCGCCTCCGGCGTCGGGCGGTCGAGGCCGTAGCCGGCCTCCACCACCTGCTCCGCCAAGGCTTCGAAGGAGGCCGCCCCTTCCACCGTGGCCTGATTCGTGGCCAGGTTCACCACCACGGCGGTGACCCCGGGGGTGGCCTTGAGCGCCTTCTCCACGTGCCGCACGCAGCTCGCGCAGGTCATGCCGGTGACGGTGTAGGTCTCAGTGCTCACGGTCGCCTCCGGGGTCGCGGTTCGGCCCGGGGGATCAGGCCTTCCGGCTCATCTCGTAGCCGGCCTCGGCCACCTGGGCAGCCAGGGTCTCGAAGCTGGCGCTGCTTTCCACGGTCGCGCTGGCACTGGCCAGATCGACGGTCACGGCCGTGACGCCGGGCGTGTTCTTGAGGGCCTTCTCCACGTGGCGGACGCAGCCGCCGCAGGTCATGCCCTTCACGGTGTAGGTCTCGATGCTCATGCCGTTCCTCCGGGTTCAGGCGCGGGCCAGGGCCGGCAGACGCTCCGCCTGGGCCAGCAGGATCTCCATCAGGTTGCAGCCCAGCTCGCTGTTGGCGCCATCGGGGGTGTTCAGGGTGATGCGCAGCACCTCCACGAGCAGCTGGATCTCGCTGAGCTTGGCCTCCAGGGCCGAGAGCTTCTCGCCCAGGGCCTGGCGCACGTGCTGGCAGGGCACCGTGTCCTGCCGCAGGGCGCGCAGGAGGTGCTCCACCTCCTCGAGGGTGAAGCCGGCGGCCTGGGCGGCCCGCAGCATGCGGACCCAGTGCATGGCCTCCGGGGGGAAGAGGCGGTAGCCCTTGGGCGACCTCGGCAGTTCCCCGAACACGCCGGTGTCCGCATAGAAGCGCAGATTTCGCGCGGAGATGCCCGTGAGCTTGGCCAGCTGGCCGATCTTCAGGAGCTTGATGGGGCGGAGGGTGGAGACTTCGGCGGCAGCCATGCGGACCTCCCTGGTCGAGGCCTTCAGCATAAGTTTCCAGTTACATGAAAGGTCAAGGACGCGAATCACAAGTTGGTTATATGGCTTTGGATCGATCGATGACGAGGTGCAGGAGGGTCACCGCCGCCGGGGTGATGCCCGGGATGCGGCTGGCCTGGCCCAGGGTCTCGGGCCGATGCAGCTTCAGCTTCTCCTTCACTTCCGTGGAAAGCCCCGGCAGGTGCTCCACCCGGAAGTCCGCGGGGATGCGCACGTGGTCCCAGGCCCGCTGGCCCTCCAGCAGGCGCGCCTCCCGCTCCCGGTAGCCCGCGTAGCGCAGGTCGAACAGGAGCAGGTCGCGTTCCAGGGCCGGGTCCCAGCCGGGCTGAGGCGCCACCCAGCTCTCCAGCCGGCCGAGGCAGTCATCGGCATCGGTCGCCGTCAACTGTTGGCGGCGCAGGAAATCCGAGAGGCTCAGGCCCGCATCCAGGCGCAATCCGGCCCGCTCGGCCACGGGCCCGAAGGGGCTGCTTTGCGTCACCCAGGCCGCCTCGCACTGGGTGCGCAGGCGCTCCCGCCGTGCCAGCTTGGCTTCCACCCGGGCCTGCTCCGCCGGGGCGAGGGCCCCCACCTCCCGGGCCACCGCCAGCAGACGGGCGTCCGCCAGGTCGCAGGCCAGGCCCAGCCGGTGCTCGGCCCGGGCCGTGAGCATCCGGTAGGGCTCGTCGGTCCCCTTGGTGACGAGATCGTCCACCATCACGCCCAGGTAGGCCTGGTCCCGACCCAGCACGACCGGCTCCCGCCCCTGCAGCCATCGCGCCGCGTTGATCCCCGCCAGAAGCCCCTGGCCCGCAGCCTCCTCGTAGCCGGTGGTGCCGTTGATCTGGCCCGCGAACCACACGCCCTCCAGGCCGCGGAGGGACAGGTCCCGGTCGAGCTGCAGGGGGTCGAAGCTGTCGTACTCGATGGCGTAGCCCGGCCTCAGGATCTCGGCCTGCTCGAAGCCCGGCAGGCTGCGCACCATGCGGAGCTGCACCTCCGGGGGCATGGAGGTGGACAGGCCCGCCAGGTAGATCTCCTCCGTCTCAAGGCTTTCGGGCTCCACGAAGATCTGGTGGTGGCCCTTGTCCGGGAACTTCACGAACTTGTCCTCGATGGAGGGACAGTAGCGGGGCCCGACGCCCTCGATGTGGCCCCCGTAGAGGCTGGAACGGCGGAGGTTCTCCCGGACGATGGCCTCGGTCGCGGGCGTGGTGTGCACGATGTGACAGGGCACCTGGGGCTGCGGGATGCCCTCGCTGAAGAAGCTGAAGGGGCGGGGCGGGTCGTCCCCCAGCTGCACCTGGAGGCGGGTGAAGTCGATGCTGGCCCGGGCCAGGCGGGGGCTGGTGCCCGTCTTCAGGCGGCGGTTCCGGAGGCCCAGGGCCCTCAGCTGCTCGGCCAGGTGGGTGCTGGCGGGTTCGCCGGCCCGCCCCGCCTCCAGGCGCCGCTCGCCGATGAGGATCCGGCCGTTCAGGAAGGTCCCGCTGGTCACCACCACCGCTTCGCAGGGGAGGGTCGAGCCGTCCAGCAGCTCCACGCCCCGCAGGCCCCGGGTGCCCGCCTCCCACAGGAGGGCCGCGGCCGTGCCCTGGCGGAGCTTCAGGTGCGGCGTGCCCTCCAGCAGCCGCCGGGCGGCGATGCGGTACTTCACCTTGTCCGCCTGGGCCCGGGGGCCGCGCACGGCCAGGCCCCGGCTCTCGTTCAGGATGCGGAAGTGGATGCCCGTGGCGTCGATGAGGCGGCCCATGGCGCCGCCCAGGGCGTCCAGCTCCCGCACCATGTGGCCCTTCCCCACGCCGCCGATGCTGGGGTTGCAGCTCATCTGGCCGATCTGGTCCAGGTTCATGGTGAGGAGGGTCGTCTCCAGGCCCACGCGGGCGGCGATCTGTGCCGCCTCGATCCCGGCATGTCCGCCGCCGATGACCACGATCCGCTTCAAGCGCCCTCCAGAGGTAGCAAGCATACCGGGGCGGGATTCCCCGGGCATGCCCGCGGGATCGGCCCATCCTTGGATTCCGGAGGACTGTGAGAGACTTTTCCCATGCGACCCCGCCTCAGCCCCGAAGAACGCAAAGCCCGCCGCATCCGCGCCGTCCGGCGCTCCATGTTCGTGCTGCCGTCCAGCATCACCATGGCCTCGGTCTTCTGCGGCTTCTCCAGCGTGGTCATGTCGATCAACGCCGCGGGCGCCACGCCGGAGCGCTTCTTCCTCTGGGCAGCGGGCCTGCTGGTGCTGGCCGGGATCTTCGATGGCCTGGACGGCCGGGTGGCCCGGGCCACCAACACCGCAACGGAGTTCGGCGTCCAGCTGGACAGCCTGGCCGACGTGGTGAGCTTCGGCATGGCGCCCGCCATCCTGGCCTACCGGTACGGCTTCTTCCAGATGGGCATCCACGACTCCCACATCCGGGCCGCGGGCTGGGCCGCCTGCTTCGTGTTCACGGCCTGCGGGGCCCTGCGCCTGGCGCGGTTCAACGTCCAGGTGGGCTCCGTGGATCCCCGCTACTTCGTGGGCCTGCCCATCCCCGCCGGCGCCGCCGTGGTGGCGTCCATCATCATCTGGCGCCCGACGCCCCCGGCTTCGGCCCTCCACGCCTACCTGTTCGCGGCGGTGCTCTTCCTCGTCGGACTGTTGATGGTGTCCACGATCCGCTTCCCCAGCTTCAAGAAGCGCGCGGGGAATCCCCGGGCCGCCATGTTCACCAGCCTGGCGATCGTCCTGCTCTTCGCCCTCATGATCCTGTTCCAGCAGCGCTTCTTCGTGGGCTTCTTCGCCACCTACATCCTGCTGGGTGTGGCCCTCAACCTGGCCTGGAAGGCGGGCTGGCGGGGCATCCTCCCGCCCCACGACGGGGCGGAGGAGATGGAACCCGTCGTCCACTGAGGTCCGGAGGGACTAGAGGGACGTCGCGCCCGCCGGCACGGGGACGCCGGCGACGGCGGCCACCTTGGCATTGCAGAGCAGCTTGCCGCCGGTGCCGGAGCCGATGGCCAGGGCCGCGCCCTGCTTGGCGCCCGCCTCGGTGGTGGCGGCGGTGGGCACCTTCTGGGCGGCCATGCGCTGGATGAGGAAGCTGGCGGCGGAGGAGCCGTCGCCGGCCACATGGTCGCCCTCCAGGAGGACGACGGCATCGGGCTTGTGCCCACTGAGCATGCCGATGGCCTTGCCCATGTCCTGGGGCCCCTTCACGTCCACCACGAGCACCTTCATGCCCCCGGCCGCGGCGGTGAGGGCGCTGAGCGCCGGTCGGCTGGCGTTGGCATCGCAGACCACGGCCACGCTGGCCTTCCCGGGCCAGGCCTTCTTAATGGCGCCGAACAGCGCCTCGTAGTCGCCGGCGGAGAGCAGCGACGCCGAAAGCATGACCAGGGCCAGGAGAGCTGGGCGGGACTTGGACATGGGTACCTCCACCCGCTTCCCATCGGCAGTTCGGGGGGCAAGCTGGAGGGCTGGATGTTTAGACTTTTTTTTCCGATCAGCTCAGGATGCCGGCGATGCAGGCGCTCAGGAAGTTCGCCAGCGTGCCCGCCAGCATGGCCCGCACGCCCAGCCGGGCGAGGTCCCCCCGCCGCTCCGGAGCCAGGGCGCCGATGCCGCCCACCTGGATGGCGATGCTGCTGAAGTTGGCGAACCCGCAGAGGGCGAAGGTGGAAATGAGCTTGGCCTTCGCCGAGAGGGTGGTCATCTGGCCCAGGTCCAGGAAGGCCACGAACTCGTTCACCACCATGCGCTTGCCCAGGAGGCCGCCCACCTGGCCCGCCTCGGACCAGGGCACGCCCATCAGGAAGGCCGGTACCTTGAAGACCCAGCCCAGCACCCACTCCAGGCTGAAGCCGGGATGGATGGCCTGCATCAGGCCATTGATGAGGAAGATGAGGGCGATGAAGGCGATGAGCATCACCGCCACGTTGAAGGCCAGCTGGCCGCCCTCGAAGGCGCCGCGGGCGGCGGCATCGAGGACGTTGGCGTCGTGGTTGGGGATGTCCACCTTGACCTCGCCGCTGGTCTCGGGGACCTCCGTCTCCGGCTCCAGGATCTTGGCCATCATCACGGCCCCGGGCGCCGTCATGATCACGGCCGTGAGCAGGTGGACGATGTCCACGTGGGCCACCTGCACGTAGGCCACCATGATGCTGCCGGAGACGTGGGCCATGCCCGCGGTCATGACCACCATCAGCTCGCTGCGGGTCATGCGGGTCAGGAAGGGCCGGATGGTCAGGGGCGCCTCGGTCTGGCCCATGAGGATGCTGGCGGCCACGTTCACGCTCTCCGCGCCGGAGACCTTGAGGAAACGGCCCATGGCCCGGGCCGCGGCGCCCACCACCCACTGCATCACGCCCAGGTAGTAGAGGACGGCGAAGATGCTGGCCACGAAGATGATGGTGGGCAGCACGGCGAAGGCGAAGACCATGCCCACCTTCCCGCCGGGCCCGTCGGACAGCGATCCGAAGACGAAGCTGGCCCCCGCATGGGCGTAGTCCATCAGGTGCTGGACCACCACCCGCATGCGATCGAAGGTGGAGCCCACCAGGTTGCCCCGCAGCAGGCCCAGGATGATGACGGCGAAGAGGGACCAGTTCAGGGCCCGGTTCTCGTAGCCCGCGAACCGGCGCAGGGCCATGGGGAGGAACATCAGGGCCAGCACCACCCACCCGGCGCCGCGGGGGAAGGGGAGGAAGCCCAGCAGGCCGGAGAGGAAGGCCCCCTTCAGCACCACCACCGCGAAGATCCACTGCAGGCCCAGGCCCCAGGCCACGGTCCGCCAGTGGATGGCGCTGCGCTTGTGGGACAGGGCGTACGCAAGGGCCATGAAGGCCACGATTCCGGCCAGACCGATGAAGCGATCCATCTCGGCTCCTACAACTCGCGATTCAGGGCCTCGACGGCCTGCTCCATGTAGAACCGGGCGCGGCCCAGGAGGCCCTCCCGCTGCATGACAAGCACCAGGGTGCATTGCTCCCGGGCGCCCATCATGAGGATCCAGTGCTGGTCCGTGGCGAAGGCCACCTGCTTGATCTCGCCCCGGTCGAACTCGTCCACCGCCTGCTGGAGGTGCCGCTTCACCACGTGCTGGTAGGCGCCCAGGAGCTGGAGGGCCTCGTTGGAGACCTGGATGGTCCGCGAACAGATGGAATCCCCGTCGCGGTCGTTGAAGGTGGCCGCGAGCGCCTCTGGCACCCGCTCGATCAACTGATCCAGGATCTGCTGGAACATGGGGGAACTCCGGTGGTGGAACGTGCCACCAGCATGACCGCTCTAGATCCCCCGCGCCACTTGCAGGGCCCAGACGCCCAGGAGCAGCGCCGCCGCGAGGAACCGCCAGCCCCGGCTCTGGGGCAGGGGCGGATAGGGACGGCCCCGGAAGGCGCGGGTGAGATCCCAGGCCCCGAGCAGGGGCAGGAGGGCCAGGGCCACGACGGCCACCGGGTGCCAGTGGAAGGCCTCCCGCCACCACCCCTGGCCCAGGGCCAGCACGCACCGGGTGAGGCCGCAGGTGGCGCAGGGGATGCCCGTGAGCGCCTTGAGGGGACAGGCCGGCAGGGGGGGCAGCCAGGGGCCCAGGAGGCCCAGGAGGCGGATCCCCAGGGCCGAGGCCACGGTCCCCAGGGCGATCCAGGGCACGCGCCTCATCCCGCTCGCCCCAGGAGGATCAGGACGGCTGCCGCGAAGGCGAGCGCGAAGAGGCCCATCAGGACCGCGTGGAGGACGGTGGCGGCGACCCCCTTCCAGGTCTCGCAGCCGTGGAAGGCCGCCAGGGAGAAGCCCCGGAGGATCCACAGGTAGCCCTCCAGCAGCGCCAGGGGGAGCGCGAACCCCAGCCCCGCCACCGGGAGGAGGCCCAGCAGGCCCGCCCAGCTGCCCAGGGCCGCCACCCGCAGGGCCTCGGCCTCGGCCACCAGGCTGATCCGGAAGCCCCGCTTCTGCTTCAGCCCCCCCAACGCCCAGAGGCAGGTGTGGTCCCAGACCGCGTCGTGGAGCCAGACGCCCAGGACGCCCAGGGGCACCAGGACCAGGAGCCAGGCGCCGATGACGCCCGGACGGGGCGCAGGGGGCAGGTGTGCCAGGAACTCACGCAGGTCGTCCGGGTCCACCCATGCGGGCAGGAGGATCCCTGTCCAGGCCGGGAGGCGCCCCGCACGGAGCCCCTCCCAGGCCTGGAGGGCGGACCAGGCCGTGAATCCGGCATGGAGGAAGGCCGGCGGCAGCCACCAGGCCAGCATCCGGCCCAGGGAGGGCCCCGGGGCCGGGGCCTCGGCGGCCAGGTCCCGGAAGGCCGGGGCGGGCCGTCGGAGGATGTCCAGGGCCCGCCGGAGCCCCGCCATCACTTCCTCAGGAAGAGGGTCTCGAACTCGCGCAGGGCCACCGGATCCCCGTCCCGCTTGAGGGGGATGTAGAAGTCCATGGGGTTCAGGTCCGCGAATTCGCCGAAGGTGGCGACGTTCCCGTTGATGTAGGCGATGAACTCGTCCTGGCGGCCCTTGATGTAGCCGCGGAAGGGCCGGGCCATGAAGCCCAGCAGCGCCGAATCCAGGGCCGTCCAGGTCTGGAGGTCGGTCTCGAAGCCGTCCTTGCCCTCCCAGTAGTGGTAGGAGGTCAGCATCCGGGCCCCCACCGCGAAGGGGGTCTTGAGCCGCCCCTTCTCGGCGCGGCCCTCCACCAGGTACACCCGGTGCCCAGGAGCCCGGTACACGAGACGCAGGGTGCCCCGCAGGCCCTTGCCATCGTCGATGCTCCAGGCCCCATCGGGGTGGATGAAGGCGTGGAAGGCCGGCACGAACTGGCACTGGCGCCACATGGCGGCCGACACCCGGGGGTGGTCGAAGAGCTTTTCCATGGTGGCCAGGCGCACGTGCTTGGGCGGGGTCCGCGTCTCGAAGACGAAATCGGCCCGGCCCACGATCTCCCGGGCCTCCGCCTGGGCCTCCGGCGGAAGCCGGCCCAGGAAGGAGAGGTCCTGGGCCCCCGCGGTGGCGGCCAGGAGGGCGAGGATCGGAATCAGCAGGGCTCGCATCCGAAAACGCTAGCACTCCCGGGCGGCATTGTGGTTCTTGACTCGGTGCCGGACCCGGCCGATGGGAACTGGGATGGCCTTACCCCTCCGCCACGTGCCCCTCACGCCCCTGGACGAGCTCCGCTCGCTCCTGGGAACCCATGTCGAAGGGGACGGCGCCTTCCAGGTGCGGCTCCACCAGCTCCTCCAGCACCTGAGACAGCAGGCCCTACCCGAGCTGGGAGCACGCCTCCTCAACCCGACCTCCTCCTCAGGCCTCAAGCGGACCCTCTACGGCGCCACCGCCAAATTCGACTGGCCGGAATGGGTGCCCCACCTCCTCAAGGCCCTCCTCCTGGAATCCGACCTCGGAGTGTTCGACGAGGGCTGCTCCGCCCTCGGCCGGTTGGAGCTGCGCTCAGCACGGGAGGCCCTGCTCCGGCTGGCCGCCCAGCGCGCCGACGCCGACCGCCAGCTCATCCTGAAGCGGGAGCTGGCGGCCATGGAGGCCTCGCAGCCCCTGGGCTTCTACCTGGGCCGCCTGATGGAGGGGCAGGGCAACCCCCGCCTGGCCCACCAGGGCGCCCGCTGCCTGGCCGCGCTCGCCGAGCCCCCGGACCTGGGGACGCTCCTCGAGGCCCTGCCGGCGGCGGATCCCCTGGCCCACCGCCTCCTCCTCCGCGCCATCGCGGAACTGCCCGGCGGCGAGGCGGGAGGGCGGCTGCTGGCCCTCTTCCAGGACACCCTCCGGGAGCTGCAGGATCTGGAGGCCCTGGAGGCCCTGGCCGGCCGCCTCCCGTCCGTGCCGCGCACCGCCGCCCGGAGGGAACTGCTCGAAGGCCTGGAGGCGAGGCTGGGGCCCCGCGCCGAAGGGGACTTCGAGGCCCTCCGGAAGGCCCTCGAGGCGGGTGAGGCGGCCGATCCCACCCGACCCATGGAGCGTCTCCGCCCCCTGGCCGAGGGTCCCCTGGAGACCTTCCTGGCCGAGGCGCTGACCACCCTCCTCGAAGGCAAGATCGCGCGGTTCAACGCCATGCTGACGGAGGCCCAGGAGCGCGCCACCCGCCGCAAGGGCCTCGCCTCGGCCACCCTCAACCAGCTCTGCGAGGGCCTGGGGCGGCAGGTCTCCGCGGGCCACCTCGCCCGGGAACAGGCCTTCCCCGTCCTCCAGTCGGCCTTCGAGACCTACTTCCACAGCGAGGGGCTGGACCAAACCTTCTGCCAGCTGGTGCACCCGGAGGACCGGGCGGCGCTCGACCTGGTGCTGCGGATCCCGGACACCCGGCGCCGGGGGGCCTGCCTGGATGCCCTGGGCGCCCGGGAGGAGGACGCCTTCACACCCTTCTTCCTCAGGGCCATGCAGGATCCCATCGTGGACGTGGGCGAGCGGGCCATCCACCAGCTCGGCAAGCTGCCGTCCAGCTACCCGGCCGTGCTGGCCCTCCTGGAATCCGGCCAGCCCGAGCAGATCCGCACCGCCCTCCGCGTGTTCGGCGAGAACGCCACGAAGGCCGCCGCCGGGCCGCTCATGGCCTTCCTCAGCGGCGACGTCCGCGACGACCTCCTGGTGGAGGCCGTGGAGGCCCTGGCCGCCATCCGCCATCCGGATTCGGCGCCCCTGCTCCTCGAACTGCTCCACGACGGCAAGCCCGCCCGGCTGCAGCAGGCCCTCGTGGAGGCCCTGGCCCACCTCGCCACGCCCCAGGCCGGTCGCGGCCTCCTGGAGAAGGCTGCCAACCTCAAGCTCCCCACCGTCCTCATCGTGGCCCTGGAGGGGGCCCTGGCCGCCTTCCCGGGCTTCGACCACGCCTTCCCCACCGAGGACCTGCCCGGCCTGGAGCAGCTCATCACCCGCTGCTGCGACGACCGCGAGGGGGAGGGCCAGCGCCTCCGGGCCATCCTCGCCAGCCAGGACCTCTACTGCTTCGACCAGGAGCTCTACGCCCGCCTGAAGGACCGCTTCTCCGACTTCCTGTTCGAGCTGCGCACCAAGAGCGAATGGGATCGCGACACCAACGACCGTGTCGCCGCGGTGCTGAAGGAGCTGGGTCGGAGGAGCGCCAGCCTGGGCCACATCGCCGCCAAGGAGGAGAAGGTCCGCGCCCTCGTCCAGGCCGTGCCCCCCCTCGGCCCGGCCCGGGCCGACGCCCTCCTCGCGCTGCGGGAGGCCCTGCAGGATCCGGAGTTCATCCTGAGGGGGGAGTTCGCCGCGGAGATCGCCGGCTTCCTCACCCGGGAGTTCGCCCGGAAGGGGCAGGAGTGGCGGGAGCTGGCGCGGCTCTGCGAGATCGGGGGGCTGACCCGCCAGACCTCCCTGACGGATCTGATCCGGGAGCACTACATCCAGGCCCAGGGCCTGGGGCTCCGCAGCGCGGCGAAGGAGGCTCTGCTGGCCCTCGGCGTCGAGGAGGCGGACCTCTCCCGCCGGCCGAAGATCCAGACCATCCTCCTGCTGGAGCCCAGCGCCTTCTTCCGGAAGCGCCTGATGGCCGCCCTCCAGGACCGCTGGGAGATCCGCGAGGCCGGCACCCGGACCGAGGCGGGGGCGCTCCTGGCTGAGCGCCCCGCCGACCTCCTCATCTCCGAACAGGTGGAGGGCGGCGGCGACCTGCGCCCCTGGCTCAAGATCCAGTGCGAGGCCCGGCGCTGCCGCTGGGTGCTCCTCGCCACCGCCGCCCGCGATCCCGCGCCGGAGGGCAGCGAAGGCTGGCTGCTTGGCATCCTCCACAAGCCCTTCACCCCCGAGCAGCTGCTGAAGGCGCTGGAGCCGTGACCCCTTCGGCACGGTTATGATTTCCTCCTGATTCCGAGGCCTTCATGTCCGCTGTGCCCCCCTGGCTCCGATCCGCAGCCGTCGTCCTCCTGTGCGCCCTCCCTCTGGCCGCCCAGGAGGGGGACTTCGCCGCGAAGCTCTTCCACAGCGGAGAGCGGGCCTACGCCGACAAGGCCTACAAGGAGGCGCTGGAGACCTGGAACCAGCTCCTGCAGTCGGCCCCCCGCAGCGAGTTCGCGCCCCGGGTCCTCCTGGCGCTCGCCCGCTACCAGGCCGACGTGGCGCACAAGCCCGAGGCGGCCTTCCCCTACCTGGACCGCCTGAAGAGCGACTACATCAAGTCCCCCTGGGCGGCCGAGGGCCTCCTGCTGCGCGGGATCCTGCTGGCGCGGCAGGCCCGCAGGCCGGCGGATCTCAAGGACGCCATGGCCGAGTTCCATCGCGTCATCGACCTCTTCCCCGATCAGCCCGCCGTGGCAGCCGCCCACCTGGAGCTGGGCCGGGCCTGGCGGGACCAGGGGCAGTGGGGATCGGCCCTGCAGCACTTCATCTTCGCCTACCGGCTCCGCCCGGAGGACCCCTCCGCCCCGCAGGCCCTGCTGGGAGCAGCCGAGGCCCTGGACCTCTCGGGCGACCTGCCGGGCTGCCTGCGCCTCCTCCAGCGGGTCCGCACGGAATTCCCCCGCGACCCCCTCGCCGCCGAGGCCGCCTGGCGTCTGGCCGTGCGGGTGAAGCTGCGGATCACGAAGCCGCCCCTCCGCCTGGAGGGCCCCTGGCCCGCGGGGAAGGTGAAGTGGCTCAAGACCCCCCTCCTGCTGGCGCCGTCGGCCTCGGGGGATCTCTTCCTCTTCCAGAACGACCTGGACCGCGCCTTCCGCCTCAAGGACGGGGAGCTGGCCCCCATGGGCCCCCCGGCCTCCGGCACCCGGGCCCTGGTGCCCACGCCCGGGGATGGGCTCTGGCTGCTGACCCGGAACACCCTGTGGAAGGAGGACGGAACCTCCACGCCCCTGGGCACCCTCAACGCCATCACGGGCGGCCGCCTGGACCGCTGGGGCAACCTCTGGGTGGCCGACGCCAAGACCGCCGCCCTCACCCTCTTCGCCCCGGATGGCACCTCCCGATCCCTGCCCTCCCCCAGCGCCGTGGCGTTGGCCCCGCTGCCCACAGGGGGCGTGGCCCTGGCCTCCGACGTCGATCGCAGCCTCCACTTCCTGGATGCCGAGGGCCAGCCGCTCCTCACGGTGCCCTATGGCAGGGGCCTGCCCGCCCCGTTCAAGTACGTGGTGGCCCTGGCCTCGGATCCCCTGGGGGACGTGGCCGCCCTGGTGGATGGCGGCGACTACGGCGAAGGGGTGGTGGTGTACGGGCCCGACGGCGCCGTGCTCCGCCAGTCCACCCTCAAGGCCCTGGGCCTCAGCGGCCGGTTCACCGGCCTGGCCCTCGACCGCGCTGGCGGCCTGATCCTCTGCGACCGCCGCAACGACACCCTGTTCCGTCTGGATTGACATGCGCCTCCGCCGATTCCTGCCTGTCCTCCTCCTCGGCCTGCTGGCGGCCCCGGGCCTCCGTGCCCAGGATCCCGCCCTCAAGGACACCTTCCTCCAGGCCAAGGCCCTCTGGGCCGCCCAGGGCGACCGGGACGGCGCCACCACCCGGTTCGAGTCGGTGGTGGCGGCCCTGGCCCCAAGGGCCTCCTCCCTGGACGCCGCCGGCACCCAGATGCTCTGCGAGAGCTACAACTGGCTGGCGGTCCTGGACGATCGCAACCCTGCCACCAAGGCCCGGGCCCTGGCGCGCCTCCAGGCCCTCCTCGAGCTGAATCCGGACTTCGAGGTGGACCGCGGCCTCACCTCCCAGCGGCTGGTCGGCCTCTTCGACCGCCTCCGGAGCGAGAAGCTGGCCCAGGTGAAGCTCAGCTACGATCCCCCGGGCGGCACGCTCACGGTGGACGGCAGGGCCACGCCGGCCCTGCCCCGCAAGTTCCTCCCCTTCGGCACGCACAGGCTGGCCTACGCCCGGCCGGGCCATGCCCCCGCCGAAGCCGCCGTCGAGCTCGCGCCCCGGGATGTGAAGACCGTCGACTTCAAGCTCACGCGCATCTCCTCCACGATCACCTTCTACGCCCAACCCAGCGGGGCGGAGGTGTTCCTGGATGGCCGGAGCCTGGGCCGCACCCAGGGCACGGCGGGCGCCGAGGCTCTGGATGTGGCCATCCCCGCGGGGCTGCGCCCCGAGGATCTGTGCGCCGGGTTCGTGCTCGATGGGCTGAAGCCGGGGAAGCACGAGCTGGAACTCCGCGCCCCCTGCTTCCGGCCCAAGCGCCTGGAGATCGCCGCGTCCTTCGCCACACCCATGGCCGACCACGTGCTGCAGGCCATCCGCATGGAGCCTTCGAAGGGCACGCTCACGGTGACCTCCGCCTGGCCCGGCGGGGAGCTCTTCCTTGACGGGCAGGACCGCGGCCCCCTCCCCATCCAGAAGCTCCCCGTCTGCTCGGGGACCTACGACCTGCTCGTACGCTTCCCCTCGGGCGGCTACACCCAGCGCCTCACCGTGGCCGAGGGCGGCACGGTCGCCCTCGAGGTCCGCCCCAAGCCCCGCCTGGCCTTCCTGGGCCTGGAGGGCGGCGGGGCCTTCACGGGGCGGGACCGCCTCCTGGAGCTCCTGCAGAAGCTGGGGGACCGTCTCCAGCAGGTGGCCTTCCTGGCGCCGCGGCCCAGGGAATCCCCCCGCGCGGCCCAGGACCGGCTCCGCGCCGCCCACGAGGCCGAACTCTTCCTCACGGCCGAACCCGTGCCCGACAAGGTGATCCACCAGGTGGACCTGGTGCTCAGCACGGCGGATGGGGAGACCGAGCGCACGACGGTGCAGCCCCTGGAGGACGATCCCCTGGGGTCCCTGGTGGCCCGCCTCAACGCGCCCCTTCCCCTCCACGAGCGGGGCATCGACGCCACCCTCCTGGACCTTCCGGGTCAACCGGGCCCCTGGGTCCTCGACGCCTCGGAGGCGGCCCTGAAGGCCGGCCTCCAGCTCCACAAGCCCATCCTCCAGGTGGACGGGAAGGCCGTGGCCGATGTCACGGCCCTCCGCCGGGCCCTCGCCGGCAGGGACCGCGTGACCCTCGGCCAAGGTGCCGCGCCGATCATGCTTCCCGTGCACCAGGAGCCGCTGGAACTCCCCCTGGCCTCCGCCGCCCTCGCCTATCCCGCCGTCCTGGCCCAACTCCGCCTGCAGTACCTGGGTGCCAAGGCGGACGAGGCCGGCCTGCTGAAGCTCGACACCGGCCTCGCCCTCATCCACTTCCAGAAGTACGACAAGGCCATCGAGGCCCTGCGGGATGCGCGCGTGGGCGCCACCGAGGGCGTGAGCCAGGGCACCCTCGACTACGAAACGGGCCTCTGCTTCCTGAGGCTGGGCAGCGCCTACCATTCCGAAGCGACCCAGGCATTCCGCCAGGCCTTGAAGTATCCTCAGGCCACCCTGTTCGGTCCCGACGGCCCCCTGGTGGCGCCCCTGGCCAAGCAGGCCCTGGAGGATCTGAAATGACCCGGAGAATCGCCATGGAGCGCCAGCGCGGTGAAGGCAAGGTGGGCTGCGTCCTCACGCTGCTCATCTTCGGGGCCCTCGTGGCCGCGGCCCTCAAGATCGTCCCCGTCTACTACAACAACAGCGAGCTGGCCGACGGCTGCCATTTCATCGCCTCCAGCGCCAGCCGCATCCCCCTCGAGCTGGTGGAGAAACAGGCCAGGGACAAGGCGAGGGAACTGGGCATGGCGGATGTCCTGGCCCAGCCGAACAGCATCACCGCCATCAAGTCCGGCGGCGGCACCGGGGAAGCCGGCACCTGCACCATCCACCTGAAGTACAAGCAGACCGTCGACCTCTACGGCATCTACAAGTTCGAGATCGTGACGGACAAGAGGATCTCGGAACCCATCCTGGAAGGCATCGGCTGACGGGCTTGCGGCCCCGGGCGCGCCCGGGCACCCTGCCTTCATGACCCTGTCACTTCCGGAGGACAGCCTGCTCGCTCCCGGAGCGGCCCTGAGGGCCGTCCGTGTCCCGGGCTCGAAGTCCGTCACCAACCGGGCACTCCTGCTCGCCGCCCTCACGCAGGGCACGAGCCGTCTCGCCGGGGGGCTGGAGGCGGAGGACACCCGCTGGATGCGCCGGGCCCTGCGCGCCCTGGGCTGCACCCTCGCGGAAACGGACGGCGCCTGGAGCCTGACGGGCGGGTCCCCTCCCCGCCCTGGAGGCCCCCTCTGGCTGGGCGCGTCCGGCACGACCCTCCGGTTCCTCCTGCCCTGGCTGGCCCTCCGGGCCGAAGGTCCCGTGCGCCTGGAGGGCGAGCCCCGCCTCTTCGAACGCCCCCTGGAGCCCCTGCTCGCCCCCCTGGCGACCCTGGGCGCCCGGTGGGAACCCGAGGCCGGCGGCGCCCGGCTGCATCCGATACCCGAGCCGATCGAACGCCTGGACCTCGAGGTGGACGCCCGCCTCAGCAGCCAGTTCCTCACGGGCCTGGCCCTCGCCGCCGCGGCCCTGCCCGGAGGCGGCCGCCTCCGCTGGAAGGCGGTCGCCAGCCCCAGCTACCTCGCCCTGACCACGCACTGGCTCCGGTGCTTCGGCTGCGGGGCCCGCCTGGAGCCCGGCCGCTGGGACATCCCGGGGGGGAGCCTCCGGCCCGTGGACCTCGTCCTGCCGGGCGACTGGAGCGGCGCCGCCGCCTTCCTGGCCGCCGCCGCCGTCACGGGGCGATCCGTCGAGGCCACGCCCCTGGATCCCGGGGATCCCCAGGGCGACCGGGCCCTGGCCACCCTCCTCGCGGAGGCCGGGTGCCGGGTGCAGTGGACAGGGCCCGAGTCCCTCGAAGTGGCCGGTCCCCTGCAGCGGGGAATCACGGCGGACCTCGCGGACTGCCCCGACCTGGGGCCGGTGCTGGCGGCCCTGGCCGCCCTGGCGCCCGGGCCCTCCGTCCTGACGGGCCTCCACACCCTCCCCCTCAAGGAATGCGACCGCCTGGAGGCCTCCGCCGACCTGGTCCGCTGGTTGGGCGGGGTGGCCGAGGTGGAGGGGGACCACACCCTCCGCATCCACCCCGGTCCCCGTCCCGGTCCCCGTCCCCCCTTCGATCCCCGGGGCGACCACCGCATGGCCTTCGCCGCCGCCGTGGGCGGCCTGCGCGGCGGGGGGGAGCTGATGCATCCGGAATGCGTGGCCAAGACCTTCCCGGACTTCTGGGCGGCCTGGCGGAGGATGCTGGGATGCTGAAGGCGGCCTGGCTCGGCTCCTGGAAGGCCCCCTGGGGCCTGGAGCGGGGGCGGCGCTGGGGCGATCCCGCCTGGGCCCTGGCGGCCATCGCCCAGGCCTGGCTCCTGGGCGGGCGCGAGGGCCGCTGGCCCCGTCTGGAGCAGGAGGCCCGGCGGCCCCAGGGTCCCCGCACCCTGGCCCTCCCGGACGCCTTCGGCCCGCGCCCGGATCCCGCGTGGATCGCCCGGCTCCGCCATGGCAGCCCCGGCGTGCCGGCCCACCAGCGGGGGGGCCGGGAGGACGAGCTGATGGCCTGGTGCTGGCAGGCACTCCTCGAGGGGGACGGGGCGCCCTGGATGGCCGCCGGATCCGTCCTGCTGGATCGGGCCGCCCGCCTGCGCTGGATCGCCCTCCTCGGGGCCGAGGAGGACGACGGCCGGCTCCACCTCCCGCCCTTCCTGCAGGTGCTGGTGCCCGAGGCCCTGCACAGGCTGCCCCCGGGCTGGTGGGCCTGCCTCCTGGGCGACCAGGACGGCGAGGGGCGTCTGCTGCCCGCGGGCCCCCTGGATCCGGGCCTGCCCTGGCCGCAGATCCAGCCCCACGCCGATCCCCTGGTCCTGGACAGCCTCCCCGGGGCGCTCCATCCCTTTCGCGGCGCGCCCTGGCTCCAGGCCCTGCCGGGTGGGCGGTGGATGCTGGATCCGCGCCTCCGGGCCTGGTCCCGGGGGCAGGGGGCTTCGCCCGGAGGCCTCGGCCCGGTGGCCCCCCGGGGGCTGGCCACCGGCGAGGCCCCGGAAGGCGCCCTGGCCGCCGTCCTCGCCATGACCCCTCCTCCGGATCCTCCCCCTGGCTGGGGGGGGTCCCTGGCGGCTGATCTCGGGGAGGTCTTTCCCCGTCCGCCCTGCCCGCCGGCCTGCGGCGACCCCGTATGGGACCGGATCCGCGTCCGCTGGGGCGGCGAACCGCCTGAGCCCGGCCCCACCTACCCGCCCTGGGGCACCGCCAGCCATCCCTGCGCGGACCCCTTCCATTGGATGGCGGAGGGGCTGCTGGCCCACCGTGCCTGCGAAACCGAACGGGCCCTGCGGGCCTTCACCTGGGCCCACGCCCACTTCACCCGGCTCGGCGCCCGGGCCTGGGCAGCCCGGGCCGCCTCCAACGCAGCCGCCAAGGCGCTGCTCTGGGCGGACCTGCCGGGCCTGGCCCGCTGGCAGACGCTCAGGGGGCCCCTGCCTTCACCCTGGAAGGAACTGGAGGCGGCCCAGCTGCTGGATGTCCACCAGGGGCCCGCGGCGGCCCTCTCGGCGGCCCGGGTCCTGGTGCAGTCCCATCCCGATCTCCCCGAGGCCTGGGGGCTCCTGGCCAGCGCGGCCCTGGACCTGGGACGGGAGGAGCTGATCCGCGAGGCCCTTCCCCATGTGGACGGCCATCCCTTCGCCCGCCTGCTGGAGGCCGCCCTGGGCCTCCTGGTGGAGCCAGCCCCGCCCGCGGCGGACCCCGAGACCCGTCTCGCCTGGGAGGCCCAGCGCCTGATCCGCGGCCACGGCGACGCCGGGGCCTGCCGGGCCGCATGGGCGGCCTGCCCGAACCAGATCATGCGCCTCGAACTCGGCCTGCAGGTGCTCGAGTGCCGGCCGGACCTCCGCGCGCCGGGCATGCTCCTGGCCCTCCAGGTCCTCGCCGACCGGGCCGCCTCGCCGCGCCACCAGGAACGCCTCGGGGCCCTCTGGCCCGCCCCGCCCGAGGCGCAGGGCCCCGATGCCCGGGCCCTCCTGACGGCCTGGCTGGCCGCCCGCCCCCACCCCACCTGGCTGGCCTGGGAGGAGGGCGGTCGGGTGGAGCATCTCGGGTCCGGCGACCCCCCGCCGGAGGGCGCCCTCGGCCATCTGGCACGGAACGGAGCCCTGGCCCCCTTCCAGGGCGGGGGCTGGATCTGGCGGGGCCTTCCCCTGCAGTGGGAGGGCTCGCCTGTGGGATCCCTCCTCCTGGCCCTGCCGGAGGACGAGCCCCTCGGCGTCCCCACGGAGCTGCTGCTGCTCGCCCCCTGGCTGGCCCAGGTCCGGTCACGGCGGGCCCCGGAACCGGACCCCGCTCCGGGGCTTCTGCTCACGGACGGCAGCGAGCCCATGGCCTCGATGCTTCGGGAGCTGGACCGCGTGGCCCCGTCCGACCTGGCGGTCCTCATCCTCGGTCCCACGGGCAGCGGGAAGGAGCTGGCGGCGCGGGAGCTGCACCAGCGCTCAGGGCGGTCCGGCCCCCTGGTGGCCGTGAACTGCTCTGCCTTCGCCGAGGGTCTGCTGGAATCCGAGCTCTTCGGCCATGTGAAGGGCGCCTTCACCGGCGCCCACCAGGACCGGCGGGGTGCCATCGAGGCCGCCCGGGGCGGGACCCTCTTCCTGGACGAGGTGGCTGACCTCTCGCCCCGGCTCCAGTCCCTCCTGCTGCGGGTGCTCCAGGAGAGGGAGATCCGCCGGGTGGGTTCCGACCACGCCATCCGGGTGGATGTCCGTTTCGCGGCGGCCACCCACCGCCCCCTGGAGGACCTCGCCGCGGCCGGCGGCTTCCGCCGGGACCTGCTCTTCCGCCTGGAGGGGGCCGTCCTGAGGCTGCCGCCCCTCTCGGCGCGCCGGCACGAGTTCCCCTTCCTCGTGCCCCGCCTCGTGGTCCGGGCCGCGGAGGCCGCCCGGCGCCCCGTTCCCGCCCTGGCGCCGGGCCTCCCCCAGGCCCTCGCCCGCCGTCCCTGGCCGGGCAACGTGCGGGAGCTGCTCCACGCCCTGGAGCGCGCCCTCCTGCGCTGCGAGGACGGCGTCCTGAAGCCCCGCCACTTCCCCGAGCTGGACCAGCCCGAGGCCCAGGAGGGCACCTGGGAGGAGGCCACCCGCGCCTTCCAGCGCCGGGTCCTCCTGGAGACCCTGCGCAACAACGGCTTCCAGGCCGCCGAGGCCGCCCGCACCCTCGGCCTCGCCCGCCCCGCCCTCTACACCGCCGCCAAGCGGCTGGGGTTGGATCTGGTGGCGGAGCGGGAGCGCTGGGCCGGGGAGGGAGTGGCGGACGGGGTCTAGGACCGGTTCACCGGAACAGGGCGCAAGGCGTCGCCAGGGGCAGGTTGTCCGCCCACTTCTGCCGGAAGCGCGCCGCGCTCTGGTGGAAGCTCTCCGGGAGCCTCGCGGTCGTGCGGGAGTTGTGGAAGCAGGGGGCATCCAGGACCACCGCGGCGAGACCCGCCTGACGCGCCTGCAGGGCCAGGTCTGAGCCGTAGAGGTGGAAGCCGAGGGCCGGATCCATCCGGAGCCCGGACCGCTTGCTGACGGCCAGCACCACCTCGTCCAGGCTCTCGACCGGGGCCGGGAGGCCAGGCCCTTCCCAGAGGAGGTGCTGCCGGTCCACCACATGCCCGAAGCGCCGGATTCCATCCAGGGCGTCGCTGGCGTGGGAGACCCCGTAGACACCCGCGACGCCGATATCGCCGAATGCCTCCTGGGCCTGCCCCCACTGCTGGAGGAAACGGGCGACCCACCCTTCCGGCAGGTACACATCCTGGTGCACCAGCACCACGAGATCGTGGCGCGCCCGGCCCAGGCCCGCGGCCAGGCCCTCGGCCGCGCTGGAGGCCCCCCGGACAACGATCAGTTCCTGCGGATCCGGCCCCTGGAAGCAGGGGGAGGCAGCCAGATTCTCCATGAACTGGACCTCATCGTTGACACAGGCGACGAAGGAGATCCTCCCCGCCGCGGGGCTCCGGTCCCAGCCCAGGGGCCGTCCCTCGAAGATCCACTGGTAGGCCGACAGGTCGCCACGGCTCCGATCGGGATCAGCCTGCAGGGCCTGGAGGAGGGGCCGGTAGGCCTCCATGAGCGCGTCGGGCATGGGGCTGGCGATCGCGTCCCGGATGTCCGGCGCGAAGCCGGCATCCAGCAGCAGCCGGGTGAAGCT
>Ga0208789_1000822_pt1 | contig 22986 bp, 18 predicted proteins | sample Methanotroph_Enr_FD_187368 | JGI IMG/M metagenome (GOLD analysis project Ga0208789, IMG submission 187368) | Enriched soil microbial communities from Old Woman Creek wetland in Ohio, USA - Methanotroph_Enrichment_5 (SPAdes) (version 2) | ecosystem: Environmental > Terrestrial > Soil > Wetlands...
CGGTGATTTGTTTGAGTTGGCCCCGGCAGCCCAGGTTCCCGCCTGGGCAAGCGGCGTCGGCCGGGTAATAGTCGTAGGTGGTGAGGTCGGACACGTCGGTGCGCGGGCCGTCTTCGACTTTTTGCACGAGGACGCCGGGGACAGAGGCGGAATAGGTGTAGGCGGTGTTCCAAGTGCGTGCGGTGTTGGCGGCCAAGTCTTTGACGGTTTTTTGGGTGATGTCGCCTTGAGGGTTGTAGGTATAGCTGGTTTGTTGGTTGCCGTTGGTGATTAGCACCGGCAGGCGCAGGGTGGGGTGCCATGCGGTGGTGATGGTGCGGGTGGCGGAGGTGGTCGCTCCGGTTGTGGTTAAGCCTTCGGTACGGCTGGTTTCCAGGTTGCGGGTCAGGTCGTAAGTATAATTGGTGCGGTTGCCGTTGAAATCGGTGCGGCTGGCGACGTTGCCGTTGGCGTCATAACTGAGCGCCGAGGCCGAAGCGCCGCAGCCCGAACCGCCGGGTTGGGATTGGCCGGCGCTTTTAACCACGCCGAGGATGGTCTGGAAATGCTGCGTGCGCGAGGTGTTCAGCGCATCGGTAATGGTGGTGCTGCCGTCGGCGTTGAAAGCCAGGCTGACCCGTTCGGCGCCGCCCGCGTGTTCGCTGGAGGTGGCGCGGCCTTGGACGTCGTAACTGTAGGTGGCGTAGCGGTACACGCTTCCGGCCGGGTCGGTTAGGCTGCCGATGCGGCTGTTGCTGTCGTAGGTGAAATTTAACTGATGCCCGAAGCTGTCGGTGACGCGGATGAGCAGGCCAACAGCGGGGGCAATGGTCGCGGGTGTCGATGCGTCGCTATAGGCCATTGTTTGCGTCAAACCGGAGCTGTCGGCGATGGACGTGAGTTTGCCGGAGAGATTGTAGGTTTCTACGCTGTTGTCGGCGGTCGTGTAACGCCAGCCGGTGCGGGCGTTGGCGCTGTCTTTGAGTTCTTCGAGACGGTCGAGCACGTCGGCATCGGCAACCCAAACGCCGGCGCTTTGTTGGAAGTTATATTCTTTGCCGTCGTTTCGGCGGATGGTTACCAAGGTGCCGGTAGATTGCACGGTGCCGGTTCGGGTGTAGGCATGGCTCCAGCCCGCGCCTAAGTTGGCGGTGTTGGCTGTGATGCTGGCGTTGTAATAACGGTCGAAACCGAGGCCGAATGCGTTGCCGGGAAGATCGGTTTCGTGTTGCCATTTGTTGCCGGTGCCGGCGTTGATCGGGTTGCCCGTGTTGACATTATTGCCTTTGCCGCAGTCGTTAGGGTTACCGCTGCCGCCGCCATTGCTTTTAGGGGGTAACTCACAACTACCGGCGGCTGTTCTAAGGATTTTTGGCGGCGTGCAGCCAAAGCCGCCTCGGTAAATAACAACCCAATTCGGTATGATGCCATTAGGCTGCCCATTTGGATTAATGGACCTAGTCACAGAAGTACAATAATATTGCCCAGGGCCGTAACTATCCAGTTGAGTGACGCCAGAAGTTTTACCGTAGACGGGAGCGAAGTAAGTTGATGTCGAACTACCCGGATATACAACTGTTGCCACATGTGTGTCGAAAGTATGCATGACATATTCGCATGCGGCGTCATAGCTTGAAAAGTTAAACTCGGTAAAGCGGGGGATTGCTGTCCACCACAAACGAAAACCGCGAAGATGAACTCAACCCGGGCTTTTCCAAGCAAGGATTTTTGTGTTGGATTGTCTTGAATATTGTGCGTTGCTTGGGTTTGCTGTCGCAAACTGCCTTACCGCTTTATTTGCCTGAAAATGGCCGCGAAAGCGCTATCATGCTGGCTATGCCGCGTAAAGATTGAAACCACCGCGAAGAACATGTCGAGACATCAAGTTCTTGTCTTTGCGTCCCGGCATTCGCAGCCTTTGATGGTGCAAAAAATGCCACTCATGCCGCCTCCGGACATAAGGTACCTTGCGTTTAGTGCTTAAACCAAAAATCGGTAAGCTATGACGCATAAGAGATGTAGCGTTTTATTATCGGTGAAGTTTTTAACAAAATACTGCGGGAACGGCTTTAGCCGCTCCCGCTTAGGGTATTTTTTAAAACGTCATTTAGCTTTTTGCCTGAATCGCGCCCAATCGCGTAGCGTTCGAGATGTTCATTCAACCGCTATTTAAGAGACGGAAATTTAATGAAAAGGCCAGTCGGCAAATGGCCGGCAATCCGTGGCATTTGTGCCCTATTATTTCAAATTATCGGTCACATGCGGATCAATCAACTGATACATGATTTGATGCATCTTGGGATTTCCCGCGATCAGGTTGCCCGATTCAAGATATTTATCGTTAAAAGAAAAGTCGGTAACCGCTCCGCCTGCTTCCTTGATCAATAACACACCGGCGGCCATATCCCATTCCATTAAACCGATTTCCCAGAAGCCATCCAAGCGGCCGGCAGCGACATAAGCCAAGTCAAGCGCGGCTGCGCCGGCACGGCGAATCCCCGCGGAATCGGTCGCTATTGCACGGAACATGCCCAAGTAAGCATTCATATGCAGATCGGTTTTAAACGGAAAGCCGGTGCCGATTAATGCGCCTTTCAAGCTGGTTTGCTTGGTCACCCGGATACGGCGGTTGTTTAACATCGCGCCGCCGCCGCGTTTGGCGGTAAACAATTCATCCCGTTGCGGATCATAGACGACGCCGACTTCAATCCTGCCCTTGTGTTTTAACGCAATGGAAACGGCATATTGCGGAAAGCCGTGCAAAAAGTTGGTGGTGCCATCCAACGGATCGATAACCCAGACAAAATCATTACCTTCCTGCGCGCCGCTTTCTTCTGCCAGAATGCTGTGCTCGGGATAAGCCGCCTTGATGATGTTGATGATTTCGCGTTCGGACATACGGTCGACTTCGCTGGCATAATCGTTTTTACCTTTTTGGTCGACATGCAGACGATCGATATTTTCAGATGAGCGGAGTATCAAGTCGCCGGCGCTTCGTGCGGCGCGGACGGCAATATTTAACATGGGTTGCATAGGCGGATTAGATTTATATAAGCACAGAAAATGCCATAGGATACCAAATCTTTTGCTAAACTTAGGCTCTTTTTTTACCCATCAAGGACAACACTTTGCTGTCTACTATAAAAATTGTACTGGTCGAAACAACGCATCCGGGAAATATCGGCGCTGTTGCGCGTGCAATGAAAAACATGAAGATGCATAACCTCTGCTTGGTTGCACCTAAAATATTTCCCTGCGCCGACGCCACCTCCAGGGCTTCCGGCGCTGACGACGTATTGGCCGGCGCAACCGTCTGCCCGACTTTGCAAGAAGCGATTGCCGATTGCCAGTTGGTGATCGGCGCCAGCGCCCGAGGCCGAACCATCAGCTGGCCGGAAATGACGCCGCGGGAATGCGCGGAAAAAGTGTTGATCAACGAACCTGGCAATCGAGTGGCTATTGTTTTCGGCCGGGAAAATTCGGGCTTAAAAAACCACGAGCTGGACCTATGCCATTTTTTGCTGCGCATACCTTGCAACAGCGAATACAGCTCCCTGAATATTGCCGCGGCCGTGCAGGTTATTTGTTATGAATTATTCGTGACATCGGGGCTAGCGCCGCAAGAAGAAATTATTGTCGGCGATAAAGGTGAACAGGCTTTGGCCTCGGCAGCGCAAATGGAATCTTTTTATAGCCACATGGCCGAAGCGCTAACCGATATAGGTTTTATGCATCCGGCCAAATCAAAATCCATCATGCGCCGTCTACGCCGGATTTATAACCGGGTGCAGCTGGATACCAAGGAGCTGGATATACTTCGAGGCATTTTGCGAATGTCCCAAGGCCACAAGAGGAATAATAATGTTTAACCGAATAAAAGAAGATATTGCCTGTGTTTTTGACCGCGACCCGGCAGCGCAATCGGTCTTTGAAGTTATTACCACCTATCCCGGATTTCATGCCGTTTTAATTCACCGGCTCAGCCATTTTTGCTGGCAGGCCGGATTCAGGTGGCCGGCCCGGTTTATTGCCCATCTCGGCCGCTGGCTGACCGGCATTGAAATCCACCCCGGCGCAATCATAGGCAAGCGTTTTTTTATCGATCACGGCATGGGCGTGGTGATCGGCGAAACCGCGGTTATCGGCGACGATTGCACCTTGTATCATGGCGTAACCTTGGGTGGAACCAGCTGGGATAAGGGCAAGCGTCACCCTACCCTGCATAACGGCGTGGTGGTAGGCGCGGGCGCCAAAGTTTTAGGACCTATCGATATTGGCGAGAACGCGCGCGTGGGTTCAAACTCGGTCGTGTTAAAACCGGTACCGGCGGATGCAACCGTCGTTGGCATCCCTGCTCATATCGTCGATCCTAAAAGCAAAGCCGCGGCAGCCGAACGCGACAAGATCGCCTATAAAATGGGTTTTCATGCTTATGGCGCGACAACCGATATGCCGGATCCGATCGCCTACGCCATTAACCATATGCTGGATCATATTCATGACATGGACAAGCAGATAGAAACCATGCAAAAAGCGCTTAATGATGCCGGCATTAAATACCCCGAATCCCCGCTATCCAAATTGGATGGTTGCGAAATTGAAGATGGCTACGGAAGAGAAGATTAACGCAAGCCTATAAATATCCTATCCGGATTTACTTGAACCTTGTACTTTGTATCATTCAATACCGCAATTAATTAAGGGTATAATAGTTGACTATTTTGCTGGGTTAAGTATAGTAACAATATCTTAACGGTATTTATAGAGGATACTACTGTGCGCTTAACTACTAAAGGTCGCTACGCGGTCACTGCAATGCTGGACTTGGCTTACCACAGCCAAATCAATCCGGTAACCCTGACCGACATCGCGGCTCGTCAAACCATATCCCTGTCTTATCTGGAACAACTATTTGCCCGTTTACGCCGGGCCGGCATGGTAAAAGGTGTACGCGGACCTGGCGGCGGTTACAAACTGTGCCGCAAGGACACTGACATTAATATTGCCGATATTATCGCCGCTGTCGATGAACCGCTCGATTCGACCAAATGCGGCGGCGAAGCCAATTGCCAGAAGGATCAGGCCTGTTTAACCCATAGTTTGTGGATGGGTTTGAGCGAGCAGATCAGGGATTATCTGGAAGGCATTTCTTTAGCCGACTTATTGGAAAAAAACCAGGTTCAGGAAATTGCCAAAAGACAGCATCACGACGCCCAACAAACTATTGAAATATATCGCCACCCCGAATAACGTCCGCTTCGCGCCAGCTCCCGGCTGGCTTGCGGGATACACACCATCCCTGGCGGCACCCGAATGATCTATTTCGATCATAACGCGACCACTCCTATAGATGATCGCGTGCTGGAAGCAATGCTCCCTTTCCTGAAAACATTTTACGGCAATCCTTCCAGCTTATATCGTCTTGGCAGAGTCGCAAGCAGCGCCATAGAGACTGCTCGTGAGCAACTTGCAGCATTGGTTGAGGTGCAGCCGGGGCAAATTATTTTCACCAACGGCGGCACCGAAGCCAATAATCTGACGCTGGCGACACTCGCCCCTCAGGCAGGGCTCGCCGTATCGGCCATTGAACATCCTTCGGTTATTGAACCTGCCCTGCGGTTAAAAAACCTTGGCCATAAGCTTACCCTGCTGAATGTCGATGCGACCGGCGGGATAACGCAAGATGCTATCGACGAGGTTATTCAACTGAAGCCCGGCTTGGTTTCGATGATGTTGGCTAATAATGAAACCGGCGCAGTGCAGAATATCGCCCATTATGCCGATCGGTTGAGTGCGCATGGCATCAATGTTCATACCGACGCGGTGCAGGCGTTGGGCAAAATCCCGGTAGATTTTAACCGGCTCGGCGCGCATTTGATGTCGCTGTCCAGCCATAAAATCTACGGCCCCAAAGGCTGCGGCGCACTGGTCTTTGACAAATCCGTGACGATAAATCCTGTCTTGCTGGGCGGTGAGCAGGAACAAGGACTTAGGGCCGGAACCGAAAACGTCGCGGCCATCGTCGGCTTCGGTAAAGCGGCTGAACTTGCCCGAACCGAACTTGCCGAACGCCATGCGCATCTGTTAAAACTTAGAATATTACTGGAACAAGGCTTAAGCGTTATTCCAGGATTAACTATTTTTGCAAAGCAAGCCGACCGATTACCCAATACCGTGCAAATCGGCATTGACGGCATTGACGGCGAAATGCTGCTGATGCAGCTGGATCAAAAAGGTATCGCTGTTTCCAGCGGCTCCGCCTGCGCCAGCGGGCAGAGAGAACCCAGTCCGGTATTGGTTGCCATGGGAATTGATCCCGGCGATGCCAAAAGCGCAATCCGCATCAGTTTGGGCAAAGCCAACACCGAAACTGAAATTTTTGAATTTATTAAACAATTAAAATCCTTAATCGAAAAAGGATAAAGAGGTCATGATGTCTATCTCATTAACTGAAAGCGCCGCTCGGCAAATCAAAAAACAATTGGAAAAACGCGGCAAAGGCCTGGGTTTAAAGCTGGGCGTAAAACAATCCGGTTGCTCTGGTTATGCTTATACGATTGATTACGCCGACGCGCTGGATGAAGGCGATGCGGTGTTTGAAAATTTCGACGTAAAAGTCATTGTCGCTGCAAACGACTTGCAATTTGTCGACGGTATAGAACTCGATTATCGCCGGGAAGGCATCAACGAAGCCTTCCGGTTCAATAACCCGAATGTAAAAGGCACCTGCGGCTGCGGCGAGAGTTTTTCTGTTTGAGCATTGAAAATATGGAACACGGATGACACCGATTAGACGGATAAACACAGATAAAAACCGTTTAAATCAGTCAAGTCCGTGTTCCATCTTTTCGCTTTTTGCGGTTACTCTTGCAACAGATTGCTTAACTGTGCAAACTCAGCCAGCGATATGCTTTCAGCTCTTAGCGTCGGATCAATCCCCAACGCGACAATTTCTTCCTCTGGAATCATTTTTTTCAGCGAATTACGCAATGTCTTGCGCCGCTGCGAAAATGCCTGAGTGACAACCCGGTTAAGCTTGCTTATATCATTTACCGCAACAGGCGGTTGTAAATGAGGCACCAGCCTGACGATAGCCGACATCACTTGCGGAGCCGGATCGAAGCTTTCCGGCGGCACATCGAATAACAGCTCGGTTGCGCAATAATATTGCATCATCACGCTCAACCTGCCGTATTTTTTACTGCCGGGAACCGCGCAAATCCGGTCAACCACTTCCTTTTGCAGCATAAAATGCATATCGTCAATGCAATAGGCGTTATCCAGCAAATGGAACATCAACGGCGTTGAAATGTTATACGGAAGATTGCCGATAATGCGCAATTTGCCTCCTCCTTCTGCCAGCGATGAGAAATCGAACCTTAACGCATCGGCACTGTGGATTTGCAGATTAGGATATTGCCTGAATTTTTCCCTGAGCAAAACCACCAAATCCCGGTCAAGCTCGACCACTTCAAGACGCACGCCTTCGTTTAACAAAGGCTCGGTCAATGCGCCCTGCCCCGGCCCTATCTCAACCCAGTGCTGACTCGGCTTGGCTTGAATGCTGGAGATAATATTGTAAATAATAGTGTGGTCATGAAGAAAATTCTGACCGAAGCGCTTGCGCGGAATATGTGCCATTTTTATTGAGTAGCCATGGTTAATGCGGTTTGCAGCGCGAATTGTAGACTGCCTAAATCGGCCTTACCGCTGCCGGCAAGATCCAAAGCCGTGCCGTGGTCAACCGAAGTGCGGATAATAGGCAATCCCAGCGTAATGTTAACGGCTTGCCCAAAACCCATATGTTTGAGTACCGGCAAACCTTGATCATGATACATCGCCAGTACCGCATCGGCTGTAGCCAGATACTTGTCGGTGAACAGCGTATCGGCCGGTAACGGCCCGTGCAGATCCAAACCTTGTTTACGAAAACTATCGAGTACCGGCTCGATAACATCGATTTCTTCCCTGCCCATATGGCCGTTTTCTCCGGCATGAGGATTAAGTCCGCACACCAGTATTTTCGGATTGGCGATGCCGAAGCGCGTGCGCAACTCTTGATTCAGTATCCGAATCACCGTACGCAACCGGGTATGAGTAATAGCTTGACAAACTTCCGACAGCGGCAGATGCGTGGTCGCCAGCGCTACCCGCAAGCCCGGCGTCGCCAACATCATCACCGGGTAGCCGCCGGTAATGCTAGCAATGAATTCGGTATGACCGGTAAAAGACAAACCTGCGTCATTGATAATGCCCTTGTGGACCGGCCCGGTGACCATCGCATCAAAAACCACATCCATGCAACCCTTGGTTGCTTTAGTAATGGTTTTTAATACATAGCGGCTATTGGCTGAATTCAACTGCCCGCACTGCACAGGCTCCACCAGGTCCACCGGCAACATCGTCAGACATCCGGCAGTCTGGGCGACAGCAGGCAAATTACTGTCAAACTCTCTAATTTGAAGCGGTAAACCTAATTGCCCGGCCCGCTCTTCCAACAATTGCGGACTGGCTATGACGATGACTTCACAGGGCAAATCTTGTTGCGCGAGCTGAACACAAAGATCAGGACCTATGCCTGCGGGTTCTCCTGCTGTTAATGCGATACGCGGTACGGGTAACCTGATTGTCATCTGGGAGCTGAAAACTGGAATAAGAAGAGAACAATTTTACAGCATTACTAACGGGATGATTTTAAAAAATACTCGCAATAAACTAAGAAAAGCAGTTAGCCCACAAAAGACACAAGTGCAGGCAAATAGTCAAAGAGCGATCAAGCTGAAAATCGCGCAAAAGGATGAACGCTTTACCCCAGCTTAAGACATTGACTTATCTAAGTAAATAAATCGGTTTTCTTAAGACACGCAGCCTGATGAACAAGGCTCATCATCTACGATTGAAAAAACTTAATATCAATGGAGATGGTTTGCTTTTTGATCGACAGCGGATACTGCCAGGAGATGGCGGAGCGGACGGGGCTCGAACCCGCGACCACCGGCGTGACAGGCCGGTATTCTAACCAACTGAACTACCGCTCCGTAATTCGAGCCGCGTATTCTATAAGATTATATTCATACGTCAAGCCTATTCGTTGATATACGATCAAATAATTTATCGGCATTCCATGAGCTAATTGATGGGAACGATATAAGTAATTGTCTCTACAATACTTTACAACAAGCCATTAGCTCGGTAATTGCGTCATCATATCTTCAGTCAAGCCATTTACTTCACCCTGGGTAATAATAACCAGTCGCCCAATGCCGTCATCGGAAGCTCTTACCGGCAGCCGCGTTGCTGGATAAAGTCTTCCGGCTGTTCCTTGCACCAGTAGCGGCTCGTCTTGCCCTGGGGTGTAAACCATGCCTTTTAAGCGGACCAACTGTTTAGAATGACGGGCAATCAGGTATTCCAACGCTTTTTGCAATCGCTCCCACGGTAGCGGATGCTCAAACTGCAAAGTGACGCTGTGAAAGCCATGATCCGGTAAATCGGGCAGTTCAGTATCGCGTAACGGCCGGAGTTTCTTTGAACGATTGAGTAGTAAATCAGAGGCAAGCTCGCCTTGCACAGCAGTCAGCCGGGTTGCGGCGGGAGCCAAGGCCGACAAACGGGCATCCAGTTTTGCAATCGCCTCAGCGGTTGCCAAGTCGGTTTGCGTCATTACCACCGTATCCGCCCAAGCAATTTGCGCTTGGGCTTCCGGAAAAGAGTCGAAATGATCGGTATCCATGCGCGCCGAAACCGTGGCAATAACGTGTTGTAAGCTATAACGCGCAGCCAACCAGCGCTGCCTTAACAAAATATCCAGCACCGGTTCCGGATTGGCAACGCCGCTGGTTTCAATGATCACCCGCTCGAAAGGTTTATCCCCGGAATCCCAAGCCATGCGCAGATTTTTAAGCAAGGGTGTTAACGAACCCCTGACCTGGCAGCACAAACAGCCGCCAGCCAGAGTTGATAAAGGTACTTTATGCTCACGCAGTAATTGCTGGTCGATTGGCGTAGCGCCGAATTCATTGATAATCACGGCCGACTTGGGCGCATGATTCAATACGCGATTCAGTAAAGTGGTTTTGCCGCTGCCAAGAAAACCGCTGATGATATATACAGGGATTCGCTCAATCGCTTTAGCGGACGGGGACAAGTTGTAATGTTTCATATTGTTTATTAATGAGCCGTTGCCCGACATTTGAAATTCGTGAATGCGGGCATAAACAGCATGCCCGACCGGAGTATAATACAACCACTCGATCCCGCCGCGCTCTCGGCCGCACTTCACGCCAATCCGGGCTTTAAAGAACTGGCGTAAAAACGGCCGAAATTGTGTAATCAAGCGCGTTTATAATCAGGCAGGACTTGAACATTTCCCTTAAATTAGAAACCTTGTGAAAAATACGTAGGAGCAACCGCACCATGACAGTCGAACTCTTGATTAACCTTGCGGTGCAGTTTCTTGGAACCGGGGCGGCATTCTTTCTCGCCTACCGGTCCTTCCAAAAACGCCGGATTCAATTAGGCGCCGAACCGACGCTACCCCAATACTTTAGCCGCAGAAGCACTTACTGGGTAGGAATCGCATCGTACTGCACCTTTATAACCGCACTTTATTGGCTGTTTACTTGGCAGTGGTTGCCTTTGGAACCGCTGGTGACGTTGATCGTAAAGAGCTTACGCTCCGGAGAATGGGTAAATCTTCTGAATGGTTTGGGCGGAAACACGCTGATACCTCTGATCGCCGCCGGACTGTTTCTTTTCTTTATTGCCTGGGAAAGCAAGTTCAATCCCTTACTGATATTGCGAGACAGCATTCATGACGCTTTCGCAATTCCGACCAAGGCGGTAGAGGTCTATAACGCTCTGATTACATCGAGATTATCGGCAATCGACGACACATTAAAAACACAAATCGACAATCGCCTGCTGGTGCCGAGCATCGATCCCGGCGATTTCGAAAAATCCAGCGCCACGGTCGAATATAAATGGGCTCATAATTGCCTGCTTTTCGACCGGATACAAAACTACGCCAATCAACAATCCTATCGCCGTTTTTTCAACGAACCGTCGCTGAAATGGGGGGAAATCTGTATCTCCTACAATGCGATGTCGGAAAAAGTTGCGGTCTGGAAAGAAGCTGAACCACACTATACCAAGACGGTTAAATTGCTAAAGGAGCTGGACAATCTTACCGGCTTACTGTGCCGCTTACTCGCCTCTTTGGTCGTGTTCGGCAGCGCAAGCGAGAGTGAGATATGGGCGACTGTAAAGCAGCTCGGCGGCAACGTCCACGAAGCCCGCCTGAAACATACCTATAAGTACATCCTGTTATTCACGGCCGCCACCGCCATCGGGATCATGTTGGGCCGGGAGATTTCGGTCTGGCTACACAATGCGTTCCTGTTTCCCGACCAACCGCTGGCGCACTTTGATTACACCACGCTCCGCTGGGTCGCCTATGCCATCCTGATCTATGTCCTGCCGATAGCGCTGGTCTTTGTGTCGCGGACGCTCGCCGTCAGGCACCAACGGCAACAATCCGATCGATACTATGGGTTTTATATGGCGATGATGATAATGGGCTTCATCGTCAGCACTTCCGCATCGGCGCTTATACTTGAGTTAACTTACTACAAAGATCACTTCAAGTTTCTGGAAAGCTTTATAGAACACATGCGCTGGGGCATTCTGCCGGCGCTGATGTGCGGTTTCGTCGCTTACCGGATGGACTCGCCGGTCAGCGAATCGGAAGCGCCAGGTAAACTCGTTATCGCCGCCGTGTTGCGTTTTCTTGGCTGGGGCTTGGTCGCCGTCATTATCATGCTTTATGCGACCGGCGACATGAGCATTCAGGAAACGAATCTGCGTTTCACCCTGGTCGGCACGGCTTTCTTCATGGTCGGATTGTTGGGGGCATCGGCCAGTTTCAAAACAGCAAGGCGGGATGGCTAGCTATTCCGTCCCGTGCAATTAAATTCTGAAAAGGAATTCACCGATAGCACGTAGGCCGGAATAAACCGGTTCAAGCGATAGCGAGAATCGGTGTTTCCGGCACCCCCATAAATTTGCCGGAATCGCTACCACGCGCTACGCTTGGGTAGCCTTATTCCGACCTACGTAACTAAGTACGAGGGGAAAACGGACTTAATTCAGCGCACTCTCAATGCGTTTTATATCGGGATGCTGAAGGCCGTGTTGCCGGAATTCTTTGAAATCGTCCAGCACCGCTTGTTTAAAGCTGCGACCATCGGCAAGCTTTTTATCCTTATTGTCCAGGTAAAGCGGTTTGGCTTTTTGATATTGACCGGAGAATAAATAACCGTGGGCGAGGTTGGTAGTCAGCATCAAGTTATCTGATTCGTCGATGTTCAGCTGCAAGCCTTTTTCACTCGCTTCGATAGCATTGCTGAATTGCCGGTTGAATAACTCATACCAAGCCAGCTCCATATATGCCCCTGCCAAGGCTTCATTTTTTGCCGGACTATCGGCCTGATTAAGAAGCTGGGTTATCTTGTGTTGCGCCATCTCCGCCGCTTCATCAAAACGATTTAACTCCACCAGCACTGACGCACTTTTACCGTAAACCCGGACAAGATCGCTTTGCCATGTCGCATTGGATGGATCCAGTGCAGCGAGTTTCCGACTTATCGCCAAGCTGTCCCGATAGTGTTGCAGCGCTTCCTCCCGCTTGCCCTGCGCGTTTAACACATCGCCGAGCTTGTTCAACGACACCGACACATCCCGCTGCCATCCGGCATTGCCGGGATCCTGCTCTGCCAGTTTCCGACTTATCGCCAAGTTATCCTGATAGCGCTGCTGCGCGTCCTCCAGCTTGCCCTGCACGTTTAGCACATCGCCGAGATTGTTCAACGAAACCGACAGATTCCGCTGCCACCCGGCATTGCCGGGATCCTGAATTGCAAGTTTCCGACTTATGACCAGATCTTCCTGATAATATTGCTGAGCTTCCACCCGCTTGCCCTGCGCCATTAGCACATAGCCGAGATTGTTCAACGACACCGACAGATCCCGCTGCCACCCGGTATTGCCGGGATCCTGCTCTGACAGTTTCCGACTTATCGCCAGGCTGTCCTGATAATACTGCTGCGCCTCCTCACGCTTGCCCTGAACCATTAGCACATCACCGAGCTTGTTCAACGACACCAACACATCCCGCTGCCACTCGGTATTGCCGGGATCCTGCATTGCGAGTTTCTGCCTTATCGCCAGGCTGTCCTGATAATATTGCTGCGCTTCCACCCGCTTGCCCTGCGCCATTAGCACATTGCCGAGCTTCCCCAACGGCACCGACAGACTCCGTTGCCAGTCTAAATCATCGGGTTCAAGCTTGGCGGCTTGCTGAACTAAAGCGAAAGATTGTTGATAAGCTTGCCAAGCTTTTTCCAGTTGGCCTTGGGCAAGCAACCGGTCACCGGCACTTTCATGCGCCGCCGCCCGCCGGTTCAATACCTCTGCCGATTGCCCGGCTATGCCTACGGTTTCATAATACCGGTCAACCCGCTTTTGAATGCCTTCAACAATATCCAATCGCCCTATCGGGTCCAGCTTATCGCGCAAATCAAACACCAAATACTCCAATACCTCTTCCGCCGCCTCGCGCGCCTGTTGCGCACGCTGCTGAGCCGCGCGGGCTTGTTGTTTTGCCTGAACTTGCAAATAAGCAAAACCGCCCAGCAACAGCATAAACGCCAAACCGCCCCACAGTATATTGCGCTGCTTGCGAGTGAGCTTTAACGGACGGCTGTCGAGTATCGGCCGGGCCAGACTGTCATGGCTGAGTTCGTAAAAATAACTCTCCAAACGCGGTTCCTTGCGCAGCAAACGCGCTTCCACCAACGCATCGAGACTCGCCGGACTGAGCCGGTAACCGGTAAAAATCTGCTGTTCCTGTAGCGTCAGGCGAAAACCTTCGGCGCTCAACAAGCCTTCTTCGCATAAACGCCGGACCTGTTTGCGCTCGCGTTTAGGCAGCTTGGCAAGGGTTTGCCGGTAAAAATTGCTGACGATAGTCTCCAGGCGTTTACGTCCGCCCAGTTCGTTGCGGGTGATGGTGCTTAGCTTATCCCTGACCAGCTGCTCTTCGATATGGCGGCAAACCAGTTGCAACTGAAACGGCTCGATGACGTCGGATTTGCCGCGCAAAAAATCGATCATTTCGGTCAGCGCATCGGCGGCATAATCGAACGGCGGGCTTTTAAACCGGCCGTTAACTGCGGCATCCTGGGCCAGAGCGGCGGGGGCGCAAATGGCTCTCAGCGCTTGCTCCTTAGTTAACGGGCTAAGCCGGATACGGTCGTCGAAAATAGCCGGAATATCCGCGGCCAGTTCCTGCAAGGCGCCGAGATAATCTTCGCGCAGACTCAAAATCACCCGCATATTCGGCGGCTGTTCGCTTAGGCCGCCGGTAACGCCCGAGTCATCCTCGGAGCGGGCGGCTTGCCGCTGTTGCCGGACGCTGTGCGGCAAGGCGCCGCGAAACAGGTCGCCGAGTTCGCCGGCCAGCTTGCTGCGTTGCTCGGCTGTTTTCAAGGTGAAGATTTCTTCGAACTGATCGAACACCAGCACCGGCGTGAGCAAGACATCGCCTTGCCAAAACATCGCGGTTTTGAAAAACTCCCAGAGCGTCTCACCGGTACCTTCGGTGTAAACGATGTCGGGATTTTGGCGTTGACACGCTTCCGCCGCAGCCTTAATCAACGCCAGCGGCGATTCGGGAAGGTTAAAACGCACCGGTATCGGCAGGTTATTGCGCTCGCGCAGCTTTGGGAATACGCCGGCTTGCAACAGCGAGGTTTTACCCAAGCCGGATTTTCCGAACAGGACCAATAGGCGCGATGCGCAAACGCGGTAAAACAGGGTGTCGATTTCTTCGTCGCGGCCGAAAAATAACTGCCGGTCGTTAATATCGTCGGCAAAAGGCCGAGCGCCCGGATAGCGGTCAATACTCGGCAAATTCATGCGGCTACCCTATTTTTGCGTTTTTGCCAGTCTTCGGTAATCGCCGCAGTCAATTGTTTAAGGCCCGCCGGCGTATCGAGACGGATCGAGTGGAGATGCGCCAGTTGCTGCAATTTGTCACAGTCCGATAGCTGAACCGGCAGGATGAAAGCAAAGCCGAGGCCGAATTTTTGCTGTCTGTCGAGCGCGGTGTTAATTTCTTTATGGAAGTAGCCTTCAATCCGCTTAAGCATCGAGGGGGATTGCGCGACAAGAACATAATCGACCGCAGTATTGATGATATGGATTAATTGCAAATCCCAATTATCGCCGGCACGCAAGTTTTGCCGGTCTTGCCAAATATTAATGCCCGCTGCGTGCAATTGTTGGCTGAGTTGTTCCGTCGCCTCATGGTCTTCGGTCGCGTAACAGATAAAAACTTTCGGCGCGTCTTCGGGTAATTGCGTTTGCGGCATAGCGGTTTTAGCGGCAGGCCGGTAGGCATTGCACAAGTTACCGGCGAAGGTCGTCCAGGAATGGCGCTCGAATTTTATCTTGTGATGGTGGCTATAAAACAAAACGGTTTGGGAATGGCCGGGATGGTCGAAAAAGCTTTGATCTTCAATCGCCAGCGACTGGTTACGATGTTCGTAGGCTTTCAGCGTGTGCAATAAAATACGGTTATGCCAAGATTGAAAACCGAAACCGACGAATAAAAAGTTGATGTTGTCATCGGCAAATTGACTGCGAATAAACGGCGGCAGTTCTGGGCTTGCTTTGATGATGTTGACCAGGAATTCCAACAGTTCGTTTTCCGTCAACACCAGGGATTCTATATCGTCGCAGTGGCCGTACAAGTTGTAGATATAAGGCCGGTCCGCCGTTACCTGCACGGATGTTATCGGCGTGGCGCGTTTGAAGTGGTAATAACCGGTGCTGGGCGTTTTGCCTTCGGCTTTGAGCGCGTTGCTAAAGAAATTGTCGGGAGCGGTGTTGATGCACAAGGTGAACGGAAGCGCGGCTAAGTGACGGTGTAGTTCCGTGGTTTGATCCCGATAACCGGCATAGAATTCTTCAACCGCCATTTCAAGTTCCAGGCGGTCACGTTTTTGCTGAAAAAGCTGGGCGACATGGGCAATATCGTCCCGGTCGAGCAAGTTTTTGTCATCGGCAAGGCCGGGGCTTGTTGCCAGATGCTGGGCTAGGCGGGTTGTCAGCGGCACGCAGTTGCTATCTTCAGGCGCAAAACTGGCTTGCGGCCCCAGTAATAGAATGCATTTACCCCGTTTTATGCTTTCGATTAGTTTGCGCAAGCTAAGGTCGTTGTTAGCGGACAAGCTCATGTTTTATGCTCCGGTGCGGCTATGGTCTCTAGCTCTGATTATTAGGTGTTTTGGTACGGATTCGGTTCAAAGGTGTTTTGAGCCGTCCCTTTAAAGGGCTATCAAACAGGCACGGCAATGTAGCATAGTTGCCAACTCAGTCCCAACGCTTTGTTGCTCAATCGAAAAGTTTGCGCTTGCCGGGCTTATGCATCGGGTCGGTATCGTCGATTTATTTGCCGCGCCGGTTAGCTGTTTTGAGTCATTGCCTTGGCTGACAGAACGCATGAGCTTGTCCTGAGCCTTGGTAGGAGATGGGATTAGGGCGTATGTTTATAAAGCTTGCTCGGCAATGAAGGCGCGCACGGCGCGCCCTACTTGGCCTTATGCATTGTGGCGCTGTTTCGCTTGCTGTAAATGCATTAGTTTTGCCTGAGTGCTTTCCAAAATAAAATCGCGCAAAAAGGTGCTGGCCCTTAGGATTTCCACGCCGATCAATTCGCCGTCAGCATTCAATTCCGCCGTGATATTTGGACTTAGCTCCATGCTGTCAGCCTCATCGTCATCGGTCATTGCTATGTGGATAATGTCTTGATCCGGGAAATAATTCATTTTTGGTTTATTCATAAATCAACCTGCCTGTAGTCAGCCTAAATTTGATTTGTTGCCGCGATGTCGTATGTATCGTGACAGGTATCAATTCCCTCTCTGTTTCGTCGTAAGGGATCATCACCAGTTTATCGCCATGTTCACCCACCACGATAACCCGTTGTGTTTCCGCATCATAATATCTTTCCGAACTGTAACGGATAATTTGTTCGATTAACAGCAAATCAAAACCACGTAAGTCCGCCCGAAACTTCAGGTAATCCGTTACTACAAACGCTTTTTCAATCATGATTAGCTATCCGATTAGCCTGAAATATCCTAAACCAAATGCCCCCACAAATCATATTCGTCCGCTTCTTCCATTTCGACATCGACAAAATCACCAACTTTCAGGTGCGTTGCGCCGTCGATAAACACTTGACCGTCGATTTCCGGCGCATCGGCTTTGCTTCTTGCAACAGCACCTTCTTCGACCACTTCATCGATCAACACCGTTTCGATTCGGCCTACCCGTCTTTGCAAACGCTCGGCGCTGATTTCAGCCTGATGCGCCATAAACCGCGCCAAGCGCTCCTGTTTGACTTCTTCCGGTATCTGATCGGACAGATCATTAGCGGCAGCGCCTTTGACCGGCGAGTAGGCAAAACAGCCGACCCGGTCCATTTGCGCTTCGCTGAGAAAATCCAGCAACTGTTCAAATTCCTGCTCGGTTTCGCCGGGAAAGCCGACGATAAAGGTACTGCGCAGAGTAATATCGGGGCAGATTTCGCGCCATGCTTTAATGCGTTCCAGGTTGTTCTCGCTGGCCGCGGGACGTTTCATCAACTTAAGAATGCGGCTGTTGGCGTGCTGGAACGGTATGTCCAGATAAGGCAAAATTTTGCCCTCGGCCATTAACGGGATCACTTCGTCGACGTGCGGATACGGGTAAACGTAATGCATCCTGACCCATATGCCCAAGTCGCCCAGCGCCTCGGCTAAATCGTAAAAACGGGTTCTCACTTCACGGCCTTTCCAATCGCGGCTTTGATATTTTAAATCCAGGCCGTAAGCGCTGGTGTCTTGCGAAACCACCAGCAATTCCTTGACTCCGGCATTAGCCAACCGTTCGGCTTCGAGCATCACATCGTCAATCGGCCTGCTGACCAGATCGCCGCGCATCGAAGGGATGATGCAAAAGGTGCAACGATGATTGCAGCCTTCGGAAATTTTTAAATAAGCGTAATGCCGCGGCGTCAACTTGATGCCTTGCGGCGGCACCAGACTGATAAACGGATCATGGGGCGGCGGCAGATGTTCATGCACAGCAGCCACGACTTCTTCCAAAGCGTGAGCGCCGGTTACTTTTAAAACTTGCGGATGACGTTCCCGGATTTCGGCTTCCCTGGAACCCAAGCAGCCGGTAACAATAACCTTGCCGTTTTGAGCCAGCGCCTCGCCGATGCTATCCAGCGATTCTTCCACCGCCGCATCGATAAAACCGCAGGTATTAACCACAACCAGATCGGCGTCCTGGTAACTGGGCGAAACAGTGTAACCTTCGGATCGAAGCTTGGTTAGAATTCTCTCGCTATCGACCAGGGCTTTGGGGCAACCCAAACTAATAAAACCAATTTGTGGAGCTGTCATTTGAATCTCAGGTAATGTTAAAGTAAGATAGTTTATAGGACTGGCTAGTCAAATAAAAATTTAAAAGGAGATCACCATGAAGACATGAAGTTTTATTTTTTCGTGCCTTCGTAGTGAATAAAGTATTTCTGCCTATTGGCGAAATTCCTTAATCGCACTCGGATGACGGACTAGCATGGATAAATGCCCTGCTCTTTTATTCAACCAACCGCGTACTTCGACAGTTTTGCCCAGATAGCTGTTAGCATCGGGAAATAAATCCAGCCATTTGCTCTCGATACGCACATCGAACGCGTCGGAAAACTCCAGATAAACCGACTTTTGGGTAGGATGAATATTAATCACTTTACCGATCAGGCGTGTCCAGCCCGGATGCCCGGCTTCAGTAAGACTGCCAGCCGGTATTGCCGCATATTCCGGCCGCCCCCAAATACCGAGTTTGGCTTGCTCCGCCCGATCTTGCGCCTTAACCAGCTCATTGATATAAAGCAGCTCGGGCGGATAGATACTGACCGACGCCAGACCCGCTTGAACCAGTTGCAGGTTAATATGCTCTTTTTTTTCAGTGAACAAGTGCGCCAGTGTCCTGCCGTATTTGTCGGTTTTTTCCGGACCCACTTCCAGGCGGACTCTGGTGTTTTTCAGCTTGTCGGTCAACCAATGCTTAGCTTCGTCGCCTCCGGCATCGGCCAGCTTGTCCCGGTGCTGAACCTCCGGCGTATTGATACCCAAAAGCCGAATTTTACGCCCGTCCTCCAGCACTACTGTATCGCCATCGTAAACCGTCTTGACTCTGTAAAAATCATAACCCGGCTTTATATCGACTATTTTTGCATCGGCAACCGGGCGATCGGAGAAATGCTTGTTGCCTTCCGCATCCTGCCATTGGTAAATTTCCGCGCCAGCCCAGCAGGGCAAACATAACAATAAAACCAGTAAAATTCTCATGCCATACACTTATCTTTATACTCAGGTGTGTTCAAATTCGTCATTTCGTCATTAATTTAAGGTATATCACTATGAACGATTGCAAAGAGAGCAGTATATGGAGCGGTTACCGATAGACAAAACTCATGAACAAAAGCACAGTAAAACTTCGCGTCCTTCGTGTCTTCGTGGTGAATTAATCAGCTTCTATGTCAGTCAATCGATTCAACGCAACATCAAGCTTTTGCGTATCCAATTCATTTTCCCATTTGGCGGCAACTACGGTGGCAACGCCGTTGCCGATAAGATTGGTTAAGGCGCGGGCTTCGGACATAAAGCGATCTATCCCCAAGATAAGCGCAAGTCCCGCAACCGGAATGGCCGGAATAACCGAAAGTGTTGCCGCAAGAGTGACAAAACCACTGCCGGTTACGCCTGCCGCGCCTTTTGAGGTAAGCAGCAACACGCCAAGCAGGGTCAGCTCCTGAGTCATGGTCAGCGGCGTATTGGTAGCCTGGGCGACGAAAACAGCGGCCATCGTCAGATAAATCGAGGTGCCGTCAAGATTGAATGAATAGCCGGTCGGAATAACCAAGCCGACTGCGGACTTGGAGCAACCAAGCGCTTCCAGCTTGATCATAATGCGCGGCAATACCGATTCCGACGACGAAGTACCTAACACAACAAATAACTCGTCTTTGATATAAACGATGAATTTGATGATGCTAAATCCTGCAAACCGGGCAATTAACCCAAGCACGATAAAAATGAACAACAGACAGGTCAGATAAAAGCTGCCCATTAAACTTGCCAGCGGCACTAGCGACGCAAGACCGTATTTGCCGATGGTAAACGCCATCGCACCGAAAGCACCGACTGGCGCCAGCTTCATAATGGTTTCCACGATGCCGAACAATATCTGTGAAATCTTGTTAATGCCTCGAACCACTTCTTCCCCTGTCTCGCCCATGACAGCCAGCGAAAAGCCGAACAGCAATGAAAATAGCAATACCTGCAATAGATCGCCTTTGGCAAAAGCATCAATGACGCTGGTAGGGATGATATTGAGCAGAAAATCGACAGCACCCTGCGTTTTAGCGGCTGCGGTATAAGCGCTAAGACCGCTGGTATCCAGAACACTGACATCGACATTCATACCTGCGCCAGGTTGAATGACATGCACCACAATCAAGCCGATAACCAGTGCCAATGTGCTGACAACTTCAAAATAGAGCAGTGTCTTAATGCCGACGCGACCAACCTTGTCCAGCTCCTGCATACCGGCAATGCCGGTCACTACAGTGCAGAAAATGATTGGCGCAATGATCATTTTAATCAATTTAATAAAGCCATCGCCGAGCGGTTTCATCGCAACGCCGATCTCAGGATAGAAATGACCGAGCAAAATGCCCACGACGATGGCAGACAGAACTCGAAGATATAAATGTTGATAGTGTTTTTTGGCGACGTAAACGGTTGACACTGAAACCTTCTGCTTGATGGAGTAATATATTCTGTAAAAAATCTAACTTAAACTCATGGTTAATATTATTTTTCAGCGTTAAGCCACTGCGGTGATAACCCAACTTTAAAAAGAACATGCTGATTGTATTCGATACTGCATGTCCAAATGAAACTATAGATGTATTTAAGTTATTTGAGATTTATTCCTAAAGGACAAGCGCAAATCAATTCGGGCAGCCGGTATGTCTAGCCAGCAATGAAAATTACCTATCCTTACCCGATGAAGCTTTGGATCTTGCCGACGCCAACGAATTGCCAACTGGGCTACTGATAAAACGTCGTAAGGAAAACCGAGACAACATTACAAATGAAATCCACTCCGTCGCACAGCAAGGAACCATGCCATTACCACCTGCAATTGAATATTAGCTGGCGGAAAGCAATCGCATCCTGAGTACAGGCGGGATCATTATCAGTAAGCGGACAGGCGATAAATTGTTTTGGATTCGCTCAAAAACACAATCAGAAAGATAAATGTAGAGACAAAGAAAGCAGCGGAACAACGTAGAACAAATTGGGCGCCATTCACATTTCATGATTTGAAACGCAAAGGAGTAACTGATACTAATGGAAACAAACAAGAAGCCAGCAGACGTAGAAATGCTTCGATGTTGAATATTTATGATGTAAAACCGACATCGTAAGGCAGCGGGTGAAAAACTATCCCACTAGACGATGATTTTATTTCAATGAATCAGGCTGAATGCCTTAGATATATTGGGGTGAACGATGGGGCTCGAACCCACGACAACCGGAATCACAATCCGGGACTCTACCGACTGAGCTACGCTCACCATAATATGAACCATTCTGCTAATGGTGCGCTTGGCAGGACTCGAACCTGCGACCCCCGGCTTAGAAGGCCGGTGCTCTATCCGGTTGAGCTACAAGCGCTAAATTGGTCGGGGTAGAGAGATTCGAACTCCCGACATCCTGCTCCCAAAGCAGGCGCGCTACCAAACTGCGCTATACCCCGACAATCTCCTTTTTAATGGCTTGTTTTTGTAACCACCCTTGAAGAGCTGTCTATGATAACGATGCTTTCCTGTATCGTCAACATTTTTTTTACATTATCCGATAATTTATCAAAATAACAACACCATCCCATTTGCCACCCTGCTAACAATACACACTAAAAACATTAACTTAAGCCAACTCACCCCGCTTAAATCAATCAGAATAATCGCAACGGCCTTTAATGCTTAGAGCTTGGCTTTAACAATTTGATAAATTTCTTCCGCTTCAGCATCGGCGCCATTTAAAATTACTTCCAGTTCAGCTAATTTCGCATCAGCAAAAACCCTGTCTTTAAGACCGCCTGCATTAATGTAGACATTTAACGCCGCGCTTTTTAATGCACCGTAACCAGCCATTACAGCCACACCAGCATCACTGATCACACCTACATTACCTTTCTCGGCAACAATCCGACTTAAGGCAATAGTTTCCGCACAAGCATGTGCACAAACCAAAGGAACAACAGTAGCTTCTTTTAATACCGCTTGAATAGCCTCACTACGCGCCGCTTTTTCTTCATCGGAATCTTTTGGTAAACCATATGTCGCCATCAAGCGATTAAAGACGTCGACATCGGCTTTCACCATATCCGTTAGCGTTTCACGTAATGCTTCCGATTTTGCCAGCAATGCACGCATATCATTTTCTACCTCAGCATATTTAGGCTTGCCTATGGTTAAATTACAAACCATGCTAATTAAAGCCGCGGCCTGCGCTCCCATTACCGCTGCGGCGCTGCCACCACCTGGAGTAGGCGCTTTGCTGGCCAATTCATCAATAAAGGCTTTAACTGATTTATCTTTTATTTCACTCATTGTGTAACGTCTCTGTTGTTAATATCAGCTATGTAAGGTTTATAAAAAGAACGAAGATCTTAAAAAATAGAAGCTTTTGAACTATACTTTAAACGGTCAGATTTTCGGTTTTTTCAGAAAACAATTGGAACTTCATAGTCATTAAAGTTTGCATATTCGCTTTGAACCGGGTGCCCAGTTCGGCGATGCAAGTATCGATGCTATTTCTA